>Ga0118677_10012333_pt1 | contig 12570 bp, 11 predicted proteins | sample AliMusrvi5mmetaG_FD_86154 | JGI IMG/M metagenome (GOLD analysis project Ga0118677, IMG submission 86154)
TGGTTGGTCATGCGTCGCGCCGGCAGTCTTCCTAACGCCGCCCTGATTGCAAAACAATTAGCGGAAGATCCTGCTTTTGCACGCTGCAAACTCAATCTCTTTCAGGGAATCTTTGAAGGTGTGGTTGAGCGAGCTGATGAGCTCGATAGCCTCATTACCCCCGCACTAGATCGCCCAAGCAACGAACTCTCTCCCGTAGAGCACGCCGCCCTTCTGATCGGCACCTACGAGTTGGCTGTTGACCTATCGGTTCCCTATAAGGTAGCTATTAACGAGGCTGTAGAGCTAGCGAAAACCTTTGGTGGTACTGATGGTCACAAATACGTCAATGGTGTGCTAGATCTGCTTGCCCAGTCTCTGCGAAGTACTGAAATCAACGCAGGCTAACACTGATAAGGGGTATTAGTTACCTCCACCCGTCCCATTTTATTTTCCTGCTCTTTGAGGGATAGAATTAATACTGAAGATATTCATTCCTTTAGGAAGATGCGATACCCCATTCCATAAATACAATCTTGATGAGACCGGCGCCATGCAAAAAATTGATATTCACCCATTATTAAAAGATCCTAGCCTGTTTAAAGAAGAGGCCTTTGTTAATGGTCAGTGGGTTAAGACAGCTAGTGGCAGCACTTTTCCTGTCAACAACCCCGCCACCAATGAAATGATTGCTGGCGTCACCAATCTAAATGCTGCAGATGCTCAATCTGCAATTGATGCAGCTGCACAAGCACTTCAGGGATGGCGCAGTAAGACTGGTAAAGAACGCGCCAACATCATGCGCAAATGGTTTGATCTGATTATTCAAAATACTGCAGATCTCGCTATCTTGATGACACTAGAACAAGGTAAGCCCCTTACTGAGTCCACTGGTGAAATTGCTTACGGCGCTTCCTTTATTGAATGGTTTGCAGAAGAAGCCAAACGAGTCTCTGGCGATATCCCCGCAAGCACCTGGGGAGACAAACGCCTAATGGTATTAAAACAGCCTATCGGTGTATGCGCAGCGATCACACCTTGGAATTTCCCCACTGCGATGATCACTCGCAAAATTGCGCCTGCTATGGCAGCAGGTTGCACTATTGTGATTAAGCCTGCCGAGCAAACTCCACTTTCAGCGCTTGCGCTCGCTGAGTTGGGAATTCGTGCGGGCATTCCAAACGGTGTCATCAATATCCTAACGGCTGATGCTGATAATTCCATTGCCATTGGTAAAACCTTATGCGAATCCCCCACTGTTCGACACATTTCATTTACAGGGTCCACAGAAGTGGGACGGATTTTGATGGCACAAAGTGCTCCTACAGTTAAAAAATTAGCTCTAGAACTGGGCGGTCATGCCCCATTCATTGTTTTTGAAGATGCCGATATTGATGCAGCAGTTGCTGGTGCCATCATCTCCAAATATCGCAACTCTGGCCAAACCTGCGTTTGTGCAAATCGTATTTATGTCCACAAAAAAATACATGACGTCTTTGTGGAAAAATTTACTAAAGCCGTACAAGCCATCAAAGTAGGCAATGGCCTAGAGAACGGCATTGCTCAAGGCCCATTGATTGATATGTCTGCACTTGAAAAAGTGGAGCGACATGTCGCTGATGCGCTTAGCAAAGGTGCAAAACTAGTGATTGGTGGCAAACGTTCTGCGCAAGGCGGCAGCTTCTATGAGCCAACTATTCTGGCAAATGTCACTAATGACATGCTCATCACCTACGAAGAAACCTTCGGACCGGTAGCCCCCATCATCCCATTTGATAGCGATGAAGAAGTTCTGAAATTAGCCAATAGTAGCCAGTATGGCCTAGCGTCCTATTTCTATAGCCGAGATATTGGTAGGATTTGGAAAGCCGCTGAGGCTCTGGAATACGGTATTGTTGGCGTTAATACTGGTCTCATTTCTAATGAGGTGGCTCCATTTGGCGGTGTCAAACAGTCTGGTCTTGGCCGTGAAGGTAGCGTCTACGGAATGGATGAATATCTAGAATTGAAATATGTCTGCTTAGGTCTGTAAAAAGAAGTTTGCTTACAGTCATCCTCTTTTCTTCCTTACTTTTTCTTGTAGACCAAATCCCAAACGCCGTGTCCCAACTTCAGACCACGGTTTTCAAACTTCGTGAGAGGCCGGTACGCCGGCTTTTCCACATAAGCCAGATGCTCTGCATTGAGTTGTTCAATGGTGGGATTAAATGCATTTGTGGCAGGCGTATCAGCCTTCACAGCATCCGCAGGAAAGAACGTCTCAATGCGCGCTAAGGTTGTAGAGGTGTTCTGCAAAGATGATTCAGCATTGAGCACTAACAGCATTTGCTCTGCATAGTTATGCCAGTCTGTTGCCAAATGTAAATAGGCACCTGGCTGTAATCGCGATACTAATAGCTTTACAAATTTTTCCTGAATGAGGCGGCGCTTATGATGACGTTTCTTATGCCAAGGATCAGCAAAGTAAATATGAATGCCATCCAAGGACCCGGGAGCAATCATCTTTTCAAGAACCTCAACAGCATCATGGCGAATGATGCGTACATTGCTTAGCCCTACTTCACCAATCAACTTTAATAAAGCACCGATACCCGGCGGATGAACTTCGATTCCCAAGAAATCATCTTGCTTACGAAAGTCAGCAATCTTGGCGGTGGTCTCCCCCATGCCAAAGCCAATCTCGAGGATCTTCGGATTCGAAGAATCACCAAACGCCTGCTCTAAATTGAGAATGGTTTCTTGAAATGGGATTAAGAACTTCGGCCCAAGCTCTTCAATGGCGCGCTGCTGTCCACCAGTAGTTCTACCAGCACGTAATACAAAAGATCGAATACGATCATTTTTTTTAGGCTTACCTTGATTCAATTGGTCTAGTCCTGGGGTGTATTCCAGCCTGCCGAGCGGTAGGCATAGATCACTTCAGCCAAAACAATCGATAGAGAGGTCATGAAAGAAATTAAACCCAATACAAAGGTCCAAATCACATAGCTGGTTTTTGCATAATGAGCGGCGCCCGTCTGGAAGAAAAACAACTCCAGCACAGTTAATGAAATAAAAACGCCACTTAGCACATTGAAAAAGATTGCAGAGGTACATAGGCGCCCTCTGATTTTTGCTTCTTTCAACTCAATTAGCATGTGATCCCTCACCAAAGGAGAAATCACTTGAGCCCCAGTGTAGAGCTGGTTCTGAATCGAGCGCATGCGATCTACTGATCTGGCCAAGCGCCCTGAAATGGCATTAATTAAAGTGGCTACTGCCGTCAATAAAAATACAGGGGCAAGAGCCAACTGAATATTGTTGGTAATCGCATCGATAGATGCATCCATTGGAATAACTGCGGTAAAGAGTGACATTTTCTGATTATCCAGTTCTATATTTTCTTAATGCGACCAGGCTACTAAACCGGTATATGAGGTGATGAGCACCAGTAGACCAAATACGATGCGATACCAGGCGAAGGGGATAAAGTTGTGTCCAGCCACATAATGGATCAACCAGCGCACACAAATAAAAGCCGATACGAAGGCAGCAATAAAACCAACTAGAATCGCTACTCCAAAACCAGTAGGATCATTATCAGTCAAAGTGCTTACTGGTGATTTCCAAAGCTTTAACAATTCATAAGCTGTTGCTCCGCCAATAACGGGAATAGCCAAAAAGAATGAGAATTCAGTTGCTACAGCTCTCGGCAGACCAAACAACATCCCACCAATAATAGTTGCACCTGAGCGTGATGTTCCAGGAATCAGCGCCGCACATTGAGTAAGCCCCACCTTAAAAGCATCCATTGGAGTCAGGTCATCAACTGTTTTGACCCGCTCCAGATAATGGTCGTGTTTTAAGCTAGCCTGCCTACGCTCAGCCCAGAAAATAATGAATGCCCCACTAATAAAAGCGAGGGCAACTGGGATGGGCGAAAACAAAACTGCTTTGATATGTTTGCTAAACAGTAAACCCAAACTCATCGCTGGGAATGAGGCGATCAGAAGATTTAGTACAAAGCGACGTGAGTCGACACTAGAAAATACAGTAGAGGTTACAGACCATAATTTTTGACGGAACTCCCAGCACACGGCCAAAATGGCGCCAAATTGGATAATGACCTCGAAAGCCTTACCGCGCTCATCGTTAAAGCCTAAGAGGTCTCCTGCCAAAATCAGGTGACCGGTACTAGATATGGGGAGAAACTCAGTGAATCCCTCGACCACCCCTAAAATAAGTGCTTTTGCTAGCAAGATTAGTTCCATAGCCCAGATTTTATAGGCTTCCCGCCGTAATGTCGGCATTTAGCAATGCAGGCGAAGTGAATCAAAGCCTTTTTCTCAAATTAGCCTTAAACTTCATGGCACATTGAAAAGTATCCGAATTAAATGACTGAAGCAGGCTTACGACTTTCTAGACAATCCGTATTTGGTTTAATCCTAAGTCAGGCGCTTGGACTAAGCATTGCCACCAATCTGGCAATGGCTCAAGCGCCAGTAGGGGCTCGGCCATCTTTACCAACACCCATGAGCTCCCAAGCTTTGGTGGGGCTCGATATGCCACCGCAAATGGTGGCCACACCTAAGCAGGCACTTCCTACGGCTGCAGCCCCCTCAAACGTGAGCTTCGGTAATGCCACTAATGCCAACCAAAGCCAAATGGCAGATTTGATTAATCTGTACCAAGAAGCTGCATTTAGTGACCCCGTGTTAAATGCTGCGCGTTTCAACTATCAAGCCAGTAAAGAGCTTTACTGGCAAGGTTTATCACTGCTACTCCCTCAAGCAAACGCTACTCCTGGTGGTACACGCTACTATCAACATGGGGTTGGCTCAACGTCGGTAAGCACAACTAGCCCTGGCAACTCTCGCGTATTTGATCAAAAAAGTTATACGGTCACCTTAACGCAACCTGTTTTTAATATGGCTGCCCTTGAGGCATTTAAGCAAGGTGATTTAAATACGAAGATCGCTGACATGCGCTTCTATTTGGCTCAACAAGATTTAATTATTCGGGTTTCACAAGCCTATTTTGATGCGCTTACCAGCCAAGATAACGTCGAACTCTATCGAAACAAGAAGGCTCTTATTAAGCAGCAGCTAGAAATCGCACAGGCTAAATTTGATGCTGGGCTTGCAACCATTGTTGACGTCAATACAGCGCAAGCTGCTTTCGATCTGGCCAACTCACAAGAGATTGCCGCCCAAGCTGATTTAGTAGTGAAGCGTGGGGTCCTTGAGCAATTAGCTGGAAGGCCAGTTGGTGCACTCAGACCCCTCACCAAAGAGGCCATAATTGATGGAGTGCTCAAGGACCCTCGCTCCAAGAGCAAAGATGCTAAAGGCAATCCTATTGCGGATAGCGTCAACCCTCAGTTGCCTCCAGGACAAACACTGGATGACTGGATCAAGCAAGCAGAAGCTGCAAACTTTAATGTCTTAGCTGGTCAACTGAGCGTTAGCCTTGCAGAGAGTACCTATCGCGCCTCTCAGGCGTTAAATTACCCCTCTTTAAACTTAGTAGGGACTAGTGGCTTTAATACCTCTAACGGCACTCCTACTAGTTACACGCCTGCAAACACCAATGTATATAACAATACTGTTGCCTTGCAAATGACCATTCCTTTGGTTTCGGGTGGATTTAACAGCTCGGTGATTCGGCAAAATGCAGCCCTAGTTGATCAAGCAAAGTCAAACTATGACAATGCTCGTCGAACCGCTGCTCAAAATACTCGCGTGGCATTTACCGGGTTCTATGGTGGCTTAGCAAGTGTCAAAGCTTTTGAAGCAGCAGAGCGCTCTTCAACATCGGCATTGGAATCTAGCAAACTCGGTTTCCAGGTCGGAACCTTGATCAATCTTGATGTGTTGATTGCGCTCGATACTGTCATCACCACTCGATCACAACTTCAACAAGCGCGTTACAGCACTATTCTGAATGCCATTAAGTTAAAAGCTCAAGCTTCTGCACTTACAGATGAAGATCTGATAGCGGTCAATACTTTATTGCGCTAGCAGCCTTAGTGATGCGCTGAGCGCTGCATCAACAGTTGGTGGCGCCTTAATATCACCCAGGTTGATGATTTGATCAGACCAGTATCCTTCGGTCTTCCAACGGGGTGAATCGCAATAGATCTCTATCGTTGGCTTACCTAATACAGCAGCAAGATGTGTTAGTCCAGTGTCAACGCCAACTGTTAATGCAGCGCTTGTAATTATTGGAAAAGCTTCCTGAATTGAAAAAGCTTCGGGAACGATTGCGCCCTCAATTTGACTAGCTAGCTGAACGCTGATTTTCTTCTCACTTGAATTACCCCAAGGAAATACTATTTGATAACCCTTGCTCGATAAAGACTGACCCAAAGAGATCCAATGCTTATTACTCCACCTTTTGGCTTCACGCGCAGTGGAGTGAAAACAAAGAATGTACGGCTTTTTTAATATCCTTAGATCGCTAGATATTTCACTGGACCCCAATTGAGCAACATAAGACTCTGGATAAAAATGAGTTAGGTTTTTTTGGCGATCAAGCAATGACCAATTTAGAGCTGAAGTCATTACCCAGCGCGAACGATCAATCGCATGGCATTGCTTAGGGACTTGCACGCATTGGTTATAGAAAGCGCGAGCGACAGATTCATACCCAGAAAACTCTGTTGCATTAGCTAACCCAGCAACAACTGCATGTGAGGATTTACGGGCCAAAGCACAAACTAAGGCTGACTTTAGAAGCCCCTGGGTTTCAATAAGCACATCATAAGAAACTTCCTGCAGTGCTTTTCTGAAAGCAAAAAATTCTTTCCAAGTTTGCAATTTAAAAAGATTTTTTTTCCAGCGCCGCAATCCAAATGGAATAATACGATCAATTCCTCTAAATCCATCTTTAGACAGTAAGGGGTGTAATAGATGAATGTAGCCCTCTTCAACCACCCAATCTATTTGAACTTCTGGCAGGCAGGCGCGCAAATCCCAGACAATCGGTAAGTTATGCAGAACATCACCCAATGAAGATAACTTCACCAATAGAATTTTGGGCGATACTTTTTGTAAGCTCATCAGAACTTTGGCGCCTGATCCCAAGACAATCCCGCCAAATCTTTAGCATTCATATTAGGAGAAACACCCTCAGGGAAGGGCCACTGAATACCGATAGTAGGATCATTCCAAGCTAAGCACGCTTCGCTTGACGGATCGTAGTAATCTGTTGTTTTATACAAAAACTCAGCAGTAGGTGTCAGCACTAAAAAACCATGCGCCAGCCCAGGCGGGATCCAGAGCTGTTTATGATTTTCCGCGCTTAACTCAATACCGTCCCATTTGCCATAAGTAGGAGATTCCTTCCGAATATCTACCGCCACATCGAATACAGTACCAGCAGCAACGCGCACTAACTTACCTTGCGTTTTCTCCATCTGATAGTGCAGACCTCTCAGAGTCCATTGACGAGAAAAAGAATGATTATCCTGAACAAACTCATAATCCCCTTGAATCGTACTAGCAAAATCTTGAGCGTTAAAAGATTCAGTAAACCAACCGCGCTCATCCCCAAATACTCTAGGTTCTATAACAAAAACATCATGAATAGCAGTTGAGGTCCTCACCAACTTGGTATGGGCTATCATCAAACAGCCTTCTTAATAGTCAAAGAAACTGGCTTAACACCAGCATTGAGCTCTTTCAAGATTTTACCAAGATACTGACCATAGCTATTTTTACTTAATTGCATGGCGACCTTTTCTACCGCTTCTGCGCTAATCCAGCCCTGGCGATAAGCAATCTCTTCAGGACATGCAATCATTAAACCTTGACGCTTCTGCAGTGTTGCAATAAACCCTGCCGCATCTAATAAGGAGTCATGCGTACCAGTATCAAGCCAAGCAAAACCACGCCCCATGATTTCAACGCTAAGCTGATCTTTTTCTAAATACACACGATTGACATCCGTAATTTCAAGTTCGCCACGTGCACTTGGCTTAATAGAAGCAGCGATATCGCAGACTTGATCATCATAAAAATAAAGACCTGTCACAGCATAATTACTACGAGGCTTTAATGGCTTCTCTTCAATAGAAATAGCTTTATAGTTTTTATCAAAATCGATTACGCCATAGCGCTCTGGATCAGTCACATGATAAGCAAAAACAGTGGCGCCATTTGCTCTCTGATCAGCACTCGCAAGATTGGTGACTAGTTCATGACCATAAAAAATATTGTCGCCTAACACTAAAGCGCTTGGATCATTTCCAATGAATTTTTTACCCAAAGTAAATGCTTGGGCTAAGCCGTCTGGAGAAGGTTGAATGCAGTATTGAATATTCACGCCCCACTGAGACCCATCTCCTAGAAGTTCAGTAAAGCGAGAAGTGTCATGCGGCGTCGAAATCAACAGAATGTCACGAATACCAGCCAACATTAAAGTGGTTAATGGGTAATAGACCATGGGCTTGTCGTACACCGGCATCAACTGCTTTGATACTGCTTGAGTTACCGGGTAGAGCCGAGTTCCAGATCCCCCAGCCAAAATAATGCCCTTACGATTTACCATGGAGCCCTCTTTATATAAGCTTATTTTTTGCCAAGTCGGTCACATAGCTCCGAACCAGCACATCCCACTCAGGGAATTTTGACACAAGCCCAAGATCCTTCAGGGCCTTTTGTAATTTTAAAGTTGACATTCGTGAATTCATGGGGCGTGGGGCCGGTAGAGGGTATTTAGTTGCTGGAATGGGGCTTATAGCCTTGCCACTTGCCTTCATCGCCACACCCGCCTCTATAGCCACCTGAGTCGCCCAATGCGCTAAGCCATGCCAGCTTGTTTCACCCGCAGGTACCGCATGATAGATGCCCGAAGGAAAGTCTCTGAGTCGTCCTTGCTCATCAATACACAAGGTCAAACTCATTTTGGCCAGCCATGTCGCATCGGTAGGAACGCCGAATTGATCATTGATCACCCTTAACTCTTCACGCTCTTTTGCCAAACGCAAAATTGTTCTAATAAAATTACCGCCCATGCCATAAACCCAGCTCGCTCTAAAAATAGCGTAACGTGCTTTGAAATTAGCAGCATGATCGAAAGCCTCTTCTATCGCCAACTCTCCTGCGGCCTTACTTTTGCCGTAGACTCCCAAAGGGTTTACTGGCTGATTCTCTGAATAAAAATCGACACCACTTCCATCAAATACATAATCTGTTGAGTAGTGCAAAAAAGTTGCCCCATGATTTGCTGCATAACGTGCCATCACCGCAGGAGCAGTTGCATTAATCGAAAAAGCTAAATTCGACTCTTGCTCTGCCTTGTCTACGGCGGTGTAGGCAGCCGCATTGATAATAAGATCAGGCTGAAAAGCATTTAGTGCAGCTTCAATATCTAAAGAATGATTCAAATCACACTCGGTTCGCCCAACATACTGAATGTCACGATCTCTTGCAAGCGATAAAGAGGCATCTAATAGGTTGTGGAATGCTTTACCTAGCTGTCCATCCTTGCCAAACACTAAAATTTTCATTGGCTATATTGTTTATCAAGCCAGTCTCTATATGAACCGCTTACTACACCGTCAACCCATTGCAGATTATCTAAATACCACTGGACTGTCTTTCGAATGCCAGTTTCAAAAGTTTCTGTAGGCCTCCAACCCAGTTCACGCTCTATCTTGCTAGCATCGATTGCATAACGTCGATCATGACCAGGGCGGTCCTTTACGAAGGTAATTTGCTCTGCATAACACTTGCCATCCGCACGCGGCTTTAACTGATCCAAGATCTGGCAAACAGTTTTAACTACATCAATATTGGCCTTTTCATTCCAGCCGCCAATGTTATAAGTCTCACCCAAAGCGCCCCTCGCTAAAACTTCCCGTATAGCAGCACAGTGATCGCCAACATATAGCCAATCGCGCACTTGCTGTCCATCGCCATAAATTGGCAAAGGCTTGCCATTGAGCGCATTCAAAATCACCAGAGGAATCAATTTTTCAGGAAAGTGATAAGGCCCATAGTTGTTCGAACAATTCGTAGTTACCACAGGGAAGCAATAGGTATGAAACCAGGCGCGAACTAAATGATCAGAGGCGGCTTTAGAAGCAGAATATGGGCTATTTGGCTCGTAGGGATTCTTTTCAGTAAACGCGGAATCAGTTGCAGAAAGGGAGCCGTAAACCTCATCAGTAGAAACATGATGAAACCGAAATGCCGCCTTTGCATCTAGGTCGAGCCCATTCCAGTATTCGCGAGCACACTCAAGCAAGTTAAACGTACCCATAATATTGGTTTGAATAAAATCAGCCGGGCCATGAATAGATCGATCAACATGACTCTCTGCTGCAAAATTCACAATAGCTCTTGGCTTATATTCATACAGCAACTGCTTGACTAGCGCCTGATCACCAATATCACCATGGACAAATAGGTGGCGAGAATCATGCTTCAAAGAATCCAAAGTAGCCAAATTACCGGCATACGTTAACTTATCTAAATTAACGACTCCTTCGGCTGTTGGGTTGTTCAACCAGTCTAAAATAAAATTACCGCCAATAAAGCCAGCGCCGCCAGTCAATAAAATCATAATGAGCCGTTAAATGAAGATTGAGTAATAATACTTTTATATATGTGATTTTAAATGAAAATCTACTAAAAATAAGATAACTATCTAAGCAGAATAAGCCCCAGTGAACCCAAATAAATATAGCCTCACCTTCGCTTGCTACAACTCTGTAGACTACACAAAGCTATGCATAGAAAGCATGGTTGCACATGGCACCCCCCTCAACCGACTAGTGGCTATAGATAATGGCTCAACAGATGGCACAAGAGAGTACCTAGCAACCCTTCCCCTGGGAGGCAGAATTCAGAATACCCAAAACCTTGGATGCGGCGTTGCCTGGAACCAAGGTGCTCTTGCCTTACAGTCAGAGTGGACCATCATCATGAATAACGATGTATTGGTATCACCACTCTGGATAGAAAACCTGATTTCTACTGCGGAACAATTGGGTGCAAGGGTTATTAGCCCAGCACTCATTGAGGGGCCATTAGATTATGACTTCAATCATTTTGCAGCAGAAGCAAAACAAAAAATGAAAGGCGTCCATCGGATTGGAGGTCGTCACGCAGTTTGCTTGGCGATTCATGAGTCTGTTTGGATGGATGCGGGCTACTTCCAGCCTGTACCGAAGTTATTAGGATTTGAAGACACCCTTTTCTTTAGCGAACTTAGCAAATCAAAAATAATGACCGCTATGACTGGAGCCTCTTGGCTGCATCACTATGGATCAATCACGCAAACAGCGATGAAGCAAGAGCGCGGCTTAAATGCAAAAGATGGTCTAGCTAATCGCTATAACTACAAACTGCTTTCTCAGTCATGGTTAGAGCGAAAAATAACTAAGCTTAATCGCAAAGCTCAAGAAAAAATGTGGCGCACAAACGAAGTAGCTCAATACGGCATGTCAATACATGGCCTGCGTGAAAATGACGAATTTCGATGGATATAAACCGAAAGATCAACACAATTGAAGCTTAAGCCTCACTCACCTGCCGCCGGGGTCGGCCTGACAACAGCTCCGCACAAAGACATGCAAGAAATACTGCGTGAAATGAAGCAGCAAACTTTAAGCCAAAGATCTCGGTACTCAGGCTGCTAACAATTTCACATAATAAGTAAACAATTCCGAAGGCACATAAGCGAGGATTGACCCCTCTCGCCCATTGATAAATACATAAAGTCAATGGGGCAAAGAAAATCAACAGGGTATAAATAATTCCAAGCAGACCATATGCCACTGCATTAGTGGTGAACTCGCTATGGAATAAAGATCCCCGCCCTGGACTAGCCCTCGTACTTTCTGATGCAAAGACAACTAATTCTGGATCATTGGCATGCACCATGTAACCCTGCAAACCCCAGCCATAAAGAGGACTCAGCTTGTAATAGTGAAAACCCATACGCACAAACGAAATACGCTCGCCAATTGAGCTTTCTGAATTGACCTGATATAGCTTATAGTTTTTTAGATCCACGAGAGCATCGTGAACTCGATTTTGTACCGTTGGAGATGCTTGATAAATACTAATGGTCAATACGACTGAGATGATCAGCGCAATAAATGTTGAAAGTATTTTATTTTTAGGCCCATGCAACCACAGCAATAAAAAGAGAGCCAGCGGAATGGCCAACCAACCAGTTCGGCTCTGAGTCTTTAGGGAGATATAAAAACCTACGGCGGCACCAATGATCTTCAAAATAATGACAAACCATCGATCTTTCGAATACATATTAATACCAAAGAAGCTTAGCATTCCCAAAGTCAAAGAGAGATAGCCAAGCGTCAATGGATCGACAAAATAAATTGCTAGCCTAGAACTATCAAATAGATTAATGACCCCATAATATCCTGGTAAAAATGCTGTACTGATTAAAGTCAAGATGAGGCCAATAGGGATCAAGTACTGCCATTGATGAGTTGGCCTAATTTTATTTCTGAAAACTACATAAAAAATGGGGGCGGCTATAAAAAATCGTGATGCACTATCAAAATTAGCCCAGATCCATTCACCACGTAATGCAGAACTTAACATTACAAAAAATAAGGGTAGAGTAAACATTAGC
>Ga0118677_10012335_pt1 | contig 12568 bp, 8 predicted proteins | sample AliMusrvi5mmetaG_FD_86154 | JGI IMG/M metagenome (GOLD analysis project Ga0118677, IMG submission 86154)
CCTGGTAAGCCGCCACGATTTGGGCATTGGCTGTGACCCGTTCGATGACCACTGGCGGCGGCTCAGGATGATCCTGGAGATTGTCCGCAGACACGGCGGCGATGCCCGACTGCATGGCAAACAACAAGCTGCCATCCGTGCCACGCTGAGCGCCCGGCCAGAAATTGAAGTTCGCCTGCAAGCGCAGCAGCCCGTCGTTGCGGCCATAAACCACTGAGCGGACACGCGTGGTCCGGCCGGCATCACAGTCGTCCAGGTCTTTTTCGCACACGCTGAAAATGCCGCGGTTGCCCGCGAACCACAGCCGGCCACGCCCGTCGGGCAGGATGTTGCAGATATAATCGTCGTGCAGCCCCTGGCTGCTGCGCCACTGGCTGAATCGGCCGCCTTTGAGCCGCCCGAGCCCTTCGCCGGCGTAGCCGATCCACAGGCTGCCGTCTGCCGTTCCTAACAGGCTTCTGATTTCGCAGGGAGCCGCCAGGGTGCCAGCAGTTTCGTCGGTCAGGACCTCAGCGTGAACCCGCAGCAAGCGGCAGCCGTAGGTCGCCACCCAGCAGTCCCCGGCGGCATCCATTGCCAGGGCGATGACCGATCCGCCGCCGGAGGGCATTTGGAAGGTTCGGAGTTGCCCGTCCTTGAGGCACTGCAGGACCTCAGCCGATCTGGGGCCGATCCAAAGGTCGCCGGAGGCGCTTGCTAGCAAAGCGCCGACCTGGTTGGTGGCCAAGCCCTTGGCTCGGTCGAGGGTTTCCGTCACCACTCCGTCTTGCCAGTGCAGGATACCAGCGTTGTCAGTGCCGATCCAGATTCCGCCCCGGGGATCGGCTGCCACGCACTCGCTGCTAGGTATGGAGCGACTTTCCATCAGCGACAAAGGAGACCATGGCTGGCCCAGACCCGCACTGCGGATGAGTCGCCCGTCGGGCCAGACGACGGCCCACAACCGTCCCTGGGTATCCTGGCAGAGCGACTGCACCGGCTCATTCGGGGTTGCGGAACCGGTGTTGAGCATTTCGATGACCCTTGGCTTCAATTGATTCAAGCCGCCACCGCGCGTGCCGACCCACAAATTTCCCTCCCGGTCTTCTTGCAGCGCGAGGATGGTTTGTTGGGATAGAGGTGCGCTTACCCCGCCGTCCTGATTGAATCGGAACAGGCCCGTTTTCAAGGTGCCGAGCCACAGGCAAGCGGACCGGTCCTCACGCATGGCCGTGGGGAACCCCTCCGGGCCGTCGTCGGGCAATGCGCCGGCCTTGACCGCTGAACCGGTCTCGGCGAGTCTCCAGAGTTGTCGTTCCCGGTAGCCCCAGATGCCGCCGGCACGGGCACCGGTGATGCGCTGGAACGACTGTTGGACCAGCGGGTGAAACCTGCCCTCCCGGAAAACGCCCACCCAATCGCCCTGGGCGAACCAAAGGTGCCCCGTCCCGTCCCTTGCCAGTTGGCAGGCGCTGCCGCTGGGCAAGCCATCGGCCGCAGTGAAAGCCCGCACCTGCCCGTCGCGAATCCGCAAGACCACACCGCCGGAGTAGCACACCCACACGGCGTCGTCGGCGTCTAACACCATGAACCGCTCCCCGGCATCCCGGTCCCCCGCAATTTCCGGACCCACCACCATCGTCGTCACCCCTTGATCCACGCAGAGCACCACTCCACCATCCTTTCCCACCCACAAGCGACCTCGCCTATCAGCCACCAACGCCTTGATCCCGCCAGCCGGAGCCCCGGCCGCCGTCACCGGGAAGGGCTGGAACCGAACTCCATCGAAGCGCGCCAAACCCGTCTTGGTGGCCACCCACAGGAAGCCATCGGGTGTTTGCTCGATGCCCACCACCGTATTGTCCGGCAGGCCCTCGTCAGACTGCCAATTGCGAACAACCCACGGTGGCGTCGCCGCAGCCGCCAGCACCCCGATGGCCAGCAGTGCCAGTGAGAGCCAAGCCGATCTCCAATTCGGGTGGGTCACGCTGCAACCTCGGGGCGGGGGCCGGGGGCGATGCAAGTGAATGGCTCGCCGCAATCCAGACCTGCTCGATACCTGGATTGCCGATGTTCCTTTTTTTGAATCATGTCTTTCATGATTTTCCCTTGTTCAGGGTGACTCAGGGGAGTGCGATTAGCGGCAGTATCACATGGGGGTTGCTGATCGAGAGACCGCGCTCATCGGTGACGTTGAAATAGAAGATGATAGGCCGCAGTGCCGGTAGATTTGCTGAAACGAACTTGCCGTTGACCTCGGCCGGGATGCTGTTCCAGACGCGCTCCTTGGCGTCGGCGTAATCGAGCTGGACTTTAACCGCCCTTCCGGGGCCCGAGATGATGGCGGTCGCTTTGTCCCCGGCAACTTCCGTGGGGCCGATTTTCAGCAGGGGAGCCCCCTTGTTGACATGGCTGTTGATGAACGCGTCCACCTCGGGAAATGTCCAGATGTGGCCGTGGCTCCGGTTGATCCGGATGCACAGCGTGACGGGCGATTTCACCAGATTGTAAGACTTCTGATAGCTATCAAGAGGATAGGCAAAGTCATGGGTGCCATTCATGAATAGCATCGGGCACTGCACCTGCCCAAGGTAACGCGACGGCTCGAAATTTTCGATCCAGCGCTGCTTGAGGTCATCCGGCATTTTTGCAAAGTAGTTGTCAATCCAGGCGCTCTTTTCATGGATGAATCCGCAGCCGTAAACCGGCACTGCCGCCTTGAACCGGTGGTCCACCCCGGCGACGATACACGTCAGATATCCGCCCCAACTGATGCCTGTGAGAGCGATTCTGTTAGGATCCACTTCCTTGATTGAAGCGAGCAGGGAATGGCCGCGGATGACCGCCGCCACCGCCTGATACGTCCAGATATCCTTGGCCTCCTCAGGTGCGAAATTGCGGAATTTCACGTCATCGCCTTGATCCGGGCCACCATCTGGCAAGCGTCCGGCCGGCCCGTTGCCTGCCAGATCCATAGACAGGGCGGCGTAGCCGTTGTTGACCCAGTGCTTGACCCAGTCGCGAAAGGCAGCGCCACCACCACCATGGACGAGGACGACTCCCGGAAACGGCCCGGGACCATCGGGTTTGCCGCAGTAGGCGAACACCCGGGTCGGCTTGCCCTTGAGGCTCTCGCCCTCATAGTACACTTCGCGGATCTGCTCTTTGGCTTCGCCCCAAGTCGCGGACGGCACCTTGGACAAGGCCGCCATGTCCCACAGGCCGCCCGGATCCGCCCACGCGGTGGTTAGAAACAGGAGCGAAAATCCGAGGCTGAAAAACATTTTCATGGTGAGTTATGATTGTGGTTGGATTCAGAATGGCTTCTCAGATTTGTTAGTCCTTAGCTTTTCCTGAGCGGGATTCCAGCCAAGGAGCGACCTTGTCGGCCCAGGCTTTCCCGTGTTCGCGCAGGCCCTTGCCGCTGAAATGGACGCCCTCGCGGAGGTCGCCTTTGAGGGCGTCGCTATCGGGTCCTTCGATGGCGATGCCGTCAGTGCACAGGGATTTTTGGGCATCGCGCATTTCCGGCACGACGTCGCCACCATGGGAACTGACCAGCGCCACGAACCAGGGCGCGTCCCAACCGATCGCCTTGCGCGACTCGCGGATGAGCTGCTCGAGAAATACCCGATAGGGTTTGCCAATCAGCGTGCGCTTGGGGTCCGGTTGGCCCGCATCGGACTCGCCCTGATGCCAAAGCACGGCCCGGAACCCCTTCGGCCCCAATTGTTTCATGCGTTCGGTTAGCATGTCAAACGCCTCGCCCTTGCTTTCCCACTCACCGCTTGGTAGCTGGCGGACCCGGCCCTCGAGCGTCGGTGGATTGGGAAACGTGGTGCCCTTTGGCAGCCACTCGCGGACACTGGTGGCACCGATGCCGCAGGCGACGATGCCAACGGGTTCTCTGAATTTCAAGGCGATGGCATCGCCAAAGGGTGGCTGAAAACTGCCTTGATCGCCGCTGGCCCCCGGCTGCGGGTCGTTAGCCAGCTGCCAATGGTTTCCATCAAACGCGGCGACGAGTCCGGTAGCCGTCTTTTGTTTCTCTCCGCCGTGATTGGATGAGTTCGATTGTCCGGCCACCACAAAGATGTCGCCCACCCCGACGTGCGCAACGCTGGCCTCGGCCAGCAGCGCGGGGTCAGCGGCGGATTTCCGGAAGCGGACTTGAAGCGCATACCAACCCCCTGTTGGGAGCTTGATAGAGCCAGCGAATTTGCCGTCCTTGATTTGCGCGCCTTGGGCGATGATCGTCCAATCGCTCGGCTTGCCGCGCAGCACCGAACTCAATTCGGCCTTGGCCTCGACGAGGGCCGCATCTGCCGGCGCGCTTCCCGTCACCTTGATTTCGGCGCACTCTTGGGAGTTGCGCTGGCACACCTGCCAGTCGATCGGTTGGTCCAGCAGGATTTTCGTCTGTGCCTGGGCCAGGGGTGCTAGCAACATCGCAGCGACGCCGCACAATCTCGTGTATGGATGGTTCATGGATGGGTTTTAAAGACTAGCAGCATGCCTGTTCCGGCTTGGGGAATGAACAGCAGGGTGCCGCAAAATCATGTTGCTGCGCAACGTGCCTAACGCAACGATTCTTTCAGGATTCTTTGCCAACAGAGCGGTCCTGTTCGATTCCCGAGGTGCCCGAGGCCTTGTAGCGCCGCGTCTATGACCGCCGCAGCCCATGAGGCGCTTTCGCGCAGCGACGCTCACAGAGCGCCTCTATCAATTCGGCACCACCTTGTTTCAGGACGGGTCAACCGCCGTTTGGGGCAGCCATTGCTCGAGCATGGCTGCGAGTTTGTGCCGGTTGAGGGGCTTGGCGAGAAAGTCGTTCATGCCGGCCTCCAGGCATTCCTGTTCGGCGCTGGGCGTGGCATTGGCGGTCATGGCTACGATGGGCACCCGGGGGTTGAGGATGGCGGATCTCGGGCCGCGGATCAAGTGGGTGGCTTCGACGCCACCCATCTCAGGCATCTGCATATCCATGAGCACCAGATCGTAGGGGGAACAGGCAAGGGCATGGATCGCCTGAATGCCGTTGACCACCACGTCCACCTGCAGCTCGAAAGGCAGGAGAAACCCGAGGGCCACCTTTTGATTGATGAAGTTGTCCTCGACGAGCAGGACTCGCCGTCCGGGCCAGTTTGGGTTGGCGGCGGGAGGCGGTGGTGGGGGAGGTAGGGCTTCTGTGGGTGCTGGGTGAAGACTGATTGCAAAACAAGCGGTGAACCAGAATTCCGCGCCATGGCCAACGACGCTTGAGACACCAATTTGCCCATCCATGAGCCCAACGAGCTGCTTGGAAATGGCCAAGCCCAGACCGCTGCCACCGTACCGACGGGCCGTCGAGGCGTCCATCTGCGAGAATTCCTGAAATAATAACTGCTGCTTGTTAGCCGGGATGCCAATGCCAGTGTCGCGCACCGCAAAGCGCAGCACACTGGAGGTGGCGGTGGTTGATACCAAGCTAACATGCACGCTGACCGTGCCGTTCGGGGTGAACTTGATGGCATTGCCGACGAGGTTGAGCAGGATCTGACGCAGGCGGCCGGGGTCGCCGCCGAGGGCCGTCGGCACGTCCTGGCCGACGCAACAACTGAAGGCAAGGCCGCTTTTGGTGGCCTGTGGGGTCAGCAGGCTTGTCAGGTTGTCGAGCAAGGTCACCAAGTCAAAGTCCAGCCTCTCCAAGTCGAGCTTGTCGGCTTCTATTTTGGAAAAATCCAAGACGTCGTTGATGAGGCAGAGGAGGGCATCGGCGCTGATTTGGATGATTTTGGCCCGTTCGCGCTGGGCAGGGGCCAGTTCATCGTCCAGCAATTGGGAAGTCATCCCGATGATGCCGGCCAAGGGGGTGCGGATTTCATGGCTCATGTGGGCCAGGAACAGGGATTTAGAGGCATTTGCCTGTTCGGCGAGCTTTCTGGCTTGGAGGAGTTCCTCCTCTGCCTCTTTGCGCTCGGTGACGTCGATGAGCACGCAACGGGACTGGGACGAGCGATGGTGTGGGGCGAGAGCGCCCGAGAACTCGAGCTGCGCCCAGAAGATGCTGCCATTCGCTTTGACCATTCGAACTTCGCAGCGATTCCATTCAGCGGAGCACCCATATTGCCTTCGGTTCAGATAGAAATAGTCCTTATCCTCTTTATGAATGAAGCTGCCTAGCGGCTTGCCGGCAAGCCAGCGGCGCTCAGAACCCAGCAGGGTGGCGGCGGTTAGGTTCGCCTCCAAAATCAGCCCTGCCGGGCTGACGGTCAAATAGCCAACTGGAGCCAGATCATAGAGGTCGAAATAGCGTTGCCGGGAATCCTCCAGTTCATCGATGGCCCGCCGCAGTTCCTCGTTTTGCAACTCCAGCTCGATTTGATAGACTTGGAGTTCGTGATCTAAGGACGGCCTGTCCAGAGGGGGCTGGTCCAGGGAGTCAGCTACTGGGGTATCTAGCAACTTCGCTTCGGCGCGTCTGCGCAGTTTGGTGGGTGCCTTCTTGCAAGATGAAGGCGGCACTTCAGGTGTCTGGTGGGGAACCGCTTCGGAATTGCCCGGAAAATCAGGCATGTGCTGGGCCTCGGCAGGAGGCCCAGCCGGATGGGACGTTTCGTCCGCATGACTGGGGTTGTGTTTAGCAGACACTGCAGGAGTTGCTTCGGGTTTGTAAGTCGCTGGCAACACCAGAAAACGCTTTATCAGTCGATTTGCCAAGGGGAATTTCCAAATAAGTTCCTTGGCAAAGTGGGTTAAATACCAACTGCCCACCTCCACCTCCACAACAAATTCGTTCACTGTGGCCAACCCCGTCGCCACCTCAACCGCGCTCGCCACCTCCGCCAATCCATCAAGCTATGGCCTGTCGGTGGCGTTTACCGCCACGGTATTGCCGACGCCCACGGGCGGCTCGCTTCAGATTTTCGATCGTGCGGTGGCGCTTGGCAGCCAGGTGGCTGTTAGGTTTTTTCTTACTTCGTTAGGATCGGGCTCTTGCCGGTGAGATGGACCTCGTGAGGCGCAGCCTCGCTAGACGTATGATGGGTATTCCGGTTCGAACATGCGTTGCTTGATATCCGCCTCAATGTCTGCCGGGCGCGGCACCCGCGCATATCCAGAGTCGTGGGCAATTTGTGCCACGGCCGTGGCAATGCGCAGCGACACCGCCCGGATGTTGGTGAGCGTGGGGAACACGCGCCCCACCGCCAACTCCTCTTCGGAGACCATCGCTGCAAGCGAGCGTGCCGCAGCCAAAAACATCTCATCGGTGACCACACGACTGGCGCTGGCCAGCACACCCATGCCCACGCCTGGGAAAATGTACACGTTATTTCCCTGCCCCGGCACCATCGTCCGGCCCTCGAATTCGACAGCAGGAAACGGGCTGCCACTGGCGAAAATCGCCGTGCCTTTGCTCCAGGTATAGGCCTGTTCGGCAGTGCACTCGGCCTTGGAGGTAGGATTGGATAGGGCGAAAACGACTGGATTCGGGTTGATTTGCGCAACGGCTTCCACCACTTCCTTGGTGAACACCGCCGCCACCCCCGCCGCTCCAATCAAGGCCGTCGGCCTGATTTGCTTCACCGCTTCGAGAAAATCATCCAGGGGTTCCGCCTCCTGCGCAAATGCCAGCTTGTTAGCCGCCAAATTGCCGCGCGACGTGACAATGAGCCCCTTGCTGTCGAAAAACCAGCACTTGGCCCGTGCCTCCGCTTCACTCAGTCCCTCGTCACGCAGCGCCGTCACAAACAACTCGCCGATCCCAGTGGCCGCCTCACCCGCGCCAAAGAACAGCAATTTTTGCTCGGCCAATTTCACCCCTTGCAAACGCGAAGCTGCGATCAAACCCGCCAACGCCACACTCGCGGTGCCCTGGATATCGTCATTGAAGGAGCACACCCGGTCGCGATAGCGTGCCAGCAAGTCAAACGCGTTGTGGTTGCCAAAGTCCTCAAACTGCAACAGGCACCTGGGATAGCGTGCCTGCACCGCCTGCACGAATTCCTCGATGAAGTCCTGATACTCCTGGCCGCGGGTCCGCCGCTGGTCGATGCCAATGTACATGTCATCATCTAGCAATAATTGATTATCGGTGCCCACATCGAGGGTGATTGGCAGGCAATAGTAGGGATTGACGCCGGCGCAGGCGGTGTAAAGCGAGAGTTTTCCGATAGGAATGCCCATGCCCAAGGCACCCAGATCGCCCAGACCGAGGATCCGCTCGCCATCCGTCACCACGATGAGGCGCACGTCCTGGATCGGCCAGTTGGCAAGCACCTCGGCCACCCGCCCGCGATCCTTCATGGTGATCCACAAACCCCGCGGACGCCGGAAAATCGCCCCGTACTCGAGGCAAGCCTGGCCCACCGTGGGGGTGTAAACAATGGGCATCATTTCCTCGAGATGATCGAGAACGACGCGGTAGTACAGCGTCTCGTTGCGGTTTTGGAGGGCGTTGAGGAAGATGTATTTGTTGAGGTCGCTGTTTTTGGCGCGCAAATTCCGAAGGGCGCGCTTCACCTGCTGTTCAATGGGAAAAATCCGTGCCGGCAACAGGCCGCGAAGCCCCAAGGCGTCGCGCTCGGCATCCGAGTAAGCGGTTCCCTTGTTAAGCAGGCCGTTGTTCATAAGCGAATACCCCGTGGGGTAGTCTCTGCCACCGTGGGCGGTAATGGGAGTAAATGTGTTTTGCATGGAATCAAATGAGAGAATTCAATTGGCGTCTGGTACGACGGCTCAAGCCGAGGGGGTTTACGCTCATACCCCCGATTGCACAACTGAAAATCCATGCAATTCGTGCAATCCATCGGTCATCCATACTCGGTTTTTGTCAAACCCCGGTTTTCGGGTTCATTTCCGTTTCCAGATTGATCTCCGCCCAGCCCTGCGGCAGCATCCGCCCATGCCACGCCTCGCCTTGCTCCAGTCCCGCAGCTTCCCGTCCAAGTCCGAAGCCCTTGCGCACCACGAACCCCTCATCCGCCAAGCTGCCGCGGCAGGCGCCAACATCGTCGTCACTCAGGAATTGTTCCTCACCCCGTACTTTTGCGGCGTCCAGGACCCCGCAGCTTTTGATCTGGCTGACACCTTGCCCGGGCCGATCACCGAGCGACTTGGCGCACTGGCTGGCGAACTTGGCATTGTGTTGATCGCCTCATTGTTTGAGCGGCGCGGACCCGGCCTCTATCACAACACCGCCGCGACCTTCGACGCCGATGGCTCATGGCTCGGCCTCTACCGCAAGGCCCACATCCCGCAAGACCCGGGATTCGAGGAAAAATTCTTCTTTGCCCCCGGCGACAGCGGTTGGCCGGTGTGGACCACCCGCTTCGGCAACATTGGCGTACTCATCTGTTGGGACCAATGGTACCCGGAAGCCGCCCGTCTGATGGCCCTTGGCGGCGCTCAACTCCTTGTCTATCCCACTGCCATCGGCTGGCTTGCCACGGAAAAGGCAGCCCTCGGCGAGTTGCAACACGGTGCCTGGGAAACCGTCCAGCGCGGTCACGCCGTGGCCAACGGCTGCTACCTTGCCGCAGTCAACCGCTGTGGCCACTGCGGCGACACGGAATTCTGGGGCCGCTCATTCGTCGCTGGCCCCTACGGCCAATTGCTCGCCAAAGCCTCCACCTCAGATGAGCAAATCCTCTATCAAGACCTGGACTACGGGTCCCTCGAGGAGGTCCGGCGGCTGTGGCCGTTTTTCCGCGATCGCCGCATCGATGCCTACGGCGAGCTCACCCAGCGCTGGCGCTCCTAGAGCCCAATCTAGGCAAAGCCGTGGCGCGCTTCGCTTGCCACACGCAGTCCATACATGCGCGGCTCATTTGCAGCCACTGCATGGAGTGCGGCGGGAAGGGGCGGGCCCGCCATGCCGCTTTGCGATCACGGCTTGACCCAGTTGAGCCCCTTGTCTTGACGCCACCGGCGATAGGCGCTGAATTGCTCCCCCTTGGTGAGCTTTTGGCGTGCCGGATCCTCTGCTAAAAACGTCTCAAACTCACCCCGTCTCGGCGAGGTTCCGGCGGCAACCACCGCTGATGTCCTCGCTGTGTCGCGTGATTGAAGGGCGCGCTCGATACCCCGCAAACTCCGCCCATTGCGAATCACCGCCAGCAAGATCGATACCAACAATCCCGAGCACACCGCGAGCAGAATGATGCAGACCAATACTTCCGTCTCTGACATGCCCAAGAGCCTGTCCGCCACCCCGCCGCTTGCCAAGCCCAATACATGGTGACAGACAAATAGTGAAGAACCGGCTTGGTTGGTGGGCTTTCGAAGGGATGGCGGCGAGATGCACGCGAGACGAGTTCGACCGGAGGGACTTGAGCGCCGTGCCGTCATTCCGGTGGCTGCGCAGGCACAGGCCGGAGCTGAGCAACCCGGCGAGTGCCAACAAGCTGATGCGTAGGGGCCGCCGGAGGTCGATTTCTCTGTCCCTTTATCGGGCGTTTTGCGAGATTGAGGGTTGAGTTGGAGGGCGAATTCCGCGATATTCGCCGCGGATGAGAATATTGGTAGTAGGCAAAGGCGGGCGGGAACACGCCCTGGTGCGGGCACTGGCAGAATCTCCAGAGCGGCCGAAGCTGTTTTGTTTTCCGGGCAGTGGCGCGATTTCCGAGTTGGCAGAGTCGGTGGCTGCCGACGGCGTGGAGTCATTGGTGGCATGGATGCAAACCCACGCCATCGACCTCTGTGTGGCCGGTGAGGAAAGTTATCTTGTGAAGGGCGAAGGCCTTGCCAACCTCTGCGCCAAGGCTGGTATCCCTTGCTGGGGTCCACCAAAAGAATCGGCCCAACTCGAGGCTAGCAAGGAATTTTCCAAGGGCTTTTTGCTTCGCAATGCCATTCCCACCGCCCGAGCCACCGCCTGTGCCACTTTGGCCGAGGCGCGCGCGTCTATCGCCGACGAGTATCCCATCGTCCTCAAATTCGATGGCCTGGCCGCCGGCAAAGGCGTTGCGGTGTGCCCGGATGCGGCGGCGGCCGACGAGTTCCTTGAGGAGGTATTCACCCAGCGGCGTTTCGGCGACGGCCGTGTGCTCGTCGAGGAATGCCTGAGCGGACCCGAGGTGTCGGTGTTTGCCGCCATTGTTGACGACTCCTATCTGATTTTTACGCCGGCCCGCGATTACAAGCGCATCGGAGAGGGGGATTGTGGGCCTAACACCGGTGGCATGGGCGCGGTGGCCAGTCGCCAACTCATACCCCCGGAAACCCTCGCTCAAATCGAAGCCGAAATCATCCGTCCCACCGTCGCCGGTTTGCGCCGGGAAGCCCTGCCATACCGTGGATTTCTCTACTTCGGAATCATGCTCACCCCCAGCGGTCCGCAGGTCATCGAATACAATTGCCGCTTCGGCGACCCGGAGTGCCAGGCGGTCATGCCGCTGGTCCACGGTGATTTGGCGGGTTTTTGCCTGGCCGGAGCACAGGGGCAGTTGCGGGCTGATTTGTTGGAGTTTGACGAAGGCTGGAGCGTGTGCGTCATCCTTGCCTCCGCCGGATATCCGGCGACATCGCGTAGTGGCGACCTCATCACCGGGTTGGAGTTCTGCGGCGAGGCCCGCATCTATCACGCCGGGACGCGCCGCAATTCCGCCGGCCAATGGGAAACCCACGGCGGCCGGGTCCTGGCAGTGGTGGCCGGTGCTGCCACCCGCGAAGCCGCCGTTGGGCAGGCCCATGCCGCCGCCGGCCGCATCGACTTTGCCGGGCTCCAACGCCGGAGTGATATCGGCATCCTGCATTTCACCTGATTTTCAGCACTATCCCCATGACTCTAAGTTCAGAAGACATCGCCGCCGCCGTGGACCGCTTGGCGGAGGCCATTCGCGCCAATACAGCCGACGCGCCCATCGCCCTCATCGGCATCCGCCGCCGCGGCGATGAGGTGGCTCAGCGCGTGCTCACCCGCCTCGCCGAAGATGACCGAGAACTCAATTTCGGCATCCTCGATATCTCACTTTACCGGGATGATTTCGAGCACCTTCACGAAAATCCCAAGCTCTTGGAATCGGATATCCCGTTCCCGATCGAGGGAGCCCACGTGATTCTGGTGGATGACGTCCTCTTCACCGGGCGAACGATCCGCGCTGCCCTCGATGCTCTCTCCGACTATGGCCGTCCTGCCAGAGTGGAACTCGCCGTGCTCGTTGATCGCGGGCATCGCGAACTGCCGATCCAGCCTGATTACACCGGCATCACCCTCAGCACCCGGCGCTGCGATCACGTGTTGGTATGTCTGGAAAAAACCGACGGGCTCGAGCAGATTCGTGTGATCGTGAAAGACCCGTCATGAACCCTCTCCCGCAGCGTAAAAAATCCCCGGAAGAACTCGCCAAACTCCGCGAAAACCTCGGCATTCTCCCTCCGCCGCCCAATCCAAGGCTGCAGCAGGGGCCGTCCGAATTGCCTCAGCCAGCCGACTTTTACGATCCGGGCGCTGCCTCGCTGCCCAATGTTCCGTTGCCCGCCCGTGATCGGTCCCAGTGGCGCTCGCTCGAGCAATCCGAACTCCGGGTCCAGCCAGAGGCCGAAACTCCGCCCGAACCAGCCAGCGATCTACCCGCGCCTTTCGGGCTGCCCCGCACCCCCCTCATCC
>Ga0118677_10012336_pt1 | contig 12568 bp, 10 predicted proteins | sample AliMusrvi5mmetaG_FD_86154 | JGI IMG/M metagenome (GOLD analysis project Ga0118677, IMG submission 86154)
CCATGCGATCTATATACTGCCCCTTTAGTATGGTTTTTTGATGTTAATATACGGATTTTGTTAATTTGGGTATTTATTCCAGAAAAGTAAGAGATTGCGTAGATTATTTTAAGATGTTATTTGCATTAAAATTAAAAATTTTATAATTTTGTAAAAAATAGAGGGCTATGGAATTAAAGTTTAACCTTGGATTTGATCAGTTAATAAAATTGGTCAGACAGCTTCCGGCAAACCAAATTGCCAGATTGAAAGCTGAACTTGAGGGCAAAAATTCTGTTACCAAAACTAAATCTGAAATTTCAGAATTTCAAAAATTTTTATTGAAAGGTCCTGTTATGACTGAAGAACAATTTGAAGATTTCAAAAAAAACAGGAAACAATTTAGTTTATGGAGACAAAAATAATTTGTATTGACACCTCAGTTTTGATTGACTATTTTCGTAAAAAAGATAAGAGTAAATCATTATTTTACAAACTGACAGGGAGCTATTCTACGTTCACAGTTTCGGCAATCACCGAGTATGAAATTTATGTTGGAAGTGTTACAAATGATCAGCATGAATTTTGGAATGAATTGTTCAAAAGAATTACAGTTATTCCATTTGATTCTGAAACCAGTAAAGTTGCTGTCAAAATATTTCAGGATTTGAAAGCAAAAAATAAGATGATTGATATTCCTGATATTTTAATTGCTGCAACAGCGATTAAAAATAAACTAAAATTTGCTTCACTCAACCGCAAACACTTTGAGAGAATTGAAGGTTTCGAAAAGGAAATGATTGAGATAGAATAAGCACCTTTCCGACTTGCACAAGTCTTTTTTCTAAGTACAAAAATACGCAATTTTATGTTTTCTGATATTGAAATTTACTGGATTTGCATAACCCGCCTGTTTTGGAAAATGAAAATTCCTCAAACTATACTTCCGAAACAATATAATGTGTCAAAAATGCGGTTGTCTCTTGCTTTGTTAAGAATTTCTGAGTCTTCCTTACAGTATTCTGAATATAAAATTCAGATGTCTGAATCCGGGATTCTGTGATCAGAATTTTTGTAACAGATGTCAGAATCCAAAATTCATTAGGAAGAATTTCAAATTCGTTGCAAAGAATTTTGGAAACGGATGTCTGAATCCAAAATTCGTTAGGAAGAATTTCAAATTCGTTGCAAAGAATTTTTGAAACGGATGTCAGAATCCAAAATTCGTTAGGAAGAATTTCAAATTCGTTGCAAAGAATTTCAAATTCGTTGCAAAGAATTTTTGAAACAGATGTCAGAATTCAAAATTCTGACATCTGTAAGAGGCTTACATCTGATTCAAATTATGTGACTTGGGTATGTAATAAGGGAGGAGAACAATGCTGTATGAAATCATCATCCTTTTAGTGAATATCCAATGGCTAAAATAATAATTGTGTTAGCTGTTAGTTCAGCATGTATTTAACACGCTCTGAAAAATCACTTTCCCCTGCAGCATTTTCAGAAGTAAGATAATAATACATATCTCTTCCTCTGACAACATTGCTAATGATAAGTTTGCTCGAATTGCGGGTGTGAAGAATACATTTCAGGTTATCCATACTGTCAGGATCGGAAGTTGCATAGATGTAGTAAGTGAGGATTTCTTTTGTTTTTTTCAGCGGACTCTTTGTTCTTGTCAGATAAAATTTGACAGTTCCGGAAGTTTTGCCATTTTCAGCACGATCCACTTTTGGTGGGTCTGTGACACCATGAGGAGTTGGTTCTTTGCTAACCGGATAACCCGATTTGTCCAGGTTTACCGTGTTTCCGCGATAAAGCTGGTTGGCATAGTTTACATTTGCTACAGACATTCCACGTAAATTTCCCGACTGAAGATCGCGGTCTTTTGTATCGTGTGTGCTTCCACCTGCTGTAACTTTTGCCTCCGCAGCAATTGTTTTGTCGAGTTGGGTTTTGTAATCCACTTTTGCATTTGGAGGGTTTAAATAGAGTAATGCACCACTCGTTGAATACATACCATTGTCATACACGTTTTGTGCTGTTGAAATGGTTGCAGCATGATCTTTCTCATCGCTGCCTACTGTTGCTATTGATAATCTGTTTGACATAGAATTTGGTTTTAAAGTTAGTATCAAAGGTACAATGGAGTAATTATTGAAAACAAATTTAATTGACCAAGCGTCATACCAAGCGTCATAAAAATTTCAACAATCGTAAGTGTTTACAAGAGGTTTCCAAAGAATTATTTTTTAAACCCCAATCCCTTTACCCTTGCCTTATGTCTATTGACTATTCCCTCATGACACATGACCATTGACACATGACCATTGACTATTGACCATTGACTATTGACCAATATAAAGAGTTCTTCCCACTCCGAATTCATTCAGCAAACCACCAATCAGCTTGTAGATTTTTTCTAATTTCTTTTTGCTTTTCGTCGCATTGTATTTGATCTGCCGCATAAAGCCGCTTCCTGTGAAATCCTCATCGGTCGGGGATTTCAGCCGGTAATCAAGAAAAGCAAACAAGCCCGGATTATTATCGAGCGTTATGCGGCCACATTTTTCCAGTTCCCATATAAGTACCAAAAAGGCGCAAAGCAATTCAGACTTCAGGGTGATTTTGTAGTTGGAGTTTGGAGGCGAAAATAATTTATAAATATTCATCTCCGGCTTAATTCCTTCGAAGATTGCTCTGACAGCCTTGATAAACTCTTTTAGTGTCTTTCTTTTTAATTTGTCAATAAGATAATCTACCCAATGAAAATAGTTTGCAAAACTTTTGTCGTTAGGGTCAACAACCTTTTTCTTTCTTTTCTTTTGAGAAGCAGAACCTGAAAAGAAGTAGTACATGAACCTGATAATTATCAGCGACAGGTCGTCTTTGCAAAAATCCTGTGAAATAAAATCTACAGTTTGCAAAAGGATGTTGAATTTTTCAGCATTTTTCCCGGAACAATCTTCCAGGATGCTGCAATAAATTTCAGCGCCCAGTTGCAGCGCCCGGCCTGTGTTCGTTTCGTTGCATGAATTTGAAAATTTACTCTTGTAACAGCCCAGTGTGATTGAAATATACCTGCGCAGGAAATTTCTGCCGTGGCTTTGGGTTTCGGCTATTGTGCATTTTTCATAAGAACGGAAGAATTGGTTGATCACTTTTTCAAGGCTTTTAAAAATTCCCATTTTCTGTAGTTGATCAATTATTTTTGCTTTTTCTTCAGCCTTATATTTTTTGTCTAAAAAGTTTGCAAAGCTTTTCATGATTGAATATTTTAGGTTTATTACTTCCAGCCACTGCCACTGCTACTGCCACTGATACTGCCGCTGCACGTGCAACCACCTTTCACGAATTTTTATTTCCATCCAATTTGTCTGGTTTCACTCATATTTTATAAACGATAAAAGTACACAATAGAATTTTAATTTTGATGTCTGAAAATCATTATTTATTCAATTTTTTATTTTTACCTTTACAGTTTTTATTCTCATGGGTAAGGTTTGAAAAATACTGCTTCTGCTTTATGAAACCCTTGATAAAACAAGCAATTTTATGAATTATCAGCATTGAAAAAACATAAAAACAACTCCTTTTAAATAAAGCTTATTTAAGTGTACACAATAAATCTCATTATAAAAACTCAAAACTTATGACTATGAAAAAAATCTTTTTACTTATTCTAATAGCTGCATCATTTATCAGCATCTCCCATGCACAATGGCAGAAAATAAAAGGTTCTGCGACCGGGAAAATAAATTGTTTTGCTTCTGACAGCATCAATGTTTATGTGGGGACTGATGATGGCGTTTTTATCTCTAAGGATAACGACACAAGCTGGACTGCTGCAAGTGCAGGACTGACGACCAAAAAAATTCAATGCCTTGCCATCAGCGGAACAAATCTGTTTGCAGGGACTGCTGACGGCGGAGTGTTTTTGTCAACAAACATGGGCGCCGGCTGGACTGCGGTGAATAGCGGTTTGACAAATACTATAGTTTACACTATAGCCATCAACGGAACAAACATTTTTGCAGGAACAAAAGGAGGAGTTTTTTTATCTGCTGATAACGGTAGTAAATGGACTGCTATAAATACTGGCTTGACAAATATTGTTGTCCATTCAATAGCCATAAGTGGAATCAATATTTTTGCAGGGACAGAAGAAGGTGTGTTTTTATCAACCAATAATGGTTCAATGTGGAAAGCTGTATATAGTGGTATAACCAAATCCAATGTATGGTCATTGTTCGCTGATGGACCAAATATTTTCGCAGGGATTAATGGTGGTGTATTTTTATCAACCAATAAAGGCGCAAGCTGGGTAGGTGAGAACCAGGGTTTGCCACTGAATACAAAGGTTGTTTCATTCGCATTAAGCGATAAGAAAATATTTGCTGCAACTGATGCAGGGTTGTTTATCTCACCTGATGACGATATAAAATGGACAGGAGTGAGTATCGCTTTTAAAAATAACCATCTTAATTCACTGGCCATTATTGGAAAAGATATTTATGCAGGAACTATGGGCGACGGAGTTTGGAGAAACTCTTTGCTGGCGTTAAAAGATAAGGCTAAGGAGAAGGTCATAGTTGAAGGTGATGAGCAATTAATAGAACAATCCGCCCCTATACTTTTAATTGTTGAAGTGATGCCTGCTTATGTGGGAGGAAATGAAGCATTGTATAAATTTTTGGCCGATAATATTAAATATCCGCAGGAAGCAAGAGAAAAAGGGATAACTGGAGTGGTCTTTATTCAGTTTGTTGTTGAAAAGGATGGCAGTATTTCAAATCTGAATTTGTTGAAAGATGTCGGAGGTGGTTGTGGCAAGGAAGCTATGAGAGTTGTGAACTTAATGCCAAAATGGATACCTGGCAAGCAAGGTGGATTGCCTGTCAGGGTACAGTTTAATTTGCCTGTAAAATTTTCATTGGATTAACTCCACTCCTTATTGAATACGTAAGACATTATTATAAGCCCTTCAATTTTGAAATTTTCTAATTGTTGTTATGCTAATAAAAAATATCCGGAATAAAAGTCACGAAATAGAGGAATCTTGATTGAAAGAAATTTCAATGCTAAGAAAAGTCACAGAGTGACGACATCTTGGTAGAAAGCAATGAACCATCTTAGCGAAAGTCACGTAGTGACGACATCTTGGTAGAACAAATTAAACCGAGTTGAAAAGTCATGGAGTGACGACATCTTGGTAGAAAGCAATGAACCATCTTAGCGAAAGTCACGTAGTGACGACATCTTGGTAGTATGAAATAAGCGTGGGCAACCTAAAGTCACGTAGTGACGACATTATAGAATAAGGTGTTTTGCGATTAAGATATTCGTAAACAATTCGAAGTTCGATTGAATAAAATAGGGATACTCATTCTAAAGTTTCCTTAAATAAACAAAATGTCATTCCTTCTGATAATTTCTTTTTATCTTTACACCCTCAAATCTTATAGCTATGAGTAAAGAAAAAACTGTAAAAAAAGAAGTAAAGAAGGCGCCTGCAAAATCCCAGAAGGAAAAGAAGGAAGCCAAGAAAATTAAGAAGCTTTCAAAGGGAAGCTGATAGTTGATGGTATAAAGGTATAAGGAAATCAGGTGTTGATGGTGATTGAAATAGTCACAGATAGTCTGTGATCATTAATAATAAACGTAAGTATTCACTGACAATTCTCCATTCCCTTATACCTTTTACCATAATCTTAAATCACAAATCTGAAATCTTAAATCAACAATAATGAGTGAAATTTTAAAATTACAACCTGAAAAGGTTTGGTATTATTTTGACGAAGTCTGCAAGATACCTCGTCCATCAAAGCAAGAAGGAAAAATAGCTGCATGGCTGATTGAATTTGGTCACAAACATGAACTGGAAACACTGAGTGATGCTGTAGGCAATGTTTTGATCAGAAAGCCCGGCACCAAAGGTAAAGAGAATGCCAAAGGTGTGGTGCTGCAAAGCCACATGGATATGGTTTGCGAAAAAAATGCAGACACAAAACATGATTTTGATACTGACTCTATACAACCCGTCATTGATGGTGAGTGGGTAAAAGCAAAAGGAACTACTCTCGGAGCTGATGATGGCATTGGTGTGGCAGCACAGCTTGCATTACTTGCATCAGATGATATTGCACATGGACCGCTGGAATGTCTTTTCACAGTTGACGAGGAAACGGGACTTACAGGAGCATTTGGTCTTGCACCCGGTTATCTGAAAGGAAACATTCTGCTCAATCTCGATTCAGAAGACGAAGGCCAATTGTTCATTGGTTGCGCAGGTGGCAAGGATACCGAGATCACTTTTGATTACACCAAAGAAAACATCACCGGAAATGTAAGCGCATTTATGGTTACTGTTTCAGGTTTGAAAGGTGGACATTCAGGTGATGATATTAATAAAGGACTGGGAAATGCAGTGAAGATCATCAACAGGTTTTTATACAATTCAACAATCCAGCATAAATTAAGGATTGCAGAAATTGCAGGAGGTAACCTAAGGAATGCAATAGCCCGCGAAGCTTCAGCAAAGGTCGTGTTGCCGGTGGCTTTAACGGATACCTTTATTAAGTATGCACACTGGTTCGACAATGCAGTGAGGGATGAATTAAGAGTAATGGAACCCGAACTTGTGTTCAATGTAGAACCTGTTGCAATACCTGATGCTGTCATTGATCAGGATACACAGAAAAGGTTACTTAATTCTTTATACGCATGCCCGCACGGAGTAATTGCTATGACTGCGGATATGCCCGGACTCGTTGAAACATCAACAAACCTGGCCTCGGTGAAGACACTTGCTGACACCATCGTTGTTCAGACAAGCCAGAGAAGCTCAGTTGAGACATCGAAAGACGATATTGCGGCTATGGTTGCATCAGTATTCACGCTGGCAGGAGCCAAAGTGAAGCATGGTGAAGGTTACCCGGGATGGAAACCCAATCCTCATTCAGAACTTGTGGTGGTCATGAAGGATACTTATGTTCGCTTATTTAAAAAGGAGCCTTTGGTATTGGCAATACATGCAGGACTTGAATGTGGAGTTATAGGTGAGAAATACCCGGGAATGGATATGATCTCATTCGGACCAACGCTGCGGGGTGTTCATTCACCAACCGAACGTATCAATATCGAAACTGTTGAAATGTTCTGGAAACTGCTGGTTGAAGTGCTGGCAGTACTATAATAATAAGGTACGAAATAAAAAAAGGAGTTACTCTATAATAAGGAGTACCTCCTTTTTTTATGCGGTTCCGTCTTCCTGCACCTTATAATCCCTGTTGAAAGTAGCTGTTGAATGCAACAACGGAAGCGGGTTTTTATAGTAAGTGATTATTCATTTCACTTTTTACTTCTGTATCCCTATTCCTTTAAAGATGGTCATTAAATTCCCAAGCTCACACCAACCCTGATGACAGGATTCGTATAAGGAGAGTAGATTGATTCATTGAAATTGTAAAGGATCATGATATTAAAAGCAGCTCTTTCTCCAATGGGCTGGCTATATCCTCCGCCAGCCATTGGGCTACCTATCCAAAACCTGTTTCCTTTATGGACAAGGAAACTTGGGTCAAAATATCTTGTTTCGAGACTCAGTGCTTCATATTCCGCATGGAGGAAGAAATGCTGGATTATGTAGTACCGTGCGAAGACGCTGCCTCCATATATAGAGGTACTGAACACCGTTGAATAGATCTTACTCCTGTAGTATTGGTAGGTGATCCCAATACCAGCTACAAACTTATCAGTTATCTTATACCCTACTATAGGAGCAATATTAATCATGGTTTCATTGCCGAATTGGGCGCCAAGATCACCACCTGTTACGAGGCGATCAATAAAGCGACTTTGTTTTTTAGGCATGTTTGTATTGTCCTGTGCGAATAAATTACACCCTGCAACAAGAATTGTGAAGGTAATTACAGCTATAATGATTCGAATTTTCATAATTTTCATTTTATTTAAGGATACAAAATTAAGCATTTTCCTGCAATAACTACCGAATGCAAACTTTTATTGCGTTTCAATTGAAATTTTAATAACAGATATATCAGCGCATTAAATAGGATTTTTGAATTTAGTTCAATTTTTATTTGGTGGTTCGAAATAAGTTTACATATCTTTGCACCCCCGTTAAAAAACATAGTTCTTTAAATTGTTAGAAAAAAAGTTTAAAAAAATTTGGTGGGAATGAAAATTAAAGTAATTTTGCACTCCCAAATTTGATGGGAAAATCGTTCTAAAAATATTTTGAAAAAAATATAAAAAAAGTTTGCAGAATTGGAAAACAATAGTAATTTTGCAACCCATTTAAAAAATGGTTAAAGTTCTTTGAAAATACTGAAGAAAGCCAAAAAGTAGCAAATATACAGGTTCAATTTTTTTGAAGTCTGAATGATGAGTCTTGAACATATTATTATTTATCAAACTTTACAATGGAGAGTTTGATCCTGGCTCAGGATGAACGCTAGCGGCAGGCTTAATACATGCAAGTCGAGGGGCAGCGGGTGTAGCAATACATGCCGGCGACCGGCGCACGGGTGCGTAACGCGTATGCAACCTACCTTTAACCGGAGGATAGCCCAGAGAAATCTGGATTAATACTCCATAACATTATGAAGAGGCATCTCTTTATAATTAAAGCTCCGGCGGTTTTAGATGGGCATGCGTGACATTAGCTAGTTGGTGAGGTGACGGCTCACCAAGGCTACGATGTCTAGGGGTTCTGAGAGGATTATCCCCCACACTGGTACTGAGACACGGACCAGACTCCTACGGGAGGCAGCAGTAAGGAATATTGGGCAATGGACGCAAGTCTGACCCAGCCATGCCGCGTGAAGGATGACGGCCCTATGGGTTGTAAACTTCTTTTGTACGGGAAAAAACCCTCGGTCGTGTACCGGGGCTGATGGTACCGTAAGAATAAGCATCGGCTAACTCCGTGCCAGCAGCCGCGGTAATACGGAGGATGCAAGCGTTATCCGGATTCATTGGGTTTAAAGGGTGCGTAGGCGGGATAATAAGTCAGTGGTGAAATCCTACAGCTTAACTGTAGAACTGCCATTGATACTGTTAACCTTGAGTACATTTGAAGTGGGCGGAATGTGTCATGTAGCGGTGAAATGCTTAGATATGACACAGAACTCCGATAGCGAAGGCAGCTCACTAAACTGTTACTGACGCTGAGGCACGAAAGCGTGGGGATCAAACAGGATTAGATACCCTGGTAGTCCACGCTGTAAACTATGATCACTCGATGTGTGCGATATACTGTACGCGTCTGAGCGAAAGCATTAAGTGATCCACCTGGGGAGTACGTTCGCAAGGATGAAACTCAAAGGAATTGACGGGGGCCCGCACAAGCGGAGGAGCATGTGGTTTAATTCGATGATACGCGAGGAACCTTACCTGGGCTTAAATGGGAGAGGACAGCTGCCGAAAGGTGGCCTTCCGCAAGGACTTCTTTCAAGGTGCTGCATGGCTGTCGTCAGCTCGTGCCGTGAGGTGTTGGGTTAAGTCCCGTAACGAGCGCAACCCCTATCTTTAGTTGCCATCAGGTAATGCTGGGAACTCTAAAGAAACTGCCTACGCAAGTAGTGAGGAAGGTGGGGATGACGTCAAGTCAGCACGGCCCTTACGTCCAGGGCTACACACGTGCTACAATGGCAAGTACAGAGGGTTGCTACCTGGTGACAGGATGCTAATCTCAAAAACTTGTCTCAGTTCGGATCGAAGTCTGCAACTCGACTTCGTGAAGTTGGATTCGCTAGTAATCGCGCATCAGCAATGGCGCGGTGAATACGTTCCCGGGCCTTGTACACACCGCCCGTCAAGCCATGGGAGTTGGGGGTACCTGAAGTCGATAACCGCAAGGAGTCGCCTAGGGCAAAACCAATGACTGGGGCTAAGTCGTAACAAGGTAGCCGTACCGGAAGGTGTGGCTGGAACACCTCCTTTCTAGAGAGAATTATCATTGACCATGATATAAAATTCAGGTCTGTATTTGTTGCTTTGGCTTCTTCTTTATTTTTTTTAATTACCCATACGAGCTCAGTGATACTCTTCCTTGTTTATTTAAGGAAGCTGGATTACAGGAAATAAAAATTAATTCAGTCCCGTAGCTCAGTTGGTTAGAGCACTACACTGATAATGTAGGGGTCAGCAGTTCAACTCTGCTCGGGACTACAGAAATCATCGTATTGGGGGATTAGCTCAGCTGGCTAGAGCACTAGCTTTGCAAGCTAGGGGTCATCGGTTCGAATCCGATATTCTCCACTTGGAAATTTTAAATCCTGGATTTAAAATTTATAGTAAAACGTTCTTTACAGAGGCATTAGTTTATTGAAAAACGTCAATTTGATCGTCCTTATAATAATAAGGTGTCGGAAAGATTGAAAAAGTTGGTGCAAGTCCAGCATGCTTAACTATCAAACCGTGATAGCACAAATTGAATTATGATCAAAATTGTAATTCAGTGAATGTAAATCACAACTTGAAAAGTTCTTTGACATATTGGAAGAAGATACAAAGATTAAAGAGTACAATGTAAGTTAATAAGAAAGTAATTAAGAGCGTATGGTGAATGCCTTGGCTCTCAGAGACGAAGAAGGACGTGACTACCTGCGATAAGCTTCGGGGAGGCGGAAAATAGCCTTTGATCCGGAGATTTCCGAATGGGGAAACCCTGTACAATGAAGTTGTATAATCCTGAGTAATCGGGAAGTCAACCCGGAGAACTGAAACATCTAAGTACCCGGAGGAAAAGAAAACAATAGTGATTCCCTAAGTAGTGGCGAGCGAACAGGGAAGAGCCCAAACCAGTTTTGTTACGGCAAGACTGGGGTTGTAGGACTGTAGAATGGACTGTAAATATGTAGTAGAAGCTTCTGGAAAGCTGCATCATAGAGGGTGATAATCCCGTAAACGAAACAAATTTACTACCGAACAGTATCCTGAGTACCGCGGGACCGGAGAAATCCTGTGGGAATCTGCCAGCACCATCTGGTAAGGCTAAATACTCCTGAGAGACCGATAGCGAACTAGTACTGTGAAGGAAAGGTGAAAAGAACCTCGAACAGAGGAGTGAAATAGAACCTGAAACCGTGCGCTTACAACCTGTCGGAGGCCAAAGTATAGCTTGCTATACGAGTAGCTGACGGCGTGCCTTTTGCATAATGAGCCTACGAGTTACTCCTCACTGGCAAGGTTAATCCCGACTACGGGAGGAGCCGAAGCGAAAGCAAGTCTGAATAGGGCGTATAGTCAGTGGGGGTAGACGCGAAACTTTGTGATCTACCCATGGCCAGGTTGAAGCCCCGATAACACGGGGTGGAGGACCGAACTAGTATGCGTTGAAAAGCGTTTGGATGAGCTGTGGGTAGGGGTGAAAGGCTAATCAAACTGAGAGATAGCTCGTACTCCCCGAAATGCTTTTAGGAGCAGCCTTGGGGTCGAGTGTCATAGAGGTAGAGCTACTGATTGGACTAGGGGGCTTCACCGCCTACCAAATCCTGACAAACTCCGAATGCTATGACATATACCCAGGAGTGAGGCGTTGGGTGCTAATGTCCAGCGCCGAGAGGGAAATAACCCAGACCATCAGCTAAGGTCCCCAAATATATGCTAAGTTGATCTAACGAAGTCCGATTGCTTTGACAGCTAGGATGTTGGCTTGGAAGCAGCCATTCATTTAAAGAGTGCGTAACAGCTCACTAGTCGAGCGATTGGGCGTGGATAATAATCGGGCATAAAGCATATTACCGAAGCTGTGGATTGTATAGAAATATACACTGGTAGGGGAGCATTCCAGTGACACTGAAGGTGTGGCGTAAGCCATGCTGGAGTTTCTGGAAAAGCAAATGTAGGCATAAGTAACGATAATGAGAGTGCGAAACTCTCACACCGCAAGACCAAGGTTTCCTGATCAACGTTAATCGGATCAGGGTTAGTCGGGTCCTAAGGCGAATGCGAAAGCAATAGTCGATGGATAAAAGGTTAATATTCCTTTACTTGCAAATATTGCGATGGGGTGACGAAGTAGTGAAAGGTCTGCGTACTGACGGAATAGTACGTTGAAGGGCGTAGGTATACATTTGGCAGGCAAATCCACCAGATGTGCTAAAACCTGATAGTACCACAAGTCCTCGGATGAGTGGATAATGACCCTAATCAGACTTCCAAGAAAACCCTCTAAGCTTCAGATATTTGCAACCCGTACCGGAAACCGACACAGGTGGTCGAGGAGAATATCCTAAGGTGCTCGAGTGATCCGTGGCTAAGGAACTAGGCAAATTAACCCTGTAACTTCGGGAAAAAGGGTGCCTGCGCAAGCAGGCCACAGTAAAATGGCTCTGGCGACTGTTTATCAAAAACACATGGCTTTGCTAAATCGAAAGATGACGTATAAGGCCTGACACCTGCCCGGTGCTGGAAGGTTAAAAGGAGAGGTTAGTAGCAATACGAAGCTTTGAATTGAAGCCCCAGTAAACGGCGGCCGTAACTATAACGGTCCTAAGGTAGCGAAATTCCTTGTCGGGTAAGTTCCGACCTGCACGAATGGTGTAACGATCTGGGCACTGTC
>Ga0118677_10012337_pt1 | contig 12567 bp, 9 predicted proteins | sample AliMusrvi5mmetaG_FD_86154 | JGI IMG/M metagenome (GOLD analysis project Ga0118677, IMG submission 86154)
CTTTTATATGTGTTTGATAATGTGCTAATTATATCTTAATTTGGATTGGTCGGATTGATGGATTATTGGATTAAAAACTGGAGATTATCTTTTTACTGATTAGTCCGCCACATTAAAAAAAAAGCTGCATTCTATTCTTTTTTGTCATTGATATTGGTTAACTTATGGAATAATAATAAGGTATAGGTATGGGTATAGGTATAGGTAGTTTTAGCTATAGAAAGGCTGAATTGAACTTTGCGCGGGAATTAGAAATTCCAATCTACTATAACAATTTTAATATAGGTACCAGGAGAGTTGATTTTTTGGTCCAAGAAACAATCACGGTTGAACTTAAGGCACTTGTCAAATTGGAGGATGTACACCTGGCACAAGGCTTAAATTATCTGGTAGCCTACAAACTGGATAAGGGATTACTCCTAAATTTTGGAGCCAAAAGCCTCGAGATAAAACGATTAAGACATCCATTGAATAAAATGCCCGGAACTATTCCATCACACCTATCGAACAAATTTTAAATCCAACAATCCTTCAATCCAACAAATCCAAATTCAGACATTGTATATGACAGGTGGTCGTTTCAAGGCTCTGTACATCAGGAACGCACCAACCAAAATAAACGGAATACTTAATAATTGTCCCATATTTAAAGACATACCTGCCTCAAATGCTTCCTGATTTTCCTTGATGAACTCTACAAAAAATCTGACGACAAAAATACCAACGAATCCAAAACCTATCATGAATCCTTCTCTGTCTTTCAGCTCTTTAGTTTTGAAAAACATCCATAGGGAGGAGCCAAAAACGACCAGATATCCCAATGCCTCGTATATTTGTGTCGGATGCTTGGCCACAATTTCATGATTGCGTTCGAAGATAAAACCCCATGGCAAATTGGTAGCAACCCCGTAAATTTCAGAATTCATCAGGTTCCCGGTACGGATCATGGCACCAACAAGAGCGGTAGGAATGATCAGACGGTCAAGCGTCCATAGCATAGATCTTTTGGTAACATTTTTGGAGTAGAAGTAGATGGCTAAAGCAATCCCTATACCTCCACCATGACTGGCAAGTCCCTGATAACCGACAAACTTGTAAGCACCTGTCTCACCTTTGGCAATAGGAAGTACAATTTCGAGAAGGTGTTGGGAATAATAGCTCCAGCCATAGAAAAATACATGACCAAGCCTGGCACCAACAATTGTAGCAACAATTGTATAAATAAAGAGCTTATCAAGCCACTCGGTATTTGATTTTTCAAACTTGAACATCTTGTACATGATCTGGTATCCAAAGAGAAAACCGAGGGCAAACATCAATCCGTACCAGCGTACAGAGATAGGTCCCAGACTAAAAAATTCCGGATTGGCGTTCCAGTGTATGGACAATAATGTGCTCACTATCATAATTTTATCTTATTCGTGTCCGTGGCAGTTCTTAAATTTCTTGCCACTTCCGCATGGGCAAGGTTCATTGCGACCAACTTTGGGAGCATGGCGAATGGGTTGAACGACCTTTGGTTCTTCCTTATGCTCACCTCCATGACCAGATGCTTCCATCTTCTCTTCGCGGTATTGCGACCTGTCATCCTTACGTTTGGCCAATGGAGCTTCTTTCACCTGATCTGGCTCACTGATCGGAATCTGACCTTTCATCAGCGTGGATACTACTCCCCTGTTGATCTGTTCCATCATGGCCTTGAAAAGGTTGAATGATTCCAGTTTATAGATGAGCAGAGGATCTTTTTGTTCGTAGGATGCATTCTGAACAGAGGTTCTCAGTTCATCCAGCTCCCGGAGGTTTTCTTTCCAGTGTTCATCAATTGTTGCCAGAATAACCTGCTTTTCGTATGATTTAACCAAATCGACACCTTGCGTCTTGTATGCCTTTTCCAGATTGGTCACGATGTTGAACAACCTGTGGCCATCCGTGATAGGAACAACAATATTATTGTAGATATGCGACTTGGTCTCATATACATTTTTCACGACTGGCCATGCCTGACGGGAAATTGCTTGTGATTTACGGGTAAAATTCTCAATCGATGCACGGTAAACCTTTTCAGTGAGATCATCCACATTCATTTTTGTAAACTCATCGTCGCTAACCGGACAATCCAGCGAGAGCGCCTTAATCAGATCAATTCGGTAATCCTCGTAGGCTTCGTGACCGTTGGGCTGGTGTTCCTGGGTAAGCAATTCACCCATGTCGTAGATCATGTTCAGGATATCAACTTCAATTCGTTCTCCGAACAGGGCATGACGCCTCTTTTTATAGATTACCTCACGTTGGGAGTTCATAACGTCGTCGTATTCCAGAAGACGCTTACGAATACCGAAATTGTTCTCTTCAACTTTTTTCTGCGCCCGCTCAATGGATTTGGAGATCATTGAATGCTGGATCACCTCCCCTTCCTTCAGTCCGAGACGGTCCATGATACCAACGATCCTGTCGGATGAGAACAGCCTCATCAGGTCATCCTCCAGTGAAACGAAGAATTGTGAAGTTCCCGGATCTCCCTGTCGGCCTGATCTACCGCGCAACTGACGGTCAACGCGTCGTGAATCGTGCCTTTCGGTGCCAATGATGGCCAAACCGCCCAAAGTGCGCGTCTCAGGGGTCAACTTGATGTCCGTACCACGACCTGCCATGTTGGTAGCAATCGTGACTGTGCCCAGCTTTCCTGCTTCAGCAACAATATCTGCTTCACGCTGGTGCAGTTTGGCATTCAGAACCTGATGCTTAATGCCTCTCATCTGCAACATCCTGCTAAGCAACTCGGAAATTTCAACGGAGGTAGTACCAACCAGGGTTGGCCTTCCCATTTTATTCAGTTTAACGATCTCATCAATGATCGCCTTGTATTTTTCATTTTTGGTTTTGTACACCAAATCTTCGTAGTCTTTCCTTGTAATTGGCTGGTTGGTAGGTATTACCACAACCTCAAGCTTGTAGATATCCCATAATTCACCGGCTTCCGTTTCCGCCGTACCTGTCATCCCTGCCAGTTTATGGTACATCCTGAAATAGTTCTGCAAGGTGATGGTGGCAAAAGTCTGGGTAGCTGCTTCCACTACAACTCTTTCCTTGGCCTCGATCGCCTGGTGCAGTCCATCAGAATAACGACGGCCTTCCATGATCCGGCCGGTTTGCTCATCGACAATTTTAACCTTGTTCTCTATGAGTACATATTCAATGTCCTTCTCGAACATAGTATATGCCTTCAACAACTGGTTTACCGTATGAACACGTTCTGACTTGACAGCAAAATCCTGCATCAGCTGATCTTTCTTTTCAATTTTTTCCTGATCGGAAAGATTATTTTCATTCTGAATATCAGCAATATTTGCTCCAACATCAGGCAAAATAAAGAAACCTGAATCTGAATTGTTGTGGGAAAGTATATCAATGCCTTTATCTGTCAGTTCAACAGAATTCTGCTTTTCTTCAATGATGAAATAGAGTTCATCTGTGACAATGTGCATGTTTTTGCTGTTGTCGGCCATGTAGAAGTTCTCGGTCTTCAGCATCTTTGCCTTGTTCCCCTCTTCGCTCATGAAACGGATCAACGGCTTGTATTTGGGCAATCCCTTGTAGGCACGAAGAAGCGCCATGGAACCCTCTTCTGCTTCATCCTTGTTATTCGAACCTATCTTCTTCTTGGCCTCAACCAAAAGTTGATTGACAAGTTCACGTTGTGTTTTAACCAATTGTTCAACAGGACCTTTCAATACGTCAAACAATTGATTCTCTCCTTTTGGTACCGGACCGGAAATAATCAGCGGCGTACGGGCATCATCGATCAATACGGAGTCAACCTCATCCACAATGGCATAATGGTGCTTGCGCTGCACAAGATCGGCAGGTTCGGTTGCCATGTTGTCACGCAGGTAGTCAAATCCAAATTCATTGTTGGTTCCAAAAGTAATATCCGCATTGTATGCCTGACGACGTTCCACCGAATTGGGTTGATGCTTGTCTATGCAATCGACAGAGATGCCATGAAACATATACATCGGACCCATCCATTCAGAGTCGCGCTTGGCCAGATAGTCGTTGACAGTTACAATGTGAACACCTCTCCCAGCAAGTGCATTCAGGAATACAGGTAAGGTTGCAACGAGTGTTTTTCCTTCACCTGTAGCCATCTCTGAGATTTTACCTGTGTGAAGTACATACCCACCAATCAGCTGAACATCATAATGAACCATGTTCCAGGTCTGAACGGTTCCTCCGGCCATCCAGCTATTTTTGTAGATCGCCTTATCTCCTTCTATGGTGACAAAATCCTTGGTAGCTGCCAGATCCCGGTCAAAATCAGAAACAGAAACTACGACCTCCTGGTTTTCGAAGAAACGACGTGCCGTATCTTTGACAATGGCGAAGGCAGTAGGCAGGATCGTAAGGAGTATTTCCTCAATCTTTTTGGTAATAATCTCCTCCAGTTTATCAACCCGACTGTAAAGTTTTTCACCTTCCTCGATGGGCATTTCACCACTTTCAGCCCGTTCTTTCAGGGCAACTATCTCCTCCTCCTCCTCTTTGATGAAATCGGAAACTATTTTTTTGATCCTGACTGTTTCTGCGCGAAGCTGATCGTTGGTAAATCCAGTGATCCTGCTGTATTCTTCCTTGATCAAGGCAATAACAGGCGAAATTTCCTTTACATCCCGCTCAGATTTGTTACCAAGAAGTCCCTTTAATAAATTTCCAAAAATTGACATATCAATATTTTCGTATTACTTTCTAGTTCTTAAAATCGTCCTCATGCAAAGGTAATTGAAAAGTTGCAACGAACGAAATATCCGGCTATTTAAAACCCATCAGGTTCCGAAAACCGGACGGGTTATCAAAACATGCCGTTATATCCATAAAAACGAATCCACAAATATTATACCAAATATTTGTGGATTCGACCCTATACCTCCGAATCTGCGCAAACAGGAATCCGAGGTTAAAAATCAGGCTTTTCCCGGGAATGGATTGACAAATACCCTGGACTGCATTTCGCGATCCATCATCAGTAATCCCTGACCTTCTCCGTTTATCAGTTTCAGGTTGTTGAGGATTTGCTCTACATTGGCTTCTTCTTCAACCTGCTCATCAACAAACCATTGCAGAAAACTCTTGGTTGCATGATCGCTTTCCTTGATGGCTACGTCCATCAGATTGTTAATCAAACCCGTAACATTAATCTCATGTTTCAAGGTTTCCTCAAACACATGCATCACACTCTTGAAATCTACAGTAACTTCCGCTATGGGTGCAAGCGTGACGCGACCTCCCCTTTCGAGTACATAATCAAAAAAATGCGTCGCATGAGCCAACTCTTCCTGGTATTGTACCTTCATCCAGTTTGCACATCCTGCCATTCCGACAGATTGCAACCAGGATGACATGGACAAATAGAGGTAAGCTGAATGAAATTCAGCATTAATTTGCTGATTTATAGCTTTTTCGATAGACTTCTTCAACATAGCATTACATTTAAATTGTTATTCTATTCCGATCAATTTTGTCATTTACACTTATGCCATCCTTTTATTGAGCTCTTCTGTCAGTGCATCCATGAACTTCTCCGTAGTCAGATAATTGTCAGTTGTCAGTTTGTCGCCATAAATAGACAAAGCGAGGTCTTTCGTCATTTTCCCGGATTCGACCGTATCGATGCATACTTTTTCAAGCAGTGCCGCAAAATCACGAAGAGGCTGATTGTCATCCAGTTTTCCCCTGAAATCCAATCCTCGGGTCCACGCAAAAATAGATGCGATCGGGTTTGTGGAAGTAGGACGTCCTTTCTGGTATTCACGATAGTGACGGGTTACAGTTCCGTGAGCTGCTTCTGCTTCGATTGTTCCTCCGTCGGGTGTTAAGAGAACAGAGGTCATCAATCCGAGTGAACCAAAGCCTTGAGCCACGGTATCAGACTGCACATCACCATCATAGTTCTTGCATGCCCAAATGAAATTACCGCTCCATTTCAGGGCTGAGGCTACCATATCGTCGATCAGTCGGTGCTCATAGGTAATTCCTGCCTTGTCGAAATCGGGTTTGTAATCATTTAGGAAGATTTCTTCAAAAATGTCCTTGAAGAAACCATCATATTTTTTCAGGATCGTGTTTTTTGTTGAAAGATAGAGTGGCCATTTCTTGGTAAGGGCCATCTTGAAACAACTGTGGGCAAACCCGCGGATGGACTCCTCTGTATTGTACATGGCAAGGGCAACACCTGGACCATCAAAATGATACACATCATGAACTTCACTCACAGTTCCATCATCAGATGTGAATGACAACGTAAGTTTACCCGGACGGTCAAGGACGATATCGGTAGCCCGGTACTGGTCGCCAAAAGCGTGACGGCCAATCATGATCGGAGCTGTCCACTGGGGAACTAACCGTGGTACGTTTTTCACGACGATCGGTTCGCGGAAGATGGTACCGTCGAGGATGTTACGAATGGTACCATTGGGAGATTTCCACATTTTCTTGAGCCCAAACTCTTTCACTCGCGCCTCATCGGGTGTGATGGTGGCGCATTTGATTCCCACCTTGTATTTTTTTATGGCATTAGCAGCCTCAATCGTGACCTGATCATCGGTTTGATCCCTGTATTCAATACCCAGATCATAGTATTTGATATCCAGATCGAGGTACGGCAATATCAATTGTTCCCTGATCATTTTCCAGATAATCCGTGTCATTTCATCCCCATCAAGTTCCACAACGGGGTTAAGTACTTTTATTTTTTGCATATATTCCTAAATAATGATTCTTACTATTTTTTGGAGCGATAAAATTACAAAATATTGGTTGAGTAACAAGTTGAACGAAATTTTAAGCAGAGAAAAGAGTTCATCATTCAAAATCCAGTCCAAATTTGTTTTTCATCATGCTGAGAGCAGGATATTTGGCAGCCATTGAATTGAACCTTTCCTGATCCGTATAGGGCTTATTGATTATATCCTCCAGATTTTCACTGACATTGAATTCAACTGTAACATGTTCATTATTAAGAACTTTGTGTAAATGGCCCAATAATTTCGACTTTACATCCATAACAATTCGCTTTCGCTGAACCTCATTGTCAAGGTTGTACTCAATACAAAAATCATCATGCAAAATTGGCTCTCTGACCGAGAGGGCAGATTTTAACTGTGCGGCGTCCACTTTATTTGCGAAATCCTTCCACGCAACCAACAGTTGACTCAAATCAAATGAGTCTTCATGCGAAGTCACTATCGCTTTTGGAATAGGCACATTGGGCTCTGAAACCGGAGAGAGGCCGGTTCCTTTCAACATACCCGAAATGGAAGGAGTAGCAAGATTCTCGCTATGATGTCGCCGGTTCCTTCGTTCGTTATCTTCCATCCTGGATACAGGAGAATTTCGCGGTTCCGGCGTAATTTCGGCATTTTTTGGTGGCTCGGCAATATCGTTACCTTGTGCAGTGGCAGGTTTGGGTTTGGATATCGATGTCGTTTCAGCAATCTGGGAAATTGTGGTAAAAACAGGCAAGAACCAAAGGCTATTTATTGCTTCGTCAATAGTTTTTTTTTTAATTGCTCCAGCAGTTGAGAACTCCTGATCAAGGCAAGTTCCACCAGGAATCGCTGGTTGGAAGAATTCTTGTACTGAATATCGCAATCGGAAGCAATGATCAGAGCAGCAGTGAGAAAATCTTCAGAACACAAGGCAGCCTGTTTCCTGTAACGTTCCTTGATTTCACCCCCGACTTCAAGTAATGGCAGTGTGACCGTATCACGGCAAATAAGCAAATCACGGAAATGCTGTGACAAACCGATAATAAAATGGTGGGCATTGAAACCCTTTGATAAGATTTCATTGAATATCATCAAGTTACCTGCAACATCACCTTTGATGAATCCTTCTGTCAGCTTGAAATAGTAATCGTAGTCCAGAACATTCAGATTGGCAATGGTATCCTGGTAGGTAACATGGTCGCCGCAAAAGCTTACGACCTGGTCAAAAATGGAGAGTGCATCCCGCATCGCACCATCGGCCTTTTGCGCAATTACATTCAGCGCTTCAGGTTCTATGGTTACCTTCTCTTTCCCGGCTACCTCAAGAAGGTGTTTCTCTATGTCGGAAATGCTGATCCTGTTGAAATCATAGATTTGACAGCGTGAAAGTATGGTAGGGATGATTTTGTGCTTCTCGGTGGTTGCCAGAATAAATATGGCATGTGCAGGTGGTTCTTCCAGTGTTTTCAGAAAGGCGTTGAAGGCAGACTGCGAAAGCATGTGAACCTCATCGATGATATAAACGCTGTATTTGCCGATTTGAGGTGGTATTCTAACCTTTTCCACAAGCAAACGGATGTCCTCAACGGAATTGTTGGAAGCTGCATCCAGCTCATGGATATTGTAGGATCGGTTCTCGTCGAAAGAGACGCAAGATTCACATTTGTTGCATGGTTCAGATTCTGCCGAAAGATTGAGGCAGTTGATCGTTTTGGCAAAAATACGTGCAGAAGTTGTCTTGCCAACCCCTCTCGGACCGCAAAACAAATAAGCGTGGGCCAAATGATTGCTCCGGATCGCATTCTTCAGCGTGGAAGTAATGGAAGGTTGCCCAACCACCGATGTAAAGGTGTCGGGACGATATTTCCGGGCAGATACGATGTAATGTTCCATGCAGAGATTTAACCTATTCGATCCCCAAAAATAAGACAAAAAAGTTTGTGACCAACCCAACGACCGGATAAGTTATCAACCAATGCTAATTTGCTGATGTGCTAATGTGCTAATGAGGAAATGGTAACCACATTGATTCTTTATCGTATAAAATGAATATTATCAATTTAAAACGTATTCACAATGAAAACAATAATTGTTTCACTATGTCTGGTTCTTTCTGCTGTGACTCTTTCGGCTCAGACCAAAGTTTTGTATGATTTCAAGGCCACCACACTGGACGGTCAGGCCTTTGACCTTAATACCCTCAAGGGTAAAAAAGTAATGGTTGTCAATACCGCTTCAAAATGCGGACTCACGCCACAATATGCACTGCTTCAGAAGCTTTACGACAAATACAAGGACCAGAATTTCGTGATCATCGGTTTCCCTGCCAATAATTTTGCTTCCCAGGAGCCTGGTACAAACTCGGAAATAAAGACCTTTTGTACCCAAAATTATGGCGTTACCTTCCCGATGATGTCGAAAATTTCTGTCAAGGGAGATGACATGGATCCTTTGTACAAATGGCTGACCAACAAAGCGGAGAATAAAGTAGTGGATGCCCCCGTTCAATGGAATTTTCAGAAGTTCCTGATCAACGAAAAGGGGCAATTGGCTGATGTGGCTTTTCCAAAAGAACTTCCTGACGAAGAGAAGATCATCAAGTGGATTGAAGGAAAGTGATGTGCTAATTTGCTAATGTGCTAATGTGCTAATTTGCTAATTTGCTAATGTGCTAATGTGCTAATGTAAGATTTCAAGTGATTGGGAAATCATAGAGCAATAAAAAAAGATGAATTTGGGCAATGTATATGCTCAACTTCATCTTTTTTTGGTTTCATTGTCAACTTTCGGTTGTCAATTTTTACGCAAAGGAGAACTGATTACCCCGAGATACCTCCCCATCCAGTAAGGCAATAACCAAATGTCACCGGCGCTGCTTTCTGAATTACCGTTGCCATGGGTTCTGTCGAGGCTGAACATATTCCCGTTGTGCCTGCTAATAGGCCTTTCCTGGGGTGGAAGTACTTCCCTGATCGTTTGTTTCCTGAAATTAGGTTCCAGTTTATCGATGTCCTTCCTGTTGCTGTTGATGATCACCCATTCTATCATATCCATCGGATATTCCTTCAGCCACCATGCTGCTTCGTTGAGATCAAAATTGGGTGTTCCTGTCAGCGCCGTGAATATATTCCAGGCTCCTTCCTTTTCCGGCCTTTCGATTTGCCAGTGGTCAATGATGGCCGCCTTGAAATTGGTCTTCAGTGTATCATTCAGTGCATAGCGATACAAACCCCAATATCCTACAAAATACATTTCGTCATCAGAATGGTTCCAGTCCTCGGAAAGCTCCCTGCTAAGCAGATCCGCTGTTGGATCAGCTTTGCCGATATTGGCCATCTTTTGCATCAGGTTTTCATAGTAGCCATAGTTATTCATCAAATCAAAGGCCTTTTGCATGAATATATCCTTGTGGGTGAAATGATACGCTGTCTGAAGCATGGCAATGATGTTGGATGAATTGATTTTCCTGTCACCTACGTTTTTTGGCCTTGCATTCACATAAACGGGATTCCATTTCCCCCACATGGTCGGTTTCCCGTCAAAATCCACAAGGTACATATCGTGCTCAACAATATGCGTCATCAGAATATCTATCAAGTGTATTGAACGTTTGGTCAGGTCGGGATCTCCGATTAATTCAGCCATCGCGCCCAAAGCAAAAATATGTCCAATTGCCTCATCGCTGCTGGTGGTCGCCTTCCAGTCCCATTCAGTGTCAGCAGAATTTTTCCATCTGTCAGGATCCGAAAGATGTTTCATCCAGCCGCTTCTTTCAAACGACCGGGAAGGAAACCCTTTCAATCCATTGACGCTGTAAAGTTTTTCCATCGCATCGAGTGATTCACGGCAATTCTGTAGTGCATCTTCCGATTTGGTAACTGCATATCTGAAAATCTCACCGCCAAGATACATGGAAGTCCAGAGTCCATCATTATCAGAGTCTGATAGTCTGCCTGTCGACAAATTTCCTTTGTCCATGCTATCGTACGATGAATTAAACCCATTGCGGATATGACGCAAACGAACCTGCTTCTCATAGAATTCAGCCTTGTCGGCAAGTGTCCAGTTTCTATAGGCCATTTCCGTTAACCCTTTCTCCGTCAGGATTAGTACGGAACCATTTTCACCTTTTGCAAAATCGACCACCACATTTCCCGGCAGCCATCTTTCACCATTGAAAAAATTGTATTTCCCATCGGATCTTAATTGAAATGCACCTTCCGTTGAACCAAACCACATGCTGCCGTTCACCTCTTTCACGGTAGTAATGTTCGTGCATGGCATTCTTTGAACGATTGCCCCGATCTGTTTCATGGTACCGGCATCAAATTGAAAATATCCGTTTGTTGTGCCGATATAAACCGTTTTCTTGTCGGCACTCAGATCAAAACTGGTCATGTTATCTGCCTGAAAAACAGATTTCAATAATTTTTTAATGGGATCGAAATTGCAGAGTTGAGTTTTCCCTAATAACCAATAGAGATTGTGTGAAGTATCATACCTGACAGAGAGTATTTTGACGTCAGGAAAACTGCCACTCCATTCAATTTTTGATTCATGCAACAACCTGATTTCCTTGCCCGCTTTGTTGGTATACCACTCTTCCTTAGGCATTTCGATTACCTTGTCGTCTACATAGAGTGCGACCAGCACGAAGTTTTCCCTCAATCGCTTGAGAACTCCCGGATCGCTCCAGACCCTGTTCTCCATCTCGCGGCAGTTGGTGCAACCATGACCGGTAAAGTCTACGAAGACCGGTTTCTTCAGTTCTTTGGAGACTTTCAGCGCCTGATCGTAGTCGAAATATCCCTGCAGTCCGTGAGGCAGTTTCAGTCGGTCGGCGTATTTGGGCGCTTCAGCCATGTTCCCTGACTTCATCGAAGCTGTTCCACCACTACCGGGATTGTCCCTCACAATGGCATTGATGTCAAAGTCCTGTGTCTCGGTAGGTGGAAGCCAGCCTGAAATACCCTTCAATGGGGCTCCGAAGAGTCCGGGAATGAGGTAGACCACGAAGGTGAACGTGGCAATAATCAGCAATAACCGTGGGAAAGATTTCACCACCGGGTAATCGCTGTCGTGGGGAAATTTGATTTTTCCCAGCAGGTAAAAGCCCATCATGGTAAAGATGACAATCCAGAATCCAAGGTAAACTTCCCTGTCCAGGATGCCCCAGTGGTAAGTCTGGTCCGGCACGTTGAGGAATTTCAAGGCGAAGGCAAGTTCGATGAAGCCGATCACCACCTTGACCGAGTTGAGCCATCCGCCCGATTTAGGCATCTTGTTGAGCCATTGCGGGAAGAAGGCAAACAGGGTAAACGGAATGGCGAATGCCAGGGAGAATCCGAGCATCCCGATGATTGGTTTGAGTATCTGTCCTCCAACGGCTTGCACCACCACAGTTCCCACAATCGGACCGGTACACGAAAAGGATACCAGCACCAGGGTGAAGGCCATGAAGATGGTGCCCATCGTACCTCCTTTGTCTTCCTGTGCCACACTCTTGTTTACCAGCCAGCTGGGCATGGTTATCTCGAAATAGCCGAAAAATGAGGCTGCAAAAATCACGAAAATCAGGAAGAACAGGACATTGGGAATCCAGTGGGTGCTGAGCCAGTTGCCAAAATCGGCGCCAAATAAGACGGCAATCAGGACCCCGAAAATAACGTAGATGGCAATGATGGATAATCCGTAAACCAATGCCTGAATTTTTCCCTGTGATCCGCTTTTCATGAAATAGGAGACGGTCATGGGAATCATCGGGAAAACGCAGGGAGTAAATATGGCCAGCAAACCCCAGAAG
>Ga0118677_10012338_pt1 | contig 12565 bp, 5 predicted proteins | sample AliMusrvi5mmetaG_FD_86154 | JGI IMG/M metagenome (GOLD analysis project Ga0118677, IMG submission 86154)
GGGGGGGCGGATTTTGGGTTGGCGCGCTTGAGAAAGCGTGGGGGATCGGACATCCCCATGGCATGTCGTAATGCCATTATCAAAATCCAGAAAGCCGCGATAGTTATACTTTCGTATATTCGCATTTCCATAACATCAGGACCCTCCCGATAGCTCGGCAACTTCACAAATCCAAATCAAGATATGATGCCGTTCATCTCGCCGTATCGAATTACCGGTGGATCATGCGGCATGAAGCCCGCAGGCTCAGTGCACACCTATGGATCCTTGCGGTTATTGCCCTGATGTGAATGGTTTGGCTGGCCGTCTGGCCAGGGGCGAGTTCCGAGAATTTCATGGCTTGGGGATAGACGCCAAGTTCAGGCGGTTGTCAGCACCGGAACCCGGCGTCGAACTTGTCGGCGGTAAAGAGGTCCCTGAGCCTGGCATGGGCGGCCACAGGGTGTGTGCCGACCGCGGCATGGGGTGGCTAAAGCGCATGACGAACGGGTTGCACGGTTCCCACCGGGACCGGCTCCCTCATCGCCGGGGGCAAATTTTCCCCAATTGGGGAAAAACCCGCCGTCCCCGGAGTATCATTTCCGGCGGATTTCACCGTGGCACCCCGGGAATGTCGGGTCGAATGCCGGCAGGACGTCACGACGGACAAGAGCCCCTCCGCTCTGACCGCTGTCACGATGACGCAGGCCGCCAGGCTGGCGCAGTCAGCCGTCGAACAAGATCCGCAACGACACCCGGTGGCCAATTCCTGCCCGGAGCTGACGCCGCGAGGGGGACCACTTCTCTCGTCAATCCCACCTATGCCACCTGGGCCGCCACCCACGCCGGCGGCGAGGCGGCGAACCCGGATCATGACAACGACGGCATTCCCAACGGGGAGGAATACGTCATGGGCGCGCCGGACGGATTCACCGCGAATCCCCCGGTGGTGACCGCCGGAGCCGTGAGAACCGTCACCTGGCCGCGCGACCCGAACGCAGTCATCACCTCCTTCAAGGTGCAAATCTCCAACGATTTGAACACCTGGACGGATCTCGTGCCGCCCGACCCGAGCATCGACGCGTCCAATTCGAACCAGGTGACCTACACCCTGCCAACCGGCTCCATGAAGCAATTCTGCCGCCTGTCGGTCGTCATTCCCTGAGAACCCATAACTCCTGATACAACCATTCGGGTGGCATCCCTTTCCCGGGTTGCCGCCCGAATCCGTTGGCGGCCCGGCTCACAGGTTGCGAGTTCACACAGGTCAGGGATTGCACCCATGACGTTACACCCCTGACCTAATTGAAAGGCAAGTTGGCGCGGCTCAATGGATTTGAGCCGTCATGTTGTCTTCAGCAGGTCTAGGACGAACTGTTTGACGGCGTCTTCATAAACCTTGCTCGCAAGGTGCATCACGGGATCAAGTGCGCCAAATTCGGAATGACGCAAAGTGCCCTTCGCTGCATAGGTCTTCTTCAGGATCACCCGCCTGGTCTTCATGTCAGTGGCCTCAAACTCGACTTCAGCGTCGGCCACATAGGTCTCTGGGAGAGAACCCGCAATAATAACACCTGGTATCATGAGGACGCCTAAAGCCGCAGCTCCAACCAGCTTCCCGCTTGAAATGTCTTCGAACAACTGCAGTTTGATGACCCTGACGTTTATCCGAATGTCATGATCGCCAGGTCCCGCCTCGACCGCGGTGTTTGAGACAATGGAAACTCGCTTGAAGCACTTGCAGAAAACAAGTTGGTCAACCAAGATATCGGCAGCCAGTGACTGGGCGGAACGATCCCATTTGGTCTGCTTCTTCAACTTTGGGGCGCGCGCATCCTCGAGCGGGACTACTTGGACATCATGGATCGCGGTTTTCGCGGGATATGTCTGATCGTGCACCGGTGTATACTTCAATTTGATTCCCTGAGGCGCGCATCCGCCAAGGAACAAATTGTAGACAAGCGCCGTCACAACAAACGCTAACTTCCAGATCTTGGCCGTAATTATTTTCATTTGATAGGTTGGTATGCTGATTGTGGTAGTTTTCGGGACTTTCCGGCATAACGGTGGCGCGATGCGTGTCGCCGAATGCACGGTTGGTAGGAATTTTGCGGATTTCCCGGCCCATGCCAATGAAAATCGGCGGGAAAGGTCGATTGCTAGAAAATTGCTTTTGCGGTGAATTGTGGTGAAGGCCGTTGGAAGAGCCGATGGCCTGACCGGAGGGCGGGGAAAAGGGGGGTGATTTGTCAGACCCCTAATATGAGGATGGCTCGACGTGCCCCGCCAAACCTGTAGTACGATCCCTAACAACCAACCTCGCGATGATCCTGGTGTGCAGGTTCAAAGCTCACTGATGCGAACTCTGGCAAAGCGCTTGGGTGTGGTCAAGCTGTCGGTGACCGTCACGCGCTCAAAGTTCGAATCGATACTCGTCACACTTTCGGTGGCGGCGCCATTGACCGCCCACGAACCCGCGTCGAGGTTGTTAGAAAACTCGACCGCGCAGGCAATGCCTGGCGTGGTGGAGGCTTTGCGCCGGATATAGGTCAGCGTGAGTTTGCCGCTGCCGTTGACTCCCAGTTTGGGAAGGCCCGCCGTGCCGGAGACGCCCACCGTCTGGACGTTCGGGACGCTCAGCGTCGCCGCCTGCCCCTGGCCGGCGCCGATCATGTTGAAGGCGAATTTGAGCAGATTGGGCACCCCGTCGCGGCCGGGGACCAGCAAATCCTGGGAGCCATCCGCGGCCAGGCCGTTGGCCGCCCGGAAACCTGCCAGCAGCGAAGCATAAGTGACTGTGAAACCTTGCGTCACATTGGCGGCGGACGCATAGACGCCAGTGCCAGGCTGGCTCGCTTGAATGGTGACCGTGCCGACGCCTGTTAGAGTGACGGTGTTGCCGGCCACCGTCGCCGGACCGGATATGACAGTATAACTCACCGGCAGCCCGGAGGAGGTTGTCGCGCCAAGCGCAAACGGCACGCCCGGAAATTGTTGGGCGGCAAGCGTTCCGAAGGTGAGCGTTTGCGGTTTGAGGGCGACCGCCACAAACTCGGTTTCCGTCTGGTAGCCGGCGACCGCATAGGTGCTGCCGCCCAGATTGCTGACTGTGGGAGCGCACACATAGTTGACATTGCCCATATAGGTATAGCCGGCCGTCAAGGTGAATTTCGGAATGGTCAACGAGGTGACGGGATCCGGGGAATCGCCGAGCACCCCCATCTCCAGATCGATGTCGTTGAAATTGTAATCGTTGTAGCTTTCGAAAAAGACGCCCTCATGGCCGTTGGTGGCCCAGTTGGGCACGGTGACCGGCGACCACGTGATCGTGTTGTCAAGCGTCGGATCAAGCGCCAGCTCGCCCTGGGCATCCCAGACCGGCGTTCCGCCGTTGACGGAGAGGATTTGTGTTACCGCCGGATAGCTGTCGCCGGTCAAACCGACTTGGATGTTGCCGGGAAAGGTATAGGTGCCGTTCGGAGCGAGGGCATTGAGGGCGGACACGCTGGTCATCGCACCGCTAGAATAGCGATAATCACTGCCGCCATCGTCCGCGTGGTAGCCTAACGGAAGAGAGGTGCTGCCGGGGCCGGCCACCGCACCGCCAACCGGGCTTTGGACGGTCAGCGAATAAGGCGCCGGATCGGAATATGACAATGTGTTCTGGCAATCCACCGGGGCGGCATTGGACGTTTGCACCAGGATGTGATTTTTGAGCAGAAGATACATGAATGGGGGCGAGGACGCGCTGGCCGACCCGGTGAGAATCATGAATTGGACCTGTTTCTGATAGCTGACATTGCCGTAAACCCCGGGAAGCCCAGGAATGGCAGGACCGAGTCCGCCATTGTTGAGCTGGACGGTGCCCTTATAGACCGAGTCGTTCTGCAGGGAACCGCCGGCAATCATAAAACTGGTGGAAGGCGAACTGTTACCCGAACTGATGTTCGAATTGTCAATTTGAAACCAGGTGTTGGCTCCCAGCGGATTGTTCCAGGTGATGGTTACATCCTTGGTGTAATCGGTTACTTTCAGGGCGCCTCCGCTCCACGTGGCATTGGTCACCCCAGTGATCCGGGGCGTGGCGGGATAGTTATCGGAGCCAAGGCTGAGTTGCGCATTGTAGGTGTTGGGCGTGGAGGTTTGAATCTGCACGAAATAGGTTCCCGCGGTGAAGGCCGCGTCAAGCGCGGTCTTGCTGGTGAAATTCGCCTGCAATTGCAGCCCGTCGGATCCTGGCTGATAGAGCGCCGTGCCGGTGCTGCCGGGCGGAGGCGTCAGCGTGGAGCTGGAAAGGAGAGCCGCCATCGTCCCTGACTGGACATAACTGCCAAACATGTAAGGCATGTCGGGATCAAGCGTGGGATCCGACGCGCTGGTTTGATTGTAGGTGATCTGCTTTTGAATGCCGAGACCCGACACGTCGATCTCCGGCAAGGAAACGACACTGAGAGTATGGTTGGCAGAGGAGCCACTGACGATGCCGGAAAACACCCCTGATGACAGCTCTGAGGTGCTTACCGTCACCGCCACGGTGCTTGGCGTCGGGCAGTTGTTGTCGCCCAACTGGCCACTCGAGTTGGCGCCCCAGGCCGCCAGGGTGCCATCCGTGCAATAAGCGAGGCTGTGACTGGCACCGGCGGAAACATGAGCGACTTGTTTGCCAACCAGCGCGCCGGATGAGGTCGTCACCGCCACCGGCACCGTGCTTTGTGTGGTGCTGCTGTTGCCTAACTGGCCGCTGGAGTTGAATCCCCAAGTGGCCGCGGTCCCGTTCGAGCAAAGACAGAGGCTGTGACTGCCACCTGCGCAAACAGCCGCGACCGTTTTGCCCGAGAGCACGCCGGAGTTCGTCACCGCCACCGGCACCGTGCTTTGCGTCGTGCTGTTATTGCCCAACTGGCCATTGGTGTTCAAGCCCCAAGCCACCACGGTCCCGTCCGAGCATAGGGCCAGGCTGTGACTGCCGCCGGCTGAAATGGCAGCGACCGTCCGGGTAGCAAGCGGCCCTGATGAGGTCGTCACCGCCACCGGCACCGTGCTTTGCGTTGTGCTGTTATTGCCCAACTGGCCATTGGTGTTCAAGCCCCAAGCCACCACGGTCCCGTCCGAGCATAGGGCCAGGCTGTGACTGCCGCCGGCTGAAACGGCGACGACAGTCCGGGTCGAAGGCACTCCGGAGATTGTGACCGCGACTGGCACGAGGCTTTGCGTCGTGCTGTTGTTGCCCAACTGGCCATTGGTGTTCAAGCCCCAAGCCACCACGGTCCCGTCCGAGCATAGGGCCAGGCTGTGACTGGCTCCGGCCGACACCGCAACGGCCGTCCGGGACGAAAGCGGCCCGGATGAAGTCGTCACCGCCACCGGCACAGTGCTTGGCGCCGTGCTGTTATTGCCCAACTGGCCATTGGTGTTCAGTCCCCACGCTGTCACGGTTCCGTCCGAACTGAGACCAAGGCTGTGATTCCCGCCTGCGGAACCGGCAATCAGGACCTTGCCCCAAAGCGTGCCGGCGGTATTCACCGCCACCGGCCCGTTGCCTTGCGCTGTGCTATTGTTGCCCAGTTGTCCGTTGGTGTTGGCACCCCAGGTCATGGGTTTCATATTCGCCCACTGCAGCACCAGATCGCGGCCTTGATAACCGTAGTAATTGGCAATGAAATAATAGTTCTGCCCGCCATAACTCAAGACCACCTGTTTCCCTTGGGGCAAATTGGCGAACGTCCCCTGGATGAATCCGAGTCCCGTGATGTGAATCACCGTCAGGCCGGGTCCCATTGGCGGGGCGCAGTTCAGCGTGAAATTGATCGTGTTCCCACTGGCGTTGTAGGAACTCGCCGTGATGGGAACATCCCACCACGAATTGTAGGCCGCATTCACCGTCGCCGCTTGCAACGAGGCTGCCAGTCCCCAAACTAACAAGAACGCCAGGCAGGCGTTCCGTTGCAACTTATTGGCATTGGGAGAGGGGGCTGCACCTGCCAGACGTTGGCTGACTTCCGTGGGTTCGTGGAGTTTCATGGGAGGAATTCGTTGGCGCTGAGAATACTCATCCGTGGCGGAACTCCAAGGAATATCTTTCCGGCAAAAACCGAGCTGTCATTGGGCACGCAATAATCCGCTAACCGGGGTTTCCAAGCGGGTGGGGCGTGTGCTAGCGTCGGCGGAACATGAACCTCGGCCAAGAGACTGTTTCCCCGGAGCCTCCGGCCACGGGCGTGAAATCCGCGCGATACCGCAACCTTGCGCTGATCATGAGTTTCGGCATGTTCGCGAGCACCTTCGCCCAAACCGGGGTGTTGGGCCTGTATCCTTTCCGCTTCCTGCTCAAGGATCAGTTGCACGAAGGCCCGTTCCGAGTCGCGTTGTTCATGCAGCTCGCGGCCATGCCGTGGAATCTCAAAATCATCGCCGGCATCATCTGTGATGGCCTGCCGCTTTTCGGCAGCCGGCGGCGTTACTACCTGCTTCTCAGCACGTTGCTCAGCGGCCTGTTGTGGCTGGCGGTGGCTTGCGTCCCACCCGCGTTCGCGCCGCTGGTCCTGATGGCCACCATCATGAACATCGCGCTGGTGTTTGTCAGCACGGTCTCGGGAGGGCTCCTCGTCGAGGGCGGGCAGGCCTTCCGGGCGACCGGACGGCTGAGCGCCTGGCGGGTCGTGGCCATGAATGTCGCCAGCCTGGGGGTTCCGCTCGGCGCCTTCATTGCGACCCGATCTTTGGCAATCACCGCGCTGGCGGCCGCGCTTCCGCTGTTTCTGGTGTGCGGGCTCACGTTCTTTCATTACCGCGAAGAGCAGGTCGCGCGCCCGGATCCGCGAGTCTGGGCCGGCATCAGGGAACAACTCAAGGTCGCCGTACGTTCGCGAGCCCTTTGGGCGACGGCCGGATTGCTATTTCTGGTGCAGTTCGCTCCCGGGTTTTCCACCCCGCTGATGTTCTATCAAACAGACGACCTGCATTTTTCGGATCGCACGATCGGCGTCCTCACCCTGGTTGACGCCATCGCGGGAGTCATCGGCGCGTTTTTCTACGGCTACTTCTGCAAACGCTTCTCGCTGCGGCCGCTGCTCTACGGCGGCATCCTGTTTACCGGCCTGATTTCGCTGCTCTATCTCGGATACAACGATTTCAAGTCCGCACTGCTGATCGAGGCGGCGTACTTCTTCGCTTATGCCCTGGTTCAAATGCCGCTTTATGACCTCGCGGTCCGCGCGACGCCAAAAGGCAGCGAAGCCCTGGGCTACTCGATCATCATCAGCGTCTGGAACTGGGGCCTGCTGGTTTCCGACCTGATCGGCTCGGCCCTGTACGAGAACAAGCATTGCAACTTCAAGCAACTGGTCTGGCTGAATGCCGCCACCACCCTGCTCGTTCTGGTCGCGGTTCCGTTTCTGCCCAAGCTTCTCGTGGATCGCCGGGAAGAGGAAACGGCACCCGCTTCGTGAGGTGTTGCTCGACCGACGCGTAGCAGGAATCGCAATCGATGAACAGGGCTGTGAGCGGACGTTCCACAAGCGGAAGGGATCCGCTGCCACAGGTGACCCGGGCAGCCTGCCCGGCACCATCGGGCACCAACAAGTGAGCCTAACTCCAGCCTCCCCCACGACCATGTGCCTAACTCCGCGCCGGTCCGGCGGCACATCGCCCCCACACTCCACCGCGCGGCGCGCGCGATCGCCGGCTTCTTCCGTGCCCGCTGGCGGGCGATGCTCGTCGCGCTCGAACATGAGGAGCGGTTCATCTTGCGATCAGTCACCGGTGTCCCGAAATCGCGGCAGGGAGAATGCCGCTACTGCCCCCTCTGCAACCGCGTCCACCTGCCGTGATGGAGGAAGGCGATCCGTTGGTAACAACAACGCACGCCATTTGATATTGGTCAGAGGCATGCCGACCCGCACTTTGCACATTGCGGTAACGCCTTTGAGCTTGTCGCCAGGTGTCTTGCCGGCTAGCCTTCACCGATGTTGGAGGACATTCAACGACTGCCGAGGTCCATTTCCGAATCCACGGACTGGACGCCGGACTGGCGCGACCGCCAGGCCATGGCATATCTCGCCGGTTACCGGGACAGATTCGAGTTAAGGGCAGGGGAAGGAGAGCGGGAAGCGTTTGAGCGGGCGCTGGGCGCGGGCATGATCCGCTTTCCCGTCCGGGAGGATGACCCGGTCGTCAAAGCGAGGTTCCGGCACCTGGCCGGTGCGGCGGTGCCGGGCTCGGAGTGGACCGCGGCCTTCGACCTTGGTGAAGAACTGATAAGGATGAATCCCGTGACGCTGGAGGCCGCGTCCATCAAGGGATGGCTGTTGACGGGCCTCACCGACGGGAAGATCGCGGCCATGCATCCGCTGACCCCCTTCCAGGTGAGGGTGTTCCATGACACCTGGTTTGACGTGCGCGACCACCTGCCGGAGCGGGACATGCTCATGCGTGTGATCTGCGACAAACCGCTTGGTGCGGACACCGCGGAGTGGAAACGGCAGGAGCGCAGGATTCTGTGGACCGCGCTCTCGTGCGGCGCTGAGACCCTCGACGAGTTGTTGAACCCGTCCGACAGACTCCGCAACCCACTCAACGACGAGGAGCTGGAGTGCCTTGCGAGAATCCGCAGGCGGGCCAGGAACCAAGTCAACCGGGAGCAGGCGAAAGCGAGAAAGGCCAATGACAACCCAAACACCGAGAAATTCCGGCGGTTCGTCAAAGGGCTTCTCGTTGCTTGTGACCGGCATGGGGTCGTTTCGTAGCGGGTGGCAATGATCAGGCAAGAATCAGAGTGAAGACCGAGACCGGTTCTCACGGGGACGCCGTGATCTTTACCCGGCCGAAGCGAGTCGATGAGGCTGGAGCGGTGTCCGTGACGGTCACCCGTTCCCACTCGCTATCAATGGATTCCACGGTCTCGGTGCCAGTGGCGGCGGACCAGCCGCCGGGGTCGCTGTCCGTTAGATCGGAGCAAAACTGCGGGGTGTAGGTGAGGCCGGAATTGGTGCTGGCCTTGTGGCGGAGGTATTGGATCGACAAAGCCGGGCCACTTGGTCCCTGCGCGGTGGTGATGAAAGGCAGCCCGCTGGTGCCGGTGCCGGAGGTCAGGATGGGCCTTCCGGGTTGCGTGGGAATCAGGTTGAACGCCCGCTCCAGCAGGTTGACGAGACCGTCGTGATCGGGGTCGGCATTGTCCGCCGCGTTACCGGTATTGGCGGTATCGTTGAAGAATGTCTTTCGCCAGGCTTCGGCGTAACTGAGTCCCATGCCAGTCAGCGTAATCGTGAAGGGGTTTTCGTCAGGGTCATCGCTGAGTATCTCAAGGGTGGCCGAGCGCGTGCCGACCACGGATGGGTGAAACCACGCCCAAACCACACGACTCTCGCCCGGGGGGATATCGACGTAGCCAGCGAGATCGAACGTGAAGTCATCCGAGGCGGGCCCGGTGACGACGAAATCCTGCAGTGTGAGGGTCGCGCTTCCCGTGTTGCGGATGACGAATGAAAGGGTCGGTTCGGAGCCTCCCCCGTTAACCAAATGATTGCCGCAATCGATCGTGGCCGCGTGGTTGACCAAGCTGACATATTCCGGGTATTCGACTGCAATGTCGGGATTGCTAACCCCATTGAATAGGTAAGCCGCGCCGGCATAAGTGGCGTCGTTGTTGGGAATGCTGTTCACTCCCGTCGTGCTGCTTGCTTCAGCGGGTGCTCCGACGACCACCGTATCGCCGGAAATAGCGACCGAGCTGCCGAAATAGTCCAAGGAGTCCGGGTTACTGGCTTTGAGATAGGCTTGTTGCGACCACACCGTGCCGGTGCGGCTGAAGACATAGGCCGCGCCGGCAAATGGGGCGCTTTCGTTGGGCGTGTTGTTCACTCCCGTCGTGCTGCTGGCCTCGAAGGTAGCGCCGACCACCACATTTTCGCCAGAGATCGCGACCGAATCACCGAAATTGTCACCCGCGCCCGGGTTGCCCGCTTTCAGATAGGCCTGCTGGGTCCAGGTGTTCCCGCTACGGATAAAGATGTAGGCGGCCCCGGCAGAAGCGGCGCTTTCGTCGGGAGTGCTGTTCACTCCCGCCGATCCGCTGCCCTCACCGGGTGCGCCGATGGCGACCGTATCGCCCGCGACGGCCACCGCTTCGCCGAATGCATCTCCCGCGCCGGTGTTGCCGGCTTTCAGATAGGCTTGCTGGGTCCACGTCGTGCCGGAACGGGTAAACACATAGGCCGCACCTGAATCACTGGCCAGTTCGTTTGGCGCGCTGTTGACGCCTGTGGTGCTGCTGTCCTCGCCAGATGCTCCGACAGCCACCGTATCTCCCGCAACCGCCACCGAGGTCCCGAACCCATCCCCCGCCCCGGGATTGCCGGCTTTGAGATAGGCTTGCTGGGTCCAGACGGCTCCAACGCGAACAAACACATAACACGCCCCGGAATCCGCCGCATTTTCGTTAGAAACGCCGTTCACTCCCGGTGTGCCGCCGTCCTCGTCAGCCGCGCCGATAATCGCCGTATCCCCCGACACCGCAACCGACGTACCAAAACCATCGCCCGCACCGGTGTTTGACGCCTTCAAATACGCCTGTTGGCTCCATGTCGTGCCGACACGAGTGAAGACATAGGCGGCCCCGGAGTTGATAGCGCTTTCATTCGGCGTACTGTTAACTCCAGTCGTGCCGCTGTCCTCGCCCCAGGCTCCGACCACGATGGTGTCCCCTGAAACCGCCACCGCATAACCGAACGAATCGTCGGCTCCGGGGTTGCCAGCCTTGAGTTTCGCTTCCTGGGTCCAGCTTCCGCCACTGCGCCGAAAAACATACGCAGCACCCGAACTGTGGTCCACGACGCCCCTATTGGAGCCCTCGGGCGTGCCGATGACCACCGTATCGCCCGCGACGGCAACGCTGAATCCAAAGAAATCCTCCGACGCTGTGGATGACGGCTTCAGATAGGCCGACTGGGCAAGCGCCAGCAAGACCGATGACGTGCCAATCCCCGTCAGGGTGATATCAAACGGATTCTCAACCGGATCGTTGCTGGCAAGGTGAAACACGCAGGACCGCGAGCCCGCGGCGGCGGGTGTGAAGGTGACGGTGAAGGTGGTGCTGCCGCCACCCGCCACACTCGCGCTTGCCGGTCCAACGACGATGAAATCACCGGGGGATGCTCCATCCTTGGCGACCACCAGGCCGGTCAAGTTGCCGGAGCCAGTGTTCCGGATGGTGAAGGTGTGTGACGGACTGGCGGCCCCCAGGGCCACGCCACCAAAGTTCATGCTACCGCCATCCAGGATATTCGCGCCGGCTTCCTCGACGGCAATCTCCGGGACGCCCAAGGTGATGAAACTGCCGGTGATGCTGTAGCCGGTGCCGACGCTGTTGGTGGCGTAGGCTTTGAATGTGTATGCGATACCCGGCGTGAGGCCGCTGGCATTGACGGTGAATACCCCGGTGCTGCCGGAACTTGTGAGATTCGTCACACCTGCGCCACCGATCAGCGGGTTGCTGCTGATTGCCGTCGGAGAACAAACCACCCCGCGTGTAATGGTTGCCGAGGATCCTTCGTCGGTCACGTTGCCGCCTAGAGTCGCGGTTGTCGAAGTAATGTTAGAAAACAAGGGACTGCTGACGCTGGGTAAGGTGGGTGTGAATAATTGAAAAACCTGGACAGGTGTCGATTGGTCGGCAACACCTGCGCCGATTCCTAGCTGACCGTCCGCATTGTCGCCCGCAGTGCATACAGTTCCATCCGTCTTGAGGAAAATGCTGTGATAATATCCAGCGGAAACCGCCGTGGCACCCGTGAATACCTGCGCGGGTGAGCTCATCCCCGCCGCCGTTCCATTACCGAACTGCCCGTTGTCATTGCTACCTGTGGCCCAAACAGAACCATCCATCTTGAGGAACAGGCTATGGCTCTCGCCAGCGGAGATGGCTTGGACACCAGTCAAAATTTGAACAGGCGTGGGACGATTCGTGGAGGTGCCGTCGCCAACCTGGCTTCCGGCAGCCCACACGGAACCATCGGATTTGAGGAACAGGCAGCGATCATAACCTGCGGAAATCGCTTGCACTCCGGTAAGGATCTGAACCGGTGTTGTGCGATCCGTATAGTTGCCGGTGCCGAGCTGACCCTGGCCATTGTAACCGGTCACCCAGACCGAATTGTCCGTTTTCAGAAAGAGGCTGCACGAATAGCCAGCCGCAATGGCTTTGACCCCCGTCAATACCTGGACGGGTGTGCTGCGATTCGTGGTGGTGCCGTCACCCAAGTGGCCGTAATAATTATATCCGCATGTCCAGGCAGTGCCATCGGTCTTGAGGAAAATACTGTGTTTATCGCCAGCGGCAATGGCTTTGACCCCAGGCAATACCTGGACGGGAGTGCTGCGAGTCTCTGTGGTACCATCTCCCAAGTGGCCGAAATAATTATATCCGCAGCCCCAGGCCGTTCCATCCGTTTTGAGAAACAGACTGTGATCGCCGCCTGCCGCAAAGGTGTGAATTTCCACCCTCTGGTCGAAGAGAGGGCCTGCCTTTTGCCGGATTGACACTGCGCGATCCTGCCCGAAACACGGCGTTAATCCAGCACAATTGTTC
>Ga0118677_10012339_pt1 | contig 12564 bp, 10 predicted proteins | sample AliMusrvi5mmetaG_FD_86154 | JGI IMG/M metagenome (GOLD analysis project Ga0118677, IMG submission 86154)
ACTCGCTCGTCGGCAAGTGCCTCGACAGGGACGTTTCTTGGAAGCGATTCTATGCCGAGGAGATGGACAAGATCGGGGGTGCTGTCGCCCCCGGCAAGATGCTCGATATTTACCAACGAGAACTCACCGCAGAGTTGACCTACCGTAAAGGTGACCCTGTGGGGGCGGCACAGGCCTTGCAAAAACTGATAGATGACCTAGTAACCGAGCAAGTGGACAGGGCCTGGTATCTTCAGCACATGGCGCGCTACACCCATGCGTTCAGCAAAAGTGCTGAGGAAAAAATTATCGCAGCGGGCGGCCAAGCTGTTAAGGCATTCCGTACCCTTGAGGAGGCATCAAAGGTCAGGGAGCTTCCGTTTGATGAGGCCCTCTTGAAACCAAAAGCCAAACTGGTCAAGAGAACCAAAAAATCAATCAAGCCCTGAATACTCTAAAAGGATGATATGAAGCTTACTGAAAGTATAAGGAACATTAATAAAATCCCTGAACTCCGTCAGAGGATTCTTTATACGCTTCTGTTGTTATTTGTCTACAGGCTTGGTTCACACATTACCATTCCCGGTGTTGATGCGGCTGCAGTTTCAGGCGCATCACAGACACATGCCAATGATCTTTTTGGACTTTTTGATCTTTTTGTTGGTGGAGCATTTGCGAGAGCCTCGATTTTCTCGCTTGGTATCATGCCATACATTTCAGCATCAATCATTGTCCAGTTGCTTGGCGCAGTAACTCCCTATTTTCAGAAATTACAGAAGGAGGGAGAGGATGGCCGCCAAAAAATCAGCCAGATGACTCGCTACGGGACTGTATTTATCGCTATTCTACAGTCTTGGGGGGTGAGTGTAAGTCTTTCAAGCCCGGCATCATTCGGCAAGGTTATTGTGCCTGATCCAGGTATTTTTTTCACTGTCACCGTTGTGATACTTCTAACATCGGCAACGATTTTTGTCATGTGGCTTGGTGAAAAAATTACAGAGCGAGGAATTGGAAACGGGATATCGCTTATTATTATGATCGGTATTCTTGCGCGTTTTCCTCAGGCTCTTGTCTCCGAATTTCGCTCAGTATCACTGGGAAGCAAGAACTGGATTATTGAGATTATTATTCTTGCGATGATGGCTGTTATTGTCGCTTTCGTTGTTGTATTGAGTGTTGGTACCAGACGTATACCAGTGCAGCATGCAAAGAGGGTGGTAGGGCGTAAAGTCTATGGAGGAAGCACCCAGTACATTCCAATGAGGATCAATACAGCGGGTGTTATGCCTATTATATTTGCACAGTCCATCATGTTTCTTCCGGGTACCTTTCTTTCTTTTTTCCCTGAAAATGAGGTTATGCAGAGAATCGCAGGATTATTTGCTTACGATTCATGGTGGTATGCCCTGATGTTTGGCACCATGATTGTCTTTTTTACGTATTTTTATACGGCTATTGCTTTTAATCCAAAGGAAGTTGCTGATACCATGCGCCGGCAGGGAGGGTTTATACCGGGTGTGCGGCCAGGCAAAAGCACTGCCGATTTTATTGTTTTGCAGGCTATACTCAAATTCCGTAGTAAGCTGCGTTTTCGGGCTGATAAGCCACTTAAGCACCGGCGCAAAAAATATATCCTCAGTACCAACATATTTTTGGTATGAACCACTGTTTTGGTAGGACATATTTAGCCGATACAGCAGATTCTTATTATCGGAGACAGGGCCGGTCGCATCGAAAGTGCTGCGGTAATCATCGAAAGAGCCGAATTGCTGACTAGCGGCGTAATAAGGCGTCGCCTGCGGCTGTTTAGTGACGACATTGACCATGCCGCCCGGTTCGACCAAGCCGTACAGAATGGCTGCCGGCCCTTTCAACACCTCAACCGCTTCGACATTGGACATATTTCGGTTTGCGCCGCCCGTTAGTCTAAAACCATTACGCAAAGTTGTTTCCGCCGCAAATCCTCTCAGGGTAATCGCTGTATTTGTGCCGGCGTTAGAAGCGGAAAAGTTACCAACGCTAGCTTGGCTATTGACGACCACCCCGCTGACATTCTTCAACGCATCTCCCAGCGAAATTACTTGCTGATCCTTCATTACCTGCTTGGAAATCACCTGCACGTTCAGCGGCGTTTCCATAATCGGCGTGTCGGTCTTGGTGCCGCTAGTAGCATTGGGTAAAACATAGTCTTGGTTATAAGGATCTTTAACATCGTAGACCGCACTGCCGATAACTTTTACGGCGGGTAAGATGATTGCCGATTGCGGCTCGGGGTTGGTTTTTTTTACGGGTTCTGTTGAAGGCTCAACGGTAAAAGCGTTATCCGCAGTTTTGCGAAAGCTTAAGCCAGATCCGTTCAATAGTATTTTTAACGCTTCTTCTGCGGAGTACTTGCCTGACACAGGCTTTGAGCGCAATTTGCTGACCCGTTCGGCCTGATACAGCAAACGCAAATTGCCCTTATCGGCCAATTCGGTCAGCGCGTTGTCTAATTGCAGGGCCGGAATATTGAAAATTTGTGGAGTACCATCAGCCATGGCTGTAACACTTATGCTACCGGTCATTAACAGCGTTGCGACGCTTTTAAGTTTGAATAGTTGAGAGTTATTGTGTCGGGTGTTTCCGGTTTGGCGGTTTTTTCGCATGGTTTTTCCTTATCGTTTAGGCGGCGCCACAGCCGCATAATGGTTAAGACGGATCAGAGGAAAAAACTTGTAATGAAAAATAATCAACCATGCAGTAGCGTTACCCAGGGTGTAATTCGGGTAATTTTTATCGGCAGAAGTTGCTCGATCATGGTTAGGGTGGCGGTTGGCTCATTGATAGGAAAAACGCCGCTGACTCGCAAGGCGGTCAGCGACTTGTCAACAATGGCGATATGGCCTGGCAAATAACGATCAAGTTCGGCAACGACTGCCGATAGCGGTTGATTATTAAATACCAGCTTGCCACGTTGCCAGGCGCTTTGATTTGTATCAACGTCGATGACGCTTGAAAGCCCGTGTTTACTGTCAAAGACGGCTTGCTGACCGGCATTCACACGCGCTGTATTGACATAATCCTTATCGTGCAGGCCTTTAACACTGACGGCATGTTCTTGTACCGTGATTTGGGTAGATTGACCTTCTTCCCGTACTTCAAAAACAGTGCCCAGCGCCTTGACTACTGCGGTGTCGGTCGCTACTTCAAAAGGTCGGTTACGATCGGCTGCCACATAAAAAACAGCCTGGCCATGTTTTAAGGTTAGCTGCCGACTGGAGGGTGTGTAGGAAACCGAGATTGCCGTATCGGTATTCAGCATGATCTTGCTGCCATCCGCCAGCGTGACGGTTTGTTGTTCGCCGACCCCCGTGTAATAGTCACTTAATAAGCGATCGGTTAAGTTGGAAAATGGCAGAAACAGCGCGATTACTATACTTGCCGCAGCCAACGCACGTAATGGGGCGAAAAGATTTCGCGGCGGTTTGTGACTGATAGTTGGCTCCGCTTTGATAAGCCTGACATTGTTTGTCATCACTTCACCCATATCCAGCAGTAACTGCTCGGCTTCGGCGAAGGCTTTGCGGTGCGACGGGCTGCGATTAATCCATTGCGCAGCCTGAAGCCGATTTTGATCGGATGCGTTGTCGGAATTCAGCAGCACTATCCACTCGATGGCTTGATCGGATAGTTCAGTGATTTCAGAAACGGAAGCTTTGGGCATAAAAGACTAATTTGAAGTTTGATAGTATTATGACGGATGAAAGTGATTTTCCTGCACTTATGATATTGAGCTAATTTTAATCAGGCATAAATATTGCATATCTGTTGGGCAATACATTTATACAGAAACACAAAATCTGCTCACCATGTCTCTTCAGCCCAATCAAACTCTAAACGATCTTTACATCAATCACCGTGGCGAACTGGAAGCCGTGTTATTTTCTCGTGTTCGGTGTAAAGAAACTGCTGCTGATATCTGTCAGGAAGCGTATTTGAGTTTGTGCCGGGCTGATGATCTTAGCAGCATTAATAATCTCAAAGCCTACCTGTTTCGCACTGCACTTAACCTGCTAACCGATCATTATCGTAACCAGATACGTAATCCAGCCAGCGTCGAATGGGTTAGTGATCTCCTGCCAGAAACAGAAGATCGGCGCTGTGCAGAGACCGTTGCCTTGGGTGAACAAGCACTTGATCAGCTACTCGATACCTTAGAATCATTATCACCCCTCCGCCAACGAATTTTTTACCTGAACCGTTTTGAAGGTATGAAACAGCGGGAAATTGCTGAGACCCTTAATATTTCCATCCGCACAGTAGAAGAAAACATCAAACTAGCCTTGATTCATTGCGCTAAGTCGCTGAACAACCATTAATCATTTGATGATAATGTGGTTACGTCACTAGCCCTCGTTTATAATAAATCCTTCTATTACTCATTCCAGAACTCGCTATGTCAACCCAATCTGAGCCATTGCTAGAACAAGCCTGCGACTGGTTGAGCAAATTTCATTCGGGTGAATTTTCAGCGACTGACCAACAGTACCTAGACACTTGGCGGGCCGCCGATCAGGCTCACGAACAGGCATGGCAACAAGCACTCGCCTTATGGCATCGCATGGAAGGGCTAAGGGATAGAAGACTACCCGGGTCTGAACCATTGCTTCAGGAACGCTATCAAAAACCGCAGCCCTATCACAACACTGCCCCACCCTCTTATCACCGTCACTGGTTGGCAGTTGCGGCCAGTATTGTTTTGGTAACAACTTTGGTGGCCTTTTTTCCACCCACTTTGTGGCAAGCCGATTATTCGACTGACACCGGCGAACAACGCACAATAACCTTGGCCGACGGCTCTCTGGTAACCCTTAACACCACTTCGGCAGTGGCAATCCATTTTGATGATTCAATCCGCAGGGTGGAATTACTTAAGGGAGAAGCTTTTTTTAAAGTCACCAAACGTGAACATCAGCCTTTTGTAGTCACCGCAGAAGACAAAGAAGTTCGCGCAGTGGGCACCGCATTTGATGTACAGCTTAAGCCAGAGATAACCCAGGTTGAATTAGTCGAAGGCATTGTCGAAATCCAGGACCCACAGCACCGACATTTTCAACGCTTGCTCGCAGGTCAGACCGCGCTGGTAAGCAATAACTCTATATCAGTTCAATCAAACAATTCATTAGCCAGTATGGCATTGTGGCGTGAGGGTTACTTACAATTCGACGGCATTCCCTTACGTGATGCTATTGTCCAGATTAATCGATATCGACCTGGAAAAGTAGTGTTGCTGAATAACGGGTTAGCCGACAAACGGGTGAGCGGCGTGTTCCGCCTTGATGCTATTGATCAAGCTGTATCCGGTCTTAAAGCGGCTATTCCCGAATTAAAAATGACCACTCTGACATCATATTGGGTGGTACTCCGTTAAGCCTTTTTCATAAAGGCATGTGGTTTTTTTAAAAATTTCCGTCTTTGTTATATCAGCCTAAATACTGCCTATAACATAGATCGAAAACCGGAGAACTCATGCCCATCTCAAAACCCTGTAAGACACAAACTCTACGCCATGCCATCCAGACCGCTCTATTGATGTCAATGGTGACTCAAATCGTCCATGCTGAAACCACCAACGACAAGCTTCATTTCAATATCCCCGCGCAATCACTGAATCAAGCCTTATTGATTTTCGGTAAGCAAAGCCATCAACAATTGATGTACGGCACTGATATTGCCGAAAACTTGCGTAGCCATGCTCTGCAAGGAGACTATACCGCAACAGAGGCGATTACTATTTTACTCAGCGACGCACCCTTACAGCCCACCACCCGAGAAGGCACAATCACCTTACAACCTAAAGCCAAGGTGGTGCCGAACAAAGGAGATACAGTTACTTTAAAGCCGATGACAGTAAAGGCTCAAAGAGATGACCCAAATGATCCTTATAACCCTGATTACAGTCGTTCAAATGCTAGCACAGCAACAAAAACCGACACACCTATTATAGAAACGCCGTTCTCTGTGCAAGTCGTTCCGCAGCAAATTTTAAAAGATCAACAGGCTGTTAATTTACAGGATGCCACAAAAAACATCAGTGGTGTTCAAACTAATTATGGTTATGGCAACCTGTATCAAGCCTTTGCTATCAGGGGATTTGAGACTAACAATATCTTAAGAAATGGCCAAAGAAACGGCGGTGGTGATGGTCGCAGTATGGTGGAGATGGCCAACGTTGATTCGGTAGAGGTGCTTAAAGGGCCGGCTGCGATGCTTTATGGACGCCTGGACCCAGGCGGCATGGTCAATGTCATCACTAAAAAACCGCTTGATACAGAATACTATTCTCTACAACAGCAATTTGGTTCTTATAATATGTATCGGACGACACTTGATGCAACCGGCCCCATTACCAAAGATAAAACGTTAATGTATCGACTGGATTATTCCTATTTCGACTCTGACGCCTTTCAAAAAAACACCTTGCACAGCAATTCTAATTTCGTTGCACCGAGCCTGACGTGGCGTCCCAATGATAAATTTGAAACTAATCTTAACTTTGAATATAGAAACGCCGCCCCATATACTGTCAATGGCATTCCGGCTATTGGAAATAAACCCGCTAATATTCCTATTACAAATAATGTCGGCGGATTAAGTTCAGATAAGGCCAATGTAGACAGAAAGTTGGTTGACTTTAGCTGGTCATATAAATTCAATGATGCCTGGAAGATTCGTAACGGCGTTACCGCTACATTTGACGATATCAATTTTGCAAATTACTTTGGTACAAGCTATGACGCAAACTGGAATTCATTAAACCTTGCAGAACAAGGTATGGGATTAAATCCATGGTTTGATAAACGAACCTCACAAGGCTATAACTCTTTTCTTGATTTAACCGGTGAATTTAATACCTATGGCGTTGATCATAAAGTGTTATTTGGAACGGATCATTATCTGCTGGATTACAAAGACATGGGGTTTGTTAATGGCTGGGCGCCCGTTGCAATTCAAAATATTTACAATCCAAGTTCCATCACATGGCAAGGTCCCTTAACTTCGGGTCAACAGGCGCCAGACTGGACCAGTGTCGGTACTGCAACATGGAATGGTGTTTATTTACAGGACCAACTGAAAATTATGGAAAAACTTCATTTGCTGCTGGGAGGTCGTTACGATTGGGTAGGGGCAAATGGCGGGACGATGACTCTGGCATACGCCCCTCCTGGAAGTACACTAAGCGGCGTTAATCGTACAACAGTGAATGATCAGAAATTCAGTCCTAGAGTGGGCTTGCTTTATGATGTCACACATTGGTTAGCTGTTTATGGAAATTATGTTGAATCTCTCGGCAATGCTGGGGCTTATGGAGCTGTTTCTCTAGACGGCAACGGCATGCCTTTACATGCATCGAGAAGCTCATCTTATGAGGGGGGTCTAAAAGTTCAGGCCTTCGATAAACGATTACTATCAACACTGGCTTTTTTTGAGATTGATAAATCGAACATGGCTACACGCGATTTAAGCTCGCCAAATCCTAATGCAATGACCAATACGGGAGCGGCACGCAGTCGCGGTATTGAATTTGATGTCACTGGCGAAATAACTAAAGATCTAAGCTTAATTGGTTCTTATGCTTACACTGAAGCCCGATTCATTAGTAACAATGACGGCCTTCAAGGTAATTTACTGGCTAATGTACCGAAAAACTCCGGCAGTCTCTGGGCAAAATATCAATTGCTTCCAGAACATTTGTCTGTTGGCTTGGGGGGGAATTTTCGTGGTGCGCGCCAAGGGGATAATGCAAATACTTTTGTAATGCCCGGCTATGCCACGATGGATACGTTTATCGCTTATAACTTCAAGTTGATGGGGCGCTCCAAATTGACTACACAATTAAATGTAAACAACATCCTGGATAAACGTTATTTCATCAACTCCAATGTTTACGATTCTGATCCAAGATTAGGCATAATGCCTGGACAACCCCTAATGGTAATGGGGTCTATTCGACTGGAATATTAAGGGGTAAATTTAGTAATGCAGCAATAATTTTGCTGCATTACTTTTTGGTTTTTCCGGACAAATGATAATTTTAATACCGGGACTGATGCCAGCCGTACTCTATGTAACAGGCTTTATTCGCTGGCGACAAAAGCGCCGTGCTGCAAAACAACATAAAATGGGGCGGTTGCAGTAGTCATTTTTTGTTTTGATAACTGCGGACAAGCTTTATAGTCCAGAATTTAAAATGCCGTCAATGTCTCGGTTACCATGAAGAACACGTATGACATCGATGCCGGTCTGTGGTACAAGCCTTGCGATTGCCATAATGATTAAAATGATTGTTATAGCCGTTATGCCTCACGGCTAAGTATTGCAAGCAGAGCACAAAGTCTGCAAGCAAATGGTTAATGCTACCTAAGACATTAAAGCAATTAATGTTTATATGAAATCCTATAATAAATCGTGTTTTTATATAAAAAAACATTATGATAAGTGAAAATTTAATATTAGGAGCTTTTTTATATGTCTTTAGATGCTTGGGTTGGTTACCGATGGTTAGCAGAACGGTACAACATAAATACCATCCAACCGTTTCGAATAGATAGCCAAATCGCTAAAGCACGTTCAACCAAGCGCGTAGATGGGTTCATACATGAACGCTATCCACCCGCCTTTAAGCCCGAAGATAACTTTGTTGATCATATAACTTTCGCCCTTAAACGCGAAGGCATTCATCTTGAATTTTTATCCAGACTGTTTGAAGTAGCTCCAATTATCGAAATTGAAAACTGGGTCAATGCAGAACCCAGTGGACAGTATGCCCGCCGCACAGGCTTTTTTTATGAATGGCTGACGGGACGACTATTAAACTTTGGGGGCGTCACCGTTGGCAATTATATTGATGCGATTGATGAAGCACTTTATTTTACAGCAACTATCTCGGATAACAATCAGCGCTGGCGGGTTCGCAATAATTTGCCGGGTAACCGCGACTATTGCCCGATGATCTATCGTTCGGATAGGGTTAAGGTGGCTGAATCTTATGACTGTAAACAAGAATTGAATGCGCTTGAGCTTGAATATGGGCAGGATTTAATGATGCGTAGCACAGTTTGGCTTACTATTAAGGAGAGTCAGGCCAGCTTTAAGATAGAGCATGAAGACAAACAAACTGATCGGATAAAGCGGTTTGCGACTGTGATGGAAAAATACTGCGGTCTTATAGAAAATCCTTTGGATGTTTCATCAATCACAGCTTTGCAAAAAGAAATTTTAGGTTCAAGATCGACTCGATATGGTCTTAGACAGTCGCCCGTATTTGTCGGTGAAAATGATTTTGATGCCTTAACGATGGTCCACTATATTGCGCCGCATTGGGATGACACCGAATCAATGTTATCTGGACTATCAAGTTTCGCAGCTCGAACAGCCGATAAATCACCGATTATCAGAGCCGCTGTATTATCATTCGGCTTTGTCTATATCCACCCTATGTCTGATGGCAATGGCCGTATTTCCCGCTTTTTAATAAACGATAGTCTCCGACGCGATCACGCGGTTCCTGCCCCCTTCATTTTACCCATCTCTGCAACCATTATCAGCTCCCCTCAAAACAGATATAGCTACGATCAAATACTGGAAGTAATTTCAAAACCCTTCATGCAACATTATCGTGATGAATACCACTTCAGATCAAAAAGTAGAGGTGAAGATGGCGTTGATTACAATTTTTACTTTAACGCCTATGTTGATGCTTGTTCAGTTTGGCGATACCCTGACCTGACCGCACATAGCGAATATCTTGTGCAAATTATTGATCAAACCATCCATCAGGAAATGCAAAAAGAAGCTCACTATCTGCAGAGTATTCGTTTTACTCGGGCGCGTATTAAAGAGATTATTGATGGCCCAAGCACCGATATTGATAGAATAATTCGTTCAATTCGTGATTCTCACGGCAGGGTATCAAACAAACTATGCAAAGAGTTTCCCTTGCTTAATGAAACCGAAATTGCTTCAGAGATAATTAAGATTGTGCAAGAGGAGCTGGGCATTCTTGTAACAGAAGCACCCGATGAGAGGCTTAACTCACGCTCTTAACTCACCTTTCAATCTATGTGTCCAATGATGAATAATATGATTTGGCACAATACCTGCTCTAAACTTTATCGCATCAATAACACCCATCGAACATGAGCGTTATTGGGCTTTTACAAAGTATCGATTTGTAAAAGTGTGTCATTTCACACATTCAGTATGTGAAATGACTTATTTTTGGGTAAAGTTTTTGTTAATTAGGTGGCGTAGTTAATGTCCAGCTCTAAATATAATTTGCTTAATGACCTGTTTTTAAAACATGCCAACGAGCTAAGTTCTTTTATTCGACACCGCTGGCCTAAAGAGCAAGAGGTTGATGATATTGTACAGGAGTCTTTTTTAAGATTATCACAATCACCCAATCCTGAGATTATCCTCAATCCTCGTGCCTTTTTGTTTACCACGGCCTCTAATGTAACGATAGACCGACATCGGCGTAGAAGCACCCGTGACCGTTATATTGAGGCAGACGTTAATCTTGATAGTTTCGATGCCAATCATTTTTGTCCCGCGCGACTTTCAGAGGTTCAAGAAGCACTTGAATATTTTACACATTGGTTAGACGAGTTACCTGAATTGCAACGCCATGCTTTTGTACTATTTCGTATTGAAGGCTATGCTCATACAGAAATTGCTGTGCGTTTAGATATTTCTGTTAGTACCTCAGAACGTTATGTTAAACATGCGATTCGTCATATCAGTGAGCATCTGAATACCTTGCAAATTAAAGATTGACGATGTTAAGCTTCTAAGACGTCTAATTGGTTATTACGCAAAAATAACCCACTTTATATCCAAGGCTCAGCTTGAAAAATATTCCGCAACCTCAAGATCTTGTGCAAACACAAGCGTTAGATTGGCTAATGCGTAACCAGTCTGATAGCTTTACTGAGTCAGAGCGCCAACGATTTAATGAGTGGTTAAATCAGGATATGTCTCATCAACAAGCGTATGAGATGCTTGAGGCACAATGGCAATGGATGGAGCCCTTTAAGACAGCTAATTTTTCAGCCCGGTCAGCCGCTTTAAAATATCGCAAACCCAAACGGCAATTTTATAAATACGGTGCCGCCGCAGTAGCAATAATGGCCATCGCTTTAGGCATCTTTCACCCCAATGGGGGGCTTGGTATGCCTCATACTTATATGACCACCCAGGGTGGGCATCAAAATATTACTTTGGCAGATGGTTCGCGTGTAGACCTTAATACCGATACGGAACTGCGCGTGTATTTCAATTATTGGCAACGTAATGTTGAACTGATCAAAGGAGAAGCTTTTTTTACTGTAGTACATAATACCGAACGGCCTTTTCAAGTACAGGCTGGTAGTGGGCATATTCGAGATTTAGGCACCGCATTTGATGTTTATATCAAACCCGAACGCGTTATCGTGGCCGTACAAGAAGGCCTGGTTGAAGTAGAAACAACCTCTAAACGTGAGCTCAGTGCCGGACACCAATTAGCATTTACCGATACAGGTAACTTTAATACCTTGCAGGATTCAGACATTGCTGAATTAGTCGGATGGCGAGAAGGTAATTTAGTTTTTCATAATAAACGATTAGAAGAAGTATTGGCCGATATAGCGCGTTATCACGATAAGCGTATTTATTTAAAAAACAAGCAGTTAGCCGAATTGAAAGTAAGTGGCACTTTTCAAATTACTAAACTAAATGATATGTTATCAGCCATTTCCTCTATTCTACCTGTTACTGCTGAACCGATTGGTGATCACGAAATTATTTTCAAATAACGTGTTTCTTTGACGATTTTTTTAAAGCCATACGTCTATCCCTTATGAACTTATTAATAAAGGAAAAACTTATGACATTAAAATCACATCGATTGATAGGCGCTCTTTTGGCCGGCTTGGTTAGTTCGGCATATGCAGACAATCAGAAACATCATTTTGAAATCCCCCCTCAAGCACTCAGTACTGCGCTACAAAAATTTGCCGCTCAATCGGGCACTTCCATGTTGTACGCAGAAAACACCACCGCCAACAAGCAAAGTCGAAAATTAAACGGAGATTACACCATTGCTGAAGCTGTGGATCAGTTACTGAAAGGCAGTGGACTTGCTTTTAAAATTGCAGACAATGGCACGGTGACCCTCACAACGCAAGAAACAATTGAACTGAAGCCTATGACGGTCAAGGCCAAGGTACTTGATCAAACGGACCCTTATGACACTGATTACAGTCATACAAACGCTAGCACAGCAACAAAAACTGACACACCGATCATGGAAACACCGTTCTCTGTGCAAGTCGTTCCGCAGCAAATTTTAAAAGATCAACAGGTTGTTAATTTACAGGATGCCACAAAAAACATTAGTGGTGTGCAAACGGGGTTCGGTTATGGCAATCTTTATCAGAATTTTAGGCATCCTTCATAGCGGCCTAAAAGTAGTTGACACTTTTGATGTCAATAAAAAATAACAACAAGCTACCGTAGCCATTAAAAAACGGCCAGTGACTTTAAAGATAAACGGCTTAGCTG
>Ga0118677_10007833_pt2 | contig 12562 bp, 10 predicted proteins | sample AliMusrvi5mmetaG_FD_86154 | JGI IMG/M metagenome (GOLD analysis project Ga0118677, IMG submission 86154)
GTCTTGCAATATTCCGGAGGCATAAAGGCTTCGGAACTCACGCTTAAAAGAGTAACATCAGAAACTCAGTTCACGCATCCACTTGCATTGGATAAGCTCTCGTGGAAACGTATCATGGCCATGACGTGGACGCCGGAAATGAGTCATTCCGTCATGAATGAGTTGTGTGAAGCTTACGAAAAAGGAACATGGTTTAACCGTAGGCTGCTTCAGCATGGGAAACGAATTAAAAGTGCATCAGAAGTAAAGAAACAGCTTGGACTGGATCCGTTGCGTAAGACGGCGGTGATTTTTTCACATGTATTGTGGGATGCGACTTTCTTTTACGGCAAGGGGCTTTTTCCAACTTACGAGGAATGGTTAATTGAGACTGTTCGTGCCGCATGCGCAAACCCATCGCTCAACTGGGTGATTAAACTGCATCCCGATCTTGTCTGGAAGATTAGGAGCCAAAGTGCGGATGGAAATCTGCAGGATCTGTTTGCCATCAAAACAGCTGCTGGTCGGCTACCGGATCACGTAAAGCTTGTAATGCCGGAAACAGATATCAGCACATATTCCTTTTTTGGCGTTGCTGATTACTGCCTTACTGTGCGAGGAACAATAGGAATGGAGATGGCCTGTTTTGGTGTTCCGGTGCTTACTGCCGGGACTGGCCGGTATGCAGGTTTAGGTTTCACCGTGGATTCTGGAACGCGCCGGGAATACATTGAGAAACTTATGCATATTCAAGAGATTCCAGCTATGAATGCTTACTCAGTGGAGCTAGCCAGAAGATACATGTATGCCCTCCTGCGGTATCGTCCATGGAGACTTACCTCTTTCGAGTTTGTCCGCAGACCTCCGTATTTTGAATACGATCCACTTGATCATAATCTGGAGCCGCGTGTCAGCAATTGGAGTGAGTTTACAGAGTCAAAGGATATAAAAAAGCTTGTTAAATGGATTGAGTCCGGTGCGGAAGATTACTGGGCTGATACATTGGATTCATGATGAGAGTTTGGCATTTTTCGGCGAATGATTGTCGTGGTGGCGCTGCCCAAGCGGCTTATTGCTTCCATGAATGTTTGCGGAAGATGGGGCATGAATCCAGGATGATGGTAAGCCAACGCGCTACAGATGACTCGGATGTGCAGCAAATCTCAGTTAGAACAATACGTCAATTCTCTTTTCATCAGATTCTCCGGCGGATGCGGCTGCTGTTCTTGTATAGGGCCAAATCCTTAAAGATTGCAGATCATTGCACATTTAACAGGAATCTGGCTCCGGAGCTGGATGTAAACGGGTTGTTGGGGAATGCCGGACAAAGGCCGGATGTTATTGTTCTTTACTGGCTATCCCATTCCATATCAGCTGAAGGAATTCGCGATCTCTATGAATACTTTAAGGTTCCAATTGTATGGGTTCTTTTGGATTCAGAGCCATATACCGGCGGCTGTCACTATGTGATGGGATGTGATAAATTTAAATCGATATGCGGCGCCTGCCCTAGGTTGGGTTCTTCGTCCATGTCGGATCTTTCGAGATTTACTTGGAACGAGAAGAAGAAAGTGCTGGGTGGAATTCCAATTACCTTCATTGCTCCTACTTTGTGGTTGCTAAGACAAATCAAGGCAAGCTCTCTATTTGGCGAGAGTCGAATTGAGAATCTGCCGCTTCCCATAGGCGGAAAATACTTCAAACCTTTCGATAAAGCAATTGCCCGACAAGTTCTTCGGCTGCCCCAAGACAGTTTTATTATTCTCGCAGGGTGTCATAAGATGGACGATCCTCGTAAGGGTATGGGGCTTATGAAGGAAAGCCTTGAGCTTCTTGCTGTAAAATTAAAGCAGGACGGAAAAATTCTTGATAAGAAAATTTGTTGCGTATTTATCGGGAATGATCCTTCTTCGATTTATGGTCAGGTGCCTTTTGCTGTTTACGGATTGGGATATCTGCAATCAGAGTTGGATTTGTCGTTGGCGTATCAGGCCTCGGATGTGTTTGTCAGTCCTTCAATTGAAGACGCAGGGCCGATGATGCTTTCGCAGTCTATGTTGTGCGGCACTCCAGTCGTGGCGTTCCGCACAACTGGAATAGCGCCGGAAATAATCAAGCACATGAATAATGGATATTTAGTTGATACCGTCTCCGCTATGGGCTTGGCGGAAGGCATATATTCCATATTAACCTGTGAGAACCGAATACAATTGAATGTTAGCGCGGCTGAAACTGCGCGAAGTTATCATGAACCTGGGAATGTGGTTGAAAAGTTTAAAAATCTTCTGACATCTATAATTGATGATGCAAACAATGCTTGCTGAATATGTGGTGTCAGTATGAGAATCTGGCAAGAAACAAAGAAAACAGGAGACGTTAATGACGGAGCATATCCTCGATTATTGGAATAGTCAGGCAGTGCGGTTTGGGGAAGATCACTGGGCGAGTTGGGGGGATAGCCATGCGATTATGCTTGAAATTGATAATATTGGTAAATTCATTCAAAAAGGGCAGCACGTTCTAGATGTGGGATGCGCAAATGGTTTTTCAGCTCTGCATCATCTCGAAAAAGGCGTTGCTTCGATTGTTGGCGTGGACTTTTCTGAGAAAATGATTGAGCGAGCTTTGAATCTGCGGTTAACAGATGATCAGAAGCGAAGGTTGAGTTTCAAGGTTGGTGATGTGCGACAATTGGAATTTCCAACAGACTCTTTCGATGTCGTCTACACTACTCGGGTGTTGATTAACCTCCCGACGTGGGAAGAACAGAAACGTGGGATAATGGAATGTATGCGTGTGTGTAAGCCCGGTGGCGTCTTTATCCTTTCAGAAGCTTTTTGGGAGCCATTGGTGCTTTTGAATGCATTGCGCGCGTTGAAGCATCTTCCGCCACTTGTCGAGCATGATTTTAATCGATATTTGAAAATGAATCTGCTCGGGAAATTCCTAAGCGAGAAGGGATTTCAATTTGAGGTGATTGACTTTTGTTCTATATACTATCTTGGTTCTCGTTTTTTAAGAGAATTAGCAACAGATGCGTCGGCTTATCCTGGATATTCCAACCCGATTAATGCAATGTTTTACGAGATGGAGAAGCAGTATTCGGGTGGCGGATTTGGCGTCCAGCAGGCTTACGTCATTCGAAAAGTGTAGGCGGATTGAGTCATGGATTCGTGTTTTGGTAAAGAACGGTAAGAATGAGAATACCTTTCAATAAACCATTTATTGTGGGAAAAGAACTGGAATACATTGCCCAAGCTGTTGAATCAGGGCACTTGTCTGGAGATGGTTTGTTTTCAAAGCGTTGTCATTCCTGGTTAGAAAATACTCTTGGTTGTCAGAAGGCTTTGCTAACTCATTCGTGCACTGGCGCGCTGGAAATGGCTGCGATGTTGGGAGAGATTGGCCCTGCTGATGAGATTATTATGCCGTCATTCACGTTTGTTTCGACGGCCAACGCTTTTGTTCTTAGGGGATCATTGCCGGTATTTGTGGATATTCGAGAGGATAATCTAAATCTTAATGAAGAATTGATCGAACATGCGATTACGGCGAAAACAAAAGCGATAGTTCCTGTTCACTATGCAGGCGCGGCATGCAACATGGATGGGATAATGAGGATTGCGAAACAGTATAACTTAATGGTCATTGAGGATGCCGCCCAGGCCCTTTTGTCGACATACCATGGTCGATATCTAGGGACAATCGGCGATCTTGGATGTTTAAGTTTTCATGAAACAAAGAATATCATCAGCGGAGAGGGCGGTGCTTTGCTGGTTAATAATCCAGACTTAATGGAGAGAGCAGAGATTCTTCGAGAGAAGGGCACAAATAGGAGTCGTTTTTTCAGGGGTCAGGTGGATAAGTACACTTGGATGGATATCGGCTCTTCGTTTCTGCCAAGCGAACTCGTTGGCGCTTTTCTTTTTGCGCAATTGGAAAAGGCCGGGCAAATTATTACTGCGAGGAATCGTATCTGCGCTGAATATGTCGATCATCTTCAGTCTCTGGCCGATAAAGGTTTGCTTTCTTTGCCGCGCGCTGCCGAGGAGTCTGGATCGAACGGCCATATTTTTTATATTCTGACTCGTTCGCCGAAAGAACGAGCGTTGTTGCTAGCCCATTTGCGGCATTGTGATATTCTTGCCGTTTTCCATTACGTGCCGTTACATTCCTCTCCTGCCGGTCGCAGATTCTGTCGTGTTGATGGAGTCATGTCTGTAACAGAAGATATCAGCGAGAGGTTGGTAAGGTTGCCTGTCTATTATGGCATGACTTCCGGGGATGTGGAATATGTGGCGAAAAGTGTGAAACAATTTTATCGTGTCTCGACATAACCATGAATCTCTGCAGTGTTCTATTCGCAAACTCATCATAATACCGGGGACTGTACTCACTTGCCGACAAAGGGAGTAATCGAGGCGTGGCTGGCGATGGCGGGTTTTAGGGAAATCAGGGATTCCAACTGCTACAGAAAGATAACAGAGACATAATCAGCCAGCGCTATGCCTGCATCTGCCGCAAAGGTGTAGAGGATGAAGGCGACAGCTACTATCAGAAATCCGGTTTGAATCCGAAATATTGTTTTTGGGATAGTGCCTTACGGATTCTCGAGTAAACTTATTTCCTCTCGTTTCTTTTCGCAAAGTCTGAAATTGTGAACAGGAGTAATCGGGGAGGTTGTTAACGATTTTACATAAAATGAAATGTCCTCGCTTAAATGAATTACCAGAACCACCTGCCGGGAGAACCGGCTGGCCATGGACAGACGAGGCTGATAATGCAGAGTGGCTTAGCCGCCGTTCAGAATGGCCACGTGTTAGTATCGTAATGCCATCATTTAATCAGAAGGATTATGTGGAGGAATCCCTCCGTTCTGTTCTTCTCCAGGGGTACCCGGATTTGGAATTCTTTGTTTACGATGCCAAATCTAAGGATGGCAGTGCTGAGATAATTAGAAAATATGCGTTATGGGTTGCTTATTGGGTTAGTGAGAAAGACAAGGGGCAAAGCGATGCCATTAATAAGGGGTTGAGGAGATCTACGGGTAAATACTTCAATTGGCAGAATACGGATGATGTTTTGGCCCAGTGCAGTTTATTCAAGGCTGTCAATGCATTATTAGAACATCCAGAGGCAGGTTATGTTCATGGGTATCGGCATGCGATCTATGCAAATGGCAAGATGCATTCCACTTCCGAATATTCTTATGGCCCTCCCTCAAGGTTTGTGCCTGATGTCGGAACTTCGATAGCCAACTTAAAGACAGGAATGCAGCCTGGGTGTCTTATGGACAAGCAGTTGGTTGATAAAGTTGGCGGTGTGGATGAGAATTTGCATTTTGTTATGGATATTGATACTCTCCTCAAGTTGTCTGTGATCAGACCTCCATTATATCTTCATGAAAAGCTGGTTAACTACCGTTGCCATGTCGGCACAAAAAGCAATAATGTTTGGCCCAAAGAACGCAGATACGAAAAACTAAAAGTCGTAGATAATTTATTCATGATGCCAGAAGCAAGAAAATATATTAAGCGTAAAAATGAAGCAATGGCAACAGGACATAGATATGCTGCTGATTGTTCTTGGATGAATCATGATATCCCGGGTTTTGTCTTTCATCTGCTTATGGATGTCATATGGGCACCCTTGCAAGGGTGGCGTCGCCGTAGAGATTTATTTACTTACTTAAGCGAGCGTAAAAGAAATAAATAGAAACGCGAAGATAAAACGATGTTTAGAACGCCATACTCTACCCCCTGGGCTTGCTTGCCCCGGGGTAATTCAAATGCGAGAAAAGTCATCGAGGATTAATTCTTCCTTAATAAGCAGATTTTATTGGTGCTTTATGTCGGGCAGGCTATTTTGTTAAGAAAAGGAGTATATATAATGAGCGGGAGTTTTCAGGATAACAAGATTGAAATATCAGATGCCATAGGAAAGGCTAGAGATAAAAGTGATGCAGCATTTCAGTCTTGGTTCAACAAGTCAGGCGATGCTGAGGAAAGTTTTATCAGAGGCGCGTGGGATTTTGCTTTCTATTTCGCTTCACCCGCGGTTTGTGCCGTGATAAAGAAACCGGAAGAGAAGCGTTGTCTGGAAATCGGGTACGGTGGCGGCAGGTTGCTGAATGCCAGCCGTAATTATTTCAAGTACAGCTACGGGGTGGATATCCACCCGTTCCATGCAGAGGTCAGGAAAGAACTTCTCAAGCGTGCACCGGTTGAAGATTTCGAGCTTTTCCGTTTGCAAACAGAAGTCTTCCCTCTTGCATCAAATTCGATAGACTACGCGTACTCCTTCATTGTCATACAGCACTTTTATAGCGCGTCTATTCTGAAAGCATACCTTGGCGAGCTTGGTAGGGTTGTGAAGCCGGGCGGAGTTGCCAACCTGTTCTTCGCGGACCTCATGAAATATCCTGAGAAAGGCTCAACGGTATTCCTTAAGGCCCTAACGGGCGGGTGTCTAGAACTCGAAATACCTCCAGATGCTACCACGGCCCACAATACCCTCTGGGTGACTCGAAAATGGATGGCACGAGAACTAAAGGCTGCGGGCTTTAAGCCGATGGGTTATGCTTCGACCTACAAAGGTATTCCTGAAGGATACGGGAAAAGACGCGGGCAGCAAACGGGAATTCTCGCAATGAAGGTGTGAGGGCTGCATGGGACTGGGTGGCGATCTTCTCTGGACTCCTGTTCTGCGTGCATTGTGTGCACGTAACGGAAGGCCGATTCAGCTTTGCGACCGTCCGAGGCTTAGCGATTTACTTTGCGGGAAATTGTACGATCGGTCCGGGGTACGATGCCGGTCCGTGGTTTTTCATGGCAATCCGCATGTTCGTTTTCCTTCGCCAGAACAAAAGTCCGGCTTTGCCATAGCACTTGATCGGATTGGCGAGCGCGCTATAGGATTCAACAGGCTCAAATCATGGTTGGAAATATATTGTCACTTCCGTAGTCGAAAGTGTGGTTATTCTATCATTTATCTGGATCTGCCCCAGCATAGTTATGTTGAGCGAATTGAATCGGGGCGATATATATGGAAGCATGGAGGGCATATCATTGATATTTTGGCGGCAAGTGTCGGGATTCCCCCTGTTCTTCACAACTGCGAATTGTATTTTAGCGCGGAAGAAGATGCTGAAGTGTTGACACTTGCGGCAACTTTGGGTGTCGGTACTTATATCACCATTGAACCTGGCACAAATGAAGAATTCTTTGGTGAACTCCGTGCCTGGCCGTTTGCAAGATGGCAGGAGATTGTAGACTGGGTGAAAGGTGTCTATCCACATGTCACGATGGTTCAACTAGGGGTTCAAGGTGCTCAACCTCTGGCCGGGTGTGTGAATATGTGCGGCAAGACAGATTTTCGGCAGGCTGCTCAGTTGATTGGCGGGTCAAAACTATTTCTGGGCACCGAGGGCGGTCTTATGCATTGTGCAAATGCAGTAAAAACTCCGGCACTCATTCTTTGGGGTGGATTGACTGATCCAGGCTTTGCTGCTTACCCAGAGAAACATAAAGTGATTCATCATCCGGTAAATTGTGCACCCTGCGGACTCCTTGGGCATTGCCCAAACTCGCGGGAATGTATGCTTTCAATTACGACATCAGAAGTTATTGCTGAATTGGACAAGATGCTGAACCGTCTTATTCCGGATTTACGATGTTCTTAAAATGAATCGTAGTGACAGACTGGTTGATCTCTGGATGTGGCTGATCAGAGGTGCTGAGGTTGTTATCGTTAATGATTTCCGGCCAGCCCCGTATGGAGGAGGGAACCAGTTTCTTGGTGCATTGCGAAAAGGAATCCTTAACCGAGGTGTATCTGTGGGAGTGAATCGGTCTGGATGGCGAACACGTGCGGTTCTGTTCAATTCTTTCAACTGTGATTTCGACTGGATTCGCGCATTGCGCAAGCGCGACATTCGCATGATCCATCGTGTTGACGGACCAATAAGCGCCTATCGCGGGAAGGACAGGGATGTCGATGAGAAGATTTGGAGTGTGAATCATGATGTGGCTGATGTAACAGTCTTTCAGAGCAAGTACAGTTACGATAAGCATATCGAAATGGGCCTTTCATTTCTCAATCCCGTGATTATTCCTAATGCATGTGATTCTTCCATCTTCTTTCCTGCAAGTGTGCGTGATCTAGATATTTCCAATCGGCGGGTGAGATTGATTACCACGAGTTGGTCGGATAACCCAATGAAAGGCGGAGATGTCTATCTATGGCTGGACCAGAATCTGGACTTCTCGCGATATGAATACACGTTTGTTGGCAGGACCAAAGAGACGTTTAAGAATATCACGGTGATTCAACCTGTCGCTTCCCGTCCGCTTGCGGACATCCTGCGGTCTCATGATATCTTTGTAATGGCGAGTCGGAACGACTGTTGTTCGAACTCGCTGATAGAAGCCCTCGCATGCGGTTTGCCCACTGTGTATCACACCAGCGGAGGTAACGGCGAACTTGCCGGGCGGGCCGGGTTTGGTTTCAAAAGCGCGGAAGAAATTCCAGCGTTGTTTGATAAAATGTCCGCCCGATATTCAGAATTTGTAAACGCGATCCGGCTGGTTTCGCTTTCCGAGGTTACCGACAGGTATCTGGAGAAAATGTTGCCTGATGAACTTCTTCAAGGAAATCAGTACAAAAGCTAAAGTCTGGGGGCGAGAACGCCACAGGTGGTCAGCAGTGAAGACAGGGTCATCTCCCAGGGTGTTTTACGGATTTGATAATATCGGTAGCCGGGAGTCTGTTGTTACCGGCGGCATTGTTAAGGTTCAGGATCTTCAGAAAATATTTCCGAACTGTACTGAAACACCAAACCTTCTTTATCTTGTAAGCAGTTCCATGCCGCCATATGCGCCGCTGATGGCGGAAATGGCGAAGCGGCATGGCGCGAGGTTTGTTCTAAATCAGAATGGCGTTGCATATCCAGCATGGCATGGTGCTGGATGGGAGAAGACCAATGTGTCAAATCGCCTTCTTGTCCAGTCAGCCGATCATGTCATATATCAAAGCCATTTTTGCAAGAATGCCGCTGACCGTTTTCTCGGGACTTGCAGGGGAAGCTGGGAGATTCTGCACAATCCTGTTGATACGCGGAGTTTCCGGCCCAGTCCTGTTCTTCCTCGAACCCCTCTTATTCTTCTCCAGGCAGGGACTCATGGTTGTTTCTACAGGGTTGAGACAGCCGTTCGAACTCTTCACGAACTGAATAAGCGCGGTGTTGATGTGCGGCTCTTGATTGCCGGTCGGTATAACTGGCGCCCCAGGGAGTCGGATGCACTTGCGGAGCTTAATGAATTGGCGCAATCCTTGGGAGTTGCACTTCTTATGGATTGCAGGGGTGCCTATAGCCAGAATGAAGCGGTTCGGCTTTTTCAGTCGGCTCATATTCTTCTTCACACGCAGTACAATGATTGCTGTCCAAGGTTGGTTGTAGAGGCGATGGCTTCGGGGCTCCCTGTAGTTTATTCGTCTTCGGGCGGGACTCCTGAATTGGTTGGCAATGAAGGAGGGGTGGGTGTTCCTGTTGAATTGAGTTGGGAGCGTGCAATCCCCCCTGGCGTGAAAGAATTGGCTGATGCTGTGATTCAAGTGTATGAAACGTATGGTAAATATTCCGCATCGGCGTTGGATAGAAGCAGGAGATTGTTTGATGTCGAGAAATGGATGGATCGACATGATAAAATGTTTAAAAGCTATTTCCTATGAATGAATTTCCAAAGATAACCTTGGCAGTTCTAAGTTGGAATCGTATGCATTACCTGCGTGCGACACTCGAATCCGCGTATCAATGTATCAAGTATCCAAATGTGGAGTGGATAGTCTCCGACAATGAATCTGAAGAGCCTGGCTTGATGGAGTACCTCAGAGGTCTGAAATGGCTGGATAGACTGCTTGTTAAGAAGCAAAGTCATGCAGAAGCAATGAACGAGATTGTTTCCGCAGCGACCGGAAAATATCTAATCCTGTGGCCGGAAGATGTGCAGTTTGTGGTTAAGGGTTCATGGCTTAAAGATATAGTCGAAATACTGGAATGCAATGATGATATCGGGAGTGTTGGTCTGGATGCGCTACGCAAAAGCACAATATCCTCCTATTTCTCAAGAATTCGTCTTGATGAGTTAGCGGCGATAGCTAAGGAAGCTTATTGGTATAAGCTTAATTTTAGAAAGCAGCGAACAGTTAAGGCAAAAAATGGGTTTGCAATGCGGACACTAGGATGGCGTTGCTCTGGAATCTGTGGTTCAGGGATATCAAGTCTGACGCGGACAGATGTCTGGAGAAAGCTAGGGCAGTGGCGTACCAGCAAACAATTGTCAACTGGCCTGGCTGATTCTTCGGGTGGGGCTGAAATTGATATGTACCGTAGATTCTATCTTTCGAAAATGACTTTACAGACAGCAATATCCTTGCTGCCTGTAGCGGCAGACATAATTACTGATCCGCTCGGATGCAAGGCGAAAGTTCGCAATGGAATGAGATACGGTGTCTATATGCCACCAAGAAATGGGCAGGAGTTCTATTACAAGATTCGCAACCAGGATGATTTCGATATGAGTGGTCGCTCACATCCCCTCAATTTCTCGGAGCTTGTTGAACCTATAGGTTTCCGCATTCCTTGCGATAAGAATGGTGATCGCCTGAAGTTTTCAATTAATACATCAGTTGTCTGTAATGTTGCTACAGGTGCTGATGTAAAGTTTCCTCTTGAAGAATCCTGAAGCATATCTTTACCTTATGGACCGCCCGATTGTTACTGTTCTTATGCCGGTATATAACGGGTCTGCCTATCTGCGGCAGGCTATAAACAGCGTGCTGGTTCAGTCGTATAGTAATTTCGAGTTTCTCATTCTTGATGATTGTTCAAGTGACGATACTGTTTCAATTGTTCGATCATACTCGGATCCGAGGATCCGATTGATCGAGGCAAAAGAACGTTTAATGATATGCAAAGCGCTCAATGCGGGAATAGAACAGGCAAAGGGTAAGTATATTGCTCGAATGGATGCAGATGATGTCTGTCGTCCCTCAAGACTGGAGAAGCAGGTAACATACTTGGAAAGGTGTCCGCAAGTTGGAGTTTGTGGAACATGGGTTAGACGCTTCGGGTTGGGCGTATCCGGTAGTATCGATAAACGGCCATGCGGGTCGGAAAATGTCAGAGCTTATGCGTTGTTCGATAATCCGATGGTACATTCATCGGTCATGATGCGGCGTGACATTCTTGGGAAAACAGGTTCCTGCTATCTGGATGAATTTAAAAACGCCGAAGACTACGAACTCTGGAGCAGGTTGTTTGCATGTTGCGGGATAGATAATATTCCAGAGGTGTTGTTGGATTACAGGGTACATTTGGAAAATGTGACAATTACTGCAGGAAAGGACATGGAGGTTGCTGCGTGTTGTGTTGTTAAACGTTTGCTGTACACACTCGGCTTAAATCCAACAGAAGAAGATGTGCTCTTTCACCGTTATCTTGGTACGGCTCGCATGTATCCTGAGCGTAGTCGTTCTACCCTCGTTAAGGCTGAAGAATGGTTGAAGAAACTGATTGTGTCGAATTGCATTAGTATGACTTATTTTGAGCCGTCCTTGTTGCGTGCGATAGCTGGGGTCTGGTACCGGGCATGTTACCACTCCCTTGATGAAGGTATGTGGACTATTCGACACTTTTTGAAGTTTTATGCGGGATCTTGCAAAGGATCTCGGCCATTATTAGTGCCAATTCTTTTTTGCGCGATGGTTAAATCACTATCTTGCCGTTATTGGCGGCATGTGGCTGTGCAGGACAGGGCACAGGGATGAGTTAATATTCGGAAGGTGTATGTTGATTTCTGCCAAAGAAAACGACGAGGAACAATAAATGTTGCGAATTGTCGAAGCGGTGCGATCAAGTTTCCAGCGTTTGGGAATAAATAAGCGGCCTGAGTTTTGGGTTAAAAGTCGAAATTCTAGGAGGGTTGCTGTTTCTAGTAATTGTCAGACAGGAGGAATTGCGGCAGCGTTGCAGGTCATTTTTCCGGCCGATGAGATTATACCGTTACCTTTGCTAGCTTTTACGGATGAGAAAATCGAGTTGCAGTTTGTCAAAGTATTGGAGGGAGCTGACATCTGGGTCAGTATTGGCGGGTATGATCTGATTTCGAAACACAAGGCTCTTAGTAAGGTGAATTTGCTGAAAATACCGATGATTAAATTCTACGGTTTCCATCCGGATCTGACTTTTGTCAAGCGAGTGTCTACTGATCAGTTGGTAAGGCCTCAGTATAATTCTGCGATCGCTGTATGGGCGTATAAGCATGGTTTGAATGCAGGCGAGGCTGAAAAGTTTTTCAACAATGAATGTTTTGCGGGCCTTGGCTATTTGAATCAATGGGGTGGTTGCGTTGAGCAGCTGGAAGGCCGTTTTAAGAAATCAGATTTGGACTTTTACGACTTCAACCTGTCGATGCGACGGCTAGGCGTGTTTATGTATTCATGCAACCATCCAAAAGTTACAGCGCTAATATTGCTTGCCAAGATAATCGCGCGTAAGATGGGGGCAGGAGTAGAAGTGATGAAT
>Ga0118677_10012342_pt1 | contig 12559 bp, 10 predicted proteins | sample AliMusrvi5mmetaG_FD_86154 | JGI IMG/M metagenome (GOLD analysis project Ga0118677, IMG submission 86154)
GCCATGCGAGCTGCGCTCGCACAACTCTGCGCCGGTCCTATTTTTCTCGTCTTTCATCGGCCACCTCCTTGAACACTCAATTTACCTCATTTTTGTGTCCAAGAAAAAGGGAGCCGCTATAAAAGATTTGATCTTTATGGTTATCACGGATGGGGGTCAGCACAGTGAAGTCCTGGAAGACATAATGAAGCAGATGGAAGCGACAAAGAAATCGGTGCGTGCTTTCTCATCCTGCTGAGTCCTTTAACTTTTATTAAAGTTTCATTCGCGATCGTACTTTGTCTGCCTGAGAAATTTGACATCCATCGCTCAATGTATTTTAATAACAATTATTATTGTGATTTTTTATTAGTGGTGAGTAACCAGCCTGCAAGAAAGGTCCACAATGGAGAATATCAATGCTGAAAAATTTTAAGATTGGATCGCGATTAAGCTTTGGGTTTGGTCTCATCATGGTGTTGATGATGATAGTGGGGGGGTATTCCCTAAAAGTAATCAACTCGTTGCATAGCGAGGTCAACCTGCTTATTGCTGATAACATGGTGCAGACTGAGCAGGGTAATCAAATCATAGAGAACCTCAATATCATTGCGAGAGGCCTTCGCAATATTATCATCGACGACAACAAACAGCACCAGAGTGAAGAATTGCAGCGGATTGCCACATCCCGCAAGGAGATCGCTGACATTCTCGAAAAGTTGGACAAAGTTCTCGACAAAGGTAGCGATGATGCCAAATTCTTAAAGAAAATAATCGAGCTTCGCACCATCTACGTCAAGGATTCTGAGGCGTATATGGATTTGATTAAGACAGGGCAGGTAGATTCGGCAAAAAAAATATTGTTAAATGAGGTCCGAATATCTCAGGCAAGCTACATGGCAGCGGTCAAGGAATTCATCACCTTGCAAACAAAGCAGGCCGAGGAAAGCGGAAAGCATGCTGCCAATGCTAGCAGCACTGCAACGTGGATCATCAGCGTCCTGCTAGCCATCGCTCTAACTCTAAGTATAATCTTGGCATTCGTTATCATCCGCTCCATCACCACCCCGGTGGGTATGACGTCTGCCTTAGCTGAAGCCATGGCTGGTGGAGACTTCACTGCCAAGCTTGATATCAACCAGAGAGATGAAATCGGAGTGATGGCCAAATCGCTCAATTCAATGATCGAACAGTTAAGTTCCATGATTAGGGATATTGTCAGCAACGCCGATCGCCTCACCTCCTCATCCAACGACCTGGCCACAGTTTCCAAGCAATTGTCATCATCTGCCCGCGATACTGCGGATAAATCCGCAACGGTTGCTGCGGCCACCGAAGAGATGAGTGTCAATATCCAGTCAGTTTCGGCAGCGATGGAGCAATCTTCCAGCAACGTTAACATGGTTGCCTCCTCAACCGAGGAAATGACATCCACCGTTAATGAGATCGCTCAGAGTGCGGAGAAAGCTCGTTCCATCTCTGAGGGGGCGGTCAAACAGTCGCGTCTCGCTTCAGAAAAAATGGCTATCCTCGGCGAATCGGCTCGAAAGATTGGCAGAGTAACAGAGACCATCACCGAAATTTCAGAACAGACCAACTTATTGGCGTTGAACGCTACAATCGAAGCGGCAAGAGCTGGTGACGCGGGCAAGGGGTTTGCCGTTGTCGCCAACGAGATCAAAGAACTGGCCCGTCAGACAGCAGCCGCCACCGTAGACATCAAGAATCAGATCAGTGAGATGCAGACCACGACCTCAACAACAGTCGCCGATATAGAAAAGATTTCCGAGGTAATTGTCGAGATCAATAATGTAATTAATGGAATAGCAACTGCCGTTGAAGAACAATCTGCCACATCCGGCGAGATCTCCAGTAACATCTCCCAGGCATCCCAGGGCATTGCTGAGGTCAACGAAAATGTTGCACAGAGCACGATAGTTATAGCTGATATCACTCGAGATATTGCAGAAATCAATCAGCAGTCAACTCAAGTGGGAGAAGGTAGCAGCCATGTTCAATTAAGCGCGCAAGGACTTTCTGAGTTAGCGGTTCAACTCAAAAATCTCGTTAACAAATTCAAAGTCTGATCGGGATCATCCCAGAGCTTGAGGTCTGGCTAGATTGATGGATAAATCTACAAAAGATGATCACCTCCGGAATCTGTGGTTATTGCTTGTAACGTCACTTATCTTCGTTCGCCGATTAACGACTTGATTAATATAAGTTGAAATAAATTATTAGACTGATGCGGGTAGTTATTTGTAATAATTGACAATAAACTGTAAGGGGATTTGACATGGCAATGGTTACTTGGAATGACAACTTGAGCGTTAACGTTGGTGAAATTGACCTGCAGCACAAAAAGCTTGTCGCTATGATTAATGAGCTTTATGACGCGATGAAAGTTGGTAAATGAAAAGAAGTTACAGGGAAAATATTGAATGGATTAATTTCCTACACAGCAACGCACTTTCAACAAGAAGAGAAATATTTCGATAAATTTGGTTATCCTGATAAGGAAAATCATAAAAAAGAACACACTGCCTTTGTTAAAAAAGTCACTGAATTTAAAGGGGATTTTGAGACGGGTAAAGTGAGTTTAACAATCGAAGTCATGAATTTTTTGAGCGATTGGTTGTTTAAACATATCAAAATTACCGACAAAAAATACAGCAAGTTCTTCAACGAAAAGGGATTGAAGTAATTCTGTAATCTGGTCTGTATTAATAAGCTTTCTTATTTGAAGAATTTTTTCTCAAATTTCTGTACATCCTGGCGAAGGAGTTTAAGCATGCGCCCATGCTTGTAAACACCGAGAAAACGATGTGCAAAATTGACAACGGTACCAATGCTACCTTCAAGCCAAAATGTTCCGCTTCAGTTGAAAATGGACATTTAGGCTGTTTGCATTAAGGGGTTATTGATCTGGTTTCCTCTACCGGATTCTCTGGAATTCGGTGGACATATTAATTATTCCTCCACCAAAGCGGCCATGTCAGTCCTTCCCAAGGTTATCACCGCCGAATTCTTTCGGCGCGGTATTTCCGATAGGATTCCAGAGATGGAGAAGTTGAGAGAATATCTGTCTTAGAATGGAAATAGTCCGCTGCAAGAAGGCCTGCTGAATTCGGAAGAAATATCAGCCTAGAGGGCATGGGGTCCACGAACCTCTGTTTCTATATGAGGCCATACGACTCCGGAGCGACTATAAAGTTTACACATAAATAACGGTGGGTTGAGAGGATTTCTGCGCAATCTCTCTGGCAAGGGGAACTGTCGTGATTCCCGTTGCATCAGTTACGGAACGGATACATCTCCCCAGAAATGTTGGCCAGATAGGACCGTGAAAGAAAACAATTACCCCCTTTTCAGCTATGAAGATCTCCTGGCACATTCGACGATTAACTCAGGAAGAGCAACTTAATCTTAATCGAAGAGGAGTCTTGCATTATAAAATCATTATTATTAGCAGGTTGTATTATTTTTGCAGCTGGGTTAGCCTCGGCACAATCCTCATTGCCAGGACGCGAGACGTGTGCGAGTAAAACGCAGAAATGTATGAATAATTGTGGGGGAAATAAGAATGGACGCCCAGCATGTCAGAGAAACTGCGGTAGCGCACAAAAAGCGTGTGAAAGACTTCAAGAAGCACAAGCAAGGACGAATAATGGTAAAATAACTCCTCCGCATTCAGTGGGAACGCGGATACAGTAGAGGGTGCAGTGCGGCACGTAAGTCGTAACTACTACAGTTCAACGGCTCTGCCTTTTTTTATCCCGGTATCTGGGGTGGATATGTCGACGAAAAGGGCAAAAAGAAAGGCCCACCTTTTTTACCCGAGCAAACACTCGGAGGCGGACCCTTTTGAAGAGGACACCTCATCCTCTTGCCTTAAAAGTAAATATCGAAGTCCTGCGTGTCAATCTTCCTTCAGATATTTTATTTCTCCCTGTTGGCCCTAGCTGTTGTATTCGTTGCCTTCGCTCTTAAACGCACTTATCGCATGATGGATATTATCAAATCCGGTGATTCGCGGCCTGAACAACCAAGAGTTGGCATTCCATAATGAACGTGGTGTGAACTACGATTTTCCTATAGGTATAAGCAAAAGGGGAATCCGGGACTGGCTGCAAATCCTGTGAGCAACACTCCCCGACCAAAAGGCCTCCATTCCCGTCTTCCCGTGGGTACTAACTACGATCAGATCGATCTGCGCTCGCTCGGCAGCTTCCACGATGACAGTCGCAGGATCTCCCCGTAGCACATGTGAGCTCGCCTCGAATCCCTCTTGTCTCAAACAGCCTTCTAGGGCTTGGAAATGCTTTACGGCATCCTGGGTCGCCAACTCAAGAATCCGTGACATCGTCCCTGGAAGTATCCTGCTCGCTATTGATTTCTCCCCTGAAAGGTTTGCCAGATCCGGTACCACAGTAGCAAGATGCAGAGTTGCACAGCATGCCCGAGCCAGTTCTTTGGAAACCGGTAACACCTCGGCGTGCTCTGGGTTGTCATCCATGGGAACGAGGATATGTCGGCAGTAAAAGGCAGGGGGGTTCCCCAACTCGTCCGGATGAGTGATGAGAACAGGTTGTGCTCCCTTGGCGATGACCCTTTGGGCAATACTTCCAAGAAATAGGTGGAGGGCCGCTCCTCGGCCATGGGAACACATGATAACTAAATCATGCTCTAATTCTTCTGCATGTTCCACGATACTTCCAGCCACATCATCGACTTCGTTAGTATGGACGTGGCAATCAACACGGGTGTTTTTCGGGAAAGCGCGTTGTGCTATTTCCTGCAGGTACCGTTCAGCATCCTGCGGATGCTTCAGGTGGGGCTGACCGTGTACCTCATCGGGGGCATTTTTTTCCACGACGTGCATCAGTGTAACACGCGCGTGGAGCTTTTCGGCCAGAAAGGCAGCTGCCGGCAAGGCGGCTTCAGCTAATAATGAACCATCTATCGGGACAAGGATATGTTTGAACATGAGATCACCCGGTTATTGCTTTGTAGATGAGATAGATGTTGAGGACGACGATAATGGCTGCGATGAAGCCGACGGCAATGGTCGTAATCCGTTTATTGACCATCTCTCCCATGATATCAGCGCGACAGGTGAACATCACAAGAGGAATGATCGCAAAAGGTAGCCCGAAGCTTAAAACAACCTGGCTTATCACTAAGGTTCGAGTCGGATCGAGGCCAATGCCTATCACCACAAGCGAGGGGACCATCGTGGCAAGTCGGCGAATCCAAATGGGGATATGTCGCTTAAGAAATCCCTGCATGATCACCTGACCAGCACCGGTTCCCACCGCAGCCGACGACAGCCCTGAGACCAGTAGAGATAGTCCGAAGATCCATTTTGCAGCACTGCCCAGAAGCGGCTCAAGAGTACGGTACGCTTCTTCGATAGTTGCGATGGAAGTATGCCCAGTTTGGTAAAAGGTGGCCGCTGCCATAATCAGCATGGCGGCGTTGACACAACTGGCAACACCCATAGCGATGACGACCTCCCCGATCTCAAAACGGTACAGCGTCCTCAGACGAGATTTATCGCGTACCACGATGCGTCCCTGCATGAGGGCCGAGTGAAGAAAGATCGCGTGTGGCATGACCGTCGCTCCGAGAATGCCGCATGCAAGGAGTACGCTTTCACTGCCTGAAAAACGCGGTACAAAGGTGTTGCGCAACACGAGTCCCCAATCGGGTCTGACGATGAATGTTTCGGCGAGATAACAGAGTGCAATCATCGCGACCATTGAGGAGATCACCGCTTCGAAACGGCGAAAGCCGTAGCGCTCCAGACCGAGGATGAGCATGGTGGCAATCCCGGTCAGTAACCCCCCTATCAATAATGGAACTCCCATCATTAGTTGAAAGCCCAGAGCAGCGCCGAGGAATTCGGCCAGGTCTGTTGATATGGCGACGATCTCCATCAGTACCCACATGCCGACAATCACAGGTTTAGGGAATTGCTCACGGCAGTGTTCTGCCAGGTTCAACCCTGTAACTAGTCCAAGCTTTGCCGACAGTGTCTGAATCAGCATCGCCATCAGATTGCTGGCAACAATAACCCAAATGAGTAGGTAGCCGAATTGAGAACCACCCTGAATATTTGTGGCGAAATTGCCGGGATCAACATAGGCAATGCTCGCGATGAACGCCGGTCCCATAAAAGGGAACATCCGCGCCAAAAGGTTCTTCTTCTTTGTGCTGCCGAGGGCATCCAGGGCGTTTTGAACCGTCCTGGCGTCGGAGGGTTTGGGGAGTCTGGCACTCACATCATCCATATATCAGTTTCCTTTAGCGTTCAAAATGAGAGAGAACCCAAGTCCTGAAAATATACTGAGGCCTTCCAGAAAATCGTTAAAAAAATGATACCAGAGTGATCTGCCCCCCCCCATTCAAAAAATTGGGAAGGATGCTAAAAAACTATGAAGTATCGACGCGGGGCCATATGCATTACAAAAAAGCTATAGCCCTGTCAGTTTGAATAAAGTATTTTTATAATATCATTGGAAAATAGTCCCGCTTTGCACATAGAGATTTGCGTCAACATACTCGACCTTCAGGTCATGGCATACGCAGCCCAAGCTTGGCAAGTCCTTTGATCACGTCATCTCCGAATTGGCCGTGGAAGTGATATGGTCATAGTCTTCTACCGGCTTTGGGAATCAAAGATGAAATCGCTACCCCATATCAGACGGTTTTATGTAATAATCTCACTCTGTCATTTTCCGCAAAAGCTGCCCCTACTTACACCCACCCTCCTTTTCGATTACCTACACCCCAAAAAGCAGCGCTACACCTGGAGTGTGCAGTTATGACCTCCCTGGTCTTCCAATTAGTAGCGATGCTCTTTGTCATCCTGGCAGCGTCAGAGCTATTCATTAATGCCTTGGAACATTTGGGCGAGAAGCTGAATATTTCTGACGGCGTCACAGGTTCGCTGTTCGCTGCTATTGGTACAGCGCTCCCTGAAACTATGGTGCCTTTGCTCGCGCTGTTTGCGGGAACAGCCGATGTCAACATAAACCAAGAAATAGGTGTAGGCGCTATACTAGGCGCGCCCTTAATGCTCTCAACATTATCCACCTGCCTGATGGCACTTTCCGTGTTGCGGCAGCGTGGAGTAACCGGCCGCATTCGTCCGGAACATAGTGGCTTCGCCCGTGACCTAAACTTTTTCCTACTTGCCTTTAGCTTTGCGGCAGTAGCGATGGCTGTCCCGATAGAAGCACGATACACGCGCAGCGCTATAAGCATAGCTCTCGTGTTAACCTACTTCATCTATATTATACTAACGCTACGCGCATCCAAGCAATTGGTAGAAGACGGTCACGGAACCGAGGCAGAAAATAAAATGTTTCTGGCTAGAATCGGCTTTCCCACTAACTTGCTTACGATCTTGCTGCAATTCGGGATGGGGCTGGCCCTTCTCGTTTTCGGGGCGAAAGGGTTCATTTCTGGTGTTGAGGGTGTGGCTCAATCACTCGGCATCTCAACACTCTTGCTGTCGTTGCTGATCATACCTATTGCAACCGAACTACCCGAAAAAGTGAACAGTGTGCTATGGGTACGTCGAGGTAAGGATACGCTGGCTTTTGGTAATATTACAGGCGCTATGGTTTTTCAAGGTACCTTGCTTCCGGCCATCGGAATCATGCTGACACCTTGGCAACCACGCATCGAGGTGCTAACAGGCGTTCTGGTCACTTTGATTGCCGCCGCATGGTTGCGCCTTAACATGCGCCCACGAGGGTTGCAAATATGGATGTTGCTGGTCAATGGTGCTCTTTATGTCACTTATCTTTTCATCACGCTTACCCGATAGCGATTTCAGACGCATAACCCCTTGGAAACCATGCAGATGGAAAATTGTTCTTCTCTCATTGGAGCAGCCGGAACATAGCTGCGCCAACCCCAGCCCATGCGAGGCAGCCGATTGTTGCCAAACCGCAAGCCATAGCTAGAATGCGGTGAAATGTTTTCTCTTGCTTCATCTCACTATATCCCATCAATATACCCAATAAAATTCCGCTGATAATGCCGCCGCCATGCCCCCAGTTGTTTATACCTGGCACGATGAGTCCGAACAAAAAAAGACTAATGACCCATCCACCTACTTCGCGAAAGACTATGTTACCATACGTCCCGCCTCTACTTTTCCCATAATAGAGGAGAGCTCCAATAAGGGCACATATGGCTGCGGAGGCACCAATCGTAAGAGGGATACCGACCAGATAGGAGAGCGCAAAGCCACCGATACCGCCAATAGTGTAGATGATGAACATTCGACTGGATCCGTATTCTTGGCTCACCAATGGAGCCACTCGTCGTAAAGCTATAAGGTTGAAGATGAGATGCAATAACCCGCCGTGCAGATAATTTGCATTGAGCAATGACCAAAACCGTCCGTACTCATCAATGGGTACGGTGCCTGTTGCTCCAAGCAGAAACAGACTTGCCTGCCCGGGGGCGAGAAAACTAAACGCATTGAATTTAAGTGAATGATGTTCTGTTAATACCAGTGAAAAGATATAGAAGACTATGTTGACTATAATGATAGACTGTACCAGCCAGTCATCACCCACGGATCTCCGCATCCAGGTTATGGCTTTCCACAAAGGATTTGCTCGGGAAGCCCCACACCAAGAACAGATGGTTTCATTGCTCCCGATAAGACGTCTGCAGCGTGGACAAAGTATGGGCTTTTTAGCCATTTATATTACCTATCTCTTCTTTGAAAAGTGTGAATTTGTGAATTCCATCGGATCAATGATCTCTTTCATTTCTTCCCTTCACCACCCATTCAGAAATTGGTCAAGAGGCTACGAAGGTAAGCAACCTTTTGTTAACAAAAAAAGAGGTCAAGCGAAGCCGAATTTCCGAGAGAGCTTCGGGGAGAGTTGAACAATTTGCTACTTTGGAATATTTTCTATACTCAACAAGAAGTCTGATCAAACAATTGTAAGTTTAAAGGAGGGATTTCCATTGGCCAATAAACATGTAGTACGGAAAATGGCTAGGGCATTCTTGCTCATTCTATTAACTTTAACGATTGCAACACCGGTATTGGCTGATTTGACATTTGGTAGGGAAAAACTTAAAGGCACATCAAAGACAATGGGCGATTTTAATCTGCAAACACGATGCCTAAAAGGTCAAATTTCATGTGGCGCTTCTTGTGTAAATCTTCAAACGGATTCCAAAAATTGTGGGGCATGTGGAATCGCATGCCCCAAAGGAACGACATGCAAGAACGGGATTTGTGCGGGATCTGTACCAACGAGAAAACATTAAATTTCACGGATTATTGCACACTGAATGGTCTTATGGTCAGCCGAATCCAACCGGGGAGGTAAATTCCTTTTTGGAAGGATCGGTCAGAGAGAGTTTTTGATCTTTACCTGAAGAGATGAAATGTTGATTGGGATCCGGTTGATTAAGATAATTATCAAGATCCAGTTTTGCCAAAAGATATTCAAACATGAGTAAATTAGAGTAAGGATAGGGAAGCAATAACAGAGATTTGGCTATGTTTAATTATTTGAATTATCGTTTATTTTGTTTATTAACCTTACTCTTCTTTACTCATGTCTACTTATTCAAAAACTAGATATTACTGATTCGTAATCAGTAGGTCTGCGGTTCAAGTCCGCATATCGGCTCCAGTAAATCAAGCACTTAGCCTTTACAGGTTAGGTGCTTTTTTATTTTGTGTGAGACTCTGTGTGTGAAATTAGCCTTGCTTTCTCAAGAGTCATCATCGCGTCAATCTCCCCGGAGCCAAGACTATGCAAATAAATTTCTGTGGTTGTTCGGTTTTCATGGCCAAGAATACGCTGAATTGAACCAATCGGAACGTTGTTATTATCCATAATAGTAGCACCCGCATGACGGAGGGCATGAAAGCTGAAGAAAGGAACCCCTGCCCTTTTGCACAAACTTTTTAAGATTCGTTTGCGGTACCCATAAGGAGCATCTTTTTTAACCTGCTGTTTCTGGTCATAGAAGTTATGCCAGAAGACCCAAGGCTTCAGTAGGTCTCTTTCTTCATGACATCGGCTTAACACCTCAAAAAGTCGGGTGGTCATAGGAACCTTGCGTGGGGTGAGATGGCCGCCTTTCTTTTTCCTGGTGTAGAGAACTACATAACGTTTTTCAAGTTCGACATCTTCCCAACGGAGTTGATTAACTTCACCGACTCTGGCCATGGTGTCGCAGATAGTAATCAAATAATCTTGGGTGGCGATATCGGCAACTCGTATTACTTCTTCGATATCCTGAATAGGCGGTACATATTTAACGTTTTTGGTAATTGGCAGGAAATCAATGGTGTCGACTGGGTTTTGTTCGACCAGTTTTTTCCTTTTCCCGTAATTAAAGGTTGCCCGTAGATATCGAATTTCTTTGTTGGCCGTAAAGGCAGAAATTTTATTTCGTTTTAGGACAAACTTTTCAATCATAGAAGATGTAATTTCTCGACAGTCCAACTTGCCCCAATTAGTAACCCACCTGCTGGCCAAATAGCAGTAGTCCCGGTAATGCGATGCTGAATTATATGCTTTCACATGATCCAGCCTTAAATTCACCAACTCCAAGAATCCCGTGTCTGTTATGGTTTCCTGGATCGGTGGTGGATTCTTTAATTCCTCCTTTTTTATCGCTTCGGCCCGTAGAGCCTCTTTTTTTGTTTTGAACCAGGCCTCCGTGTGCCTGACCCCTTTGCTGGTGAAGTCGTACCTCCACCCCTTGCTTGTTACCGAATATACGCTCATAGAGTTCCTCTTTAGATGGAAAAAACAGAGAACCTCCGAGCTTCACACCGCCTAATTCTTTCCAGTGCTTATACACCCAGCTGGTGCTTTTCTGGAAGAATTCAGCGGCCTCATCAGGCGTCATTATGGCTGATTTTGGTCGTATGTCAAGGTATGTGTCGGCCACGTCAGTCTCTCTGTTTCCCGTTTCCTGTAATCCTTTGCCTCTATGATTAATGGCCTACAAAAGGGGTAGGCTTTGGCAATCGAGGCGAGAAAAATTAAAACAGGCCCAAAAAAAATGATTTCAGGCCTGTTTTGTGGAATCGGCCTACTCAATAGGGGTAGGAGGTACTGAAGGGACCGCTGTATGTAGCACTGGAAGGGTAGAATGAATTCCAATGTACCTTTGTCCGGCTGTTTTTCCGGAAATGATATTAATGCCCTGTGCGCGTAAGAATGTGGAACATCGACTTAGTTTCCCGGAAAGGCTATTGGGCATTTTGGGCCATATATTCAATCTCCGGATTTCAAGAGAAGTGTATTGGTTGAGCGTGGATAATAAGTCTGAAGGGGTACCTGCCCACTGCCCACAAGCCTGAATGAGTTTTTGCACTGCGGTAGCAACGGGGTCAGCTTCGATGGCATTGTCGATTATTTGCATACGATTATTTTCGTATGCTTTCAAAAACATACCACTATCCCAAGGGAGAGCTGGCTCAGCCGCAACGATGAATTTAGCAAAATCTGCCATTCGAGGATAGGACGTCAGTTTGACGGCATCCAAATTACGCATTGCCATAGAGACTGCATTATATAGAGCACCCAAAAAGCCAGGTTTCAACTCTGCCCATTTTTTACGTAGCTCTTCCTCGGGAAGCCTTTTTTCAGGAGGGATGATAGCGGTTTTAATGTTAAGAGATCGCTCGCATGCATCCGGCCTGGTTAAAGGGTCCGTTATGCCGTTTAGTATAATTGGATTTTTACAATCCGTGCCATGTACCTCTCCGTTTGAATATAACTCACGAGAACTTCGTCCTCCGCCCGTGGAAATACGGCATAAAATGTCAGACATACGATCACTGACAGTTGAAATATTGTCGAACGCCATAACGTGAGAATTGTCAGCGCAAACGAGAAAATTGCGTTCAGAACTGGGAAAACTCTCGATGCTGGGAAAAGCAGGGTCAATAAGGTCACATATGCCCTTGCAGCAGTTGGTTTTTCCACTACCTTGAGGGCCTTGGACAACAAGAAGGGGATACGGTCCATGAGTGTTGAGCGCCATTACCATCCAAGCGATGATTAAAATTAAGTCATCAAGACTTTCTAAATGGAAGAAGTCGGCCAATCCGCCAAGTTGTCCGTTTGCCACGGGCCTCGGTAGCTCCTGTTGGCGTGATGTTTTGAGGAAATTAGCTGGTGAATGTATCGACAAAATAATCTCGTAGCCGATCGGAGTGATCTTCACCTGCTCTCCTGCCTTATTGCAGAGGTCGATATAGGTGGCACCGTCTATAGACGCTATCCGCCTGAAAACTTTGTCTTCTTCACCATCAAGGGCGTAAATTTCCATCATTTCAGCCATGTTTTTGACCGTATCTTTTGATGGATTTGTTCCATTCATCTCGTAAAGTTTTTTCCTTACGATTTGCCTAAACTTCCTGCCTCTAATGGGTAAGGTTTCCTTTAAGTCGGCGAGAGCAAATGCTCTTGCCGCATAATGCGCAGCACCCTTTTCCGGCTGATCTTGACTCCCTTAACAAAACGGAGGCGCGCCCACACCTTGCGATGCCCTTCGCCGATGAACGGGGAGC
>Ga0118677_10012345_pt1 | contig 12558 bp, 11 predicted proteins | sample AliMusrvi5mmetaG_FD_86154 | JGI IMG/M metagenome (GOLD analysis project Ga0118677, IMG submission 86154)
CGCCTACGATCGTGCCTTCGCTAGAGCGGGACTTAAATATACTGGAACCCACGTGATGAGACATGGCGGCGCGAGTAGCGTCTTCAACAAGACTGGCGGCAACTTGATTGCAACTCAACAGCAACTTGGCGTGAAGGACATGAAAGTAGTCATGACCTACGCGCACGCTGACGACAAAACTCTTGAGGAGCACATTCGCTTGCAGTGGAGTCGCGCAGCCGATGAATCAAAAACTGAAAAAGAAAAGGAGGTAGAAAAACCCGCACTGGCTGTGGTTGGCTGCAGCGAGGGGGGATCAAAAAAATCCAGTGTGAAATCAAAGGGATAATTAAAAATGGCGGAGAGAGAGGGATTCGAACCCTCGTTAGAGTTTCCCCTAAACACGCTTTCGAGGCGTGCTCCTTCAACCACTCGGACACCTCTCCTCTCGTTCAAATATTCGTAGCCTGAATAACGTCTCATGTTATACACTCTTTGTATGCAAGTACAGGCTATTTTATTTGATTTAGATGGGACATTAATTGATACCGAACCCACCTCAGCTCAAGCGATCCGGGAATGTTTTGCTCAATGGAAAATCCAAATCCAACCCGGCGATGAAGCCTATACGATCGGAAGAACTTTTGAAAATACCTGTCAATACTTGTTTCAAAAATATCCCCCCCCCCTTCCAAGAGAGATTGCTCAAAAACAAATTCGAGATCAATACTTTTTAAACATTCAAAAAAATCTCCCGGTCGTCCCTGGGAGCCCAGAAGCAGTCCAAGCTCTTGCCGCACATTACCCTTTGGCCCTTGTTTCAGGATCTACCCGTTCTCAGATTGTATGGGCATTAAAAAAATTGAAAATTTTAAGGCTCGTGAAAATCGTAAGAAGAATAGCGGGAGTGAGCGTTCAAGGAAAAAGCCCAACTATACACAGACTCACTGTGTACGAGCAGTGGGGATCCCTGGTTCTATGTACAACTAAAGCCAAAAACAATGTCCCAGTTCGAGCCGTAGAAAACGAAAATATCTGCCTTTGGCTGCAGAGACATTGCTTTAAAAATTGGATCTAGGCGATCAACAATCTTCTTATCCCCACCAATCATGAGTGAGTACCCACGTTCAAGTCCATACACCCCGCCACTTGTTCCAATATCAACAAAGTTAATTCCCTTTGTCTTTAGGTAGGCGGCATTAGCAATATCGTCACGATAAAAAGTATTTCCACCATCAATAATTGTTGATCCAGGAGCCAAATATTCGGCAACGTCATGAATAGTTTGCTGTGTTACTTCTGCAGGAACCATGACCCATACAAATTGAGGGCTTGCATCGTTGTTGTATTTTGCTAAATCAGCAAGAGATGAAAGTGGCGTGAAGCCTTCTTTGGCGACTGCTTGAACAGTATCTGCATTCACATCAAAAACGCTGATATTGATATCACCTGTTCCATGAGACTTAATACGCCGCGCAATATTTGCGCCCATGCGACCAAGGCCAACTACAGTAAGTTGAATCGTCATTGCTTAACTCCACTAACTAATTGATCAGTCATGATTATTACCTGAGCGCTTTTTGAGTTAGCTGCCAGCAAACCCACCGGTCCACTTTGAACGGCCTCTAGTGCTCCTATTTTGCCTTCTCCTAAGCCAAAAATGTAAATAGCACTGGCATGGGCAAGTCGTGAGAGAGAAATACTTACTCGAAGAGCAGGAGGCTTGGGTGAGCCTGAAATGCCAATCGCATAGCGTGGTTCAGCTGGATCAATCCTGCCTGGGAACAATGAGGCGATGTGGCCATCTTCACCCATACTGAGCACGACTGAATCAAATGCCTTACTACCAACTTCTAGCTCCATATCGCGGGCATAGTTAGCCGCTGCTCCATCAAGTTCTTGTTCAGGATTACTTCCTGCAAAATCAACGACGTGAAAAACACAATGCGCTGTTGAAAGTGAGAATCCTTCGATCAGTGCTTTGTCATTTCTTTCATCACTATCTGATGAAACATAACGTTCATCACTAAACCAAATATGAACAACGCATCCTTCAAAACTTTCGTTATTGCGGATCAGTCTAAATAATGCAATATCAATTGCTTTAGCACTTGCAGATCCGGTGCGACCACCCGTAACAACTATCTGGGCTCTGCGGCCTTCACGCCATGCATGGGCGATGGCATCTACAGTTCTTGCCGCACATGATGCGATTAACTCATCTGAAGATGGGTCGTAAAGGTATTTCATAGTAGCGGGGACAGGATTTGAACCTATGACCTCTGGGTTATGAGCCCAGCGAGCTACCGAGCTGCTCCACCCCGCGTCGGTAGTGCAATCTTAGGAGATAACTCCCAATTACCCAAAACGAGGTAATTATTTGCCTTGCGCAGCGATAGCAGCAGCAATTGCTGCCTTTAATTGATTTTGCGCTTGTCCATATGCAGTGAAATCACCATTTTTAAGCGCTTGATTAGAAGCAGCAAGTGCAGATTGTGCATTTGCAAGTGCTTGCTTAAGTGATGTTGAACCAGCTGTTGATGTTGATCCTGTGCCAGTTGGGCTGTTATTAATAACAACACCAGATGAGCCGCCTAATACTTGATTGAGAGCATCTTGAAGTGTATTTCCAAATCCAATTTGATCCCCGAAGGAGACTAAAACTTTTTGTAAAAGTGGAAAAGAAGACGCGTTTGAGGTCGCGCGAACATAAACTGGTTGAACATAGAGAAGTCCCCCACCAACAGGCAGAGTTAACATATTTCCAAGCACAACATCTGAACCACCTTGGCGCAGCAACGAAAGTGTCTGGGCAACATCAGGTTTTGCCTCAAAGTTTGAAGCAACTTGAGATGGACCTGAAATATTTGTTGAACGTGGTAGTTCAAGAACAGTCATTTTTCCATAATTTGGTCCAGGGTCTGAATCAACCTGAACAAATGCAGTCAGATTCTGTCTTCCACCACGTGGGACAAAGGAAGCTGACAATGTAAAGGCTGTTGAGGTAGTTCCTGGCAATTGCATTGTTTGATAGGTGGGTGGCTGGTTTCCAGCGTTAGCACCAATAGATGATGGATCAGATGGAACTCTCCAAAAATCTTGTCCGCCGTAATACGCGCTTGCATTATTTACGTGATAGGTCGCCAAGATGCTGCGCTGAATCTCAAACATGCCTTCTGGATAGCGAATGTGTTGAAGAAGTGCGGGTGAAATAGCGCTCTTTGGCTGAACTGTTCCAGGGTATGCCTTGCTCCAGGTCTTCAATACTGGGTCTGTTGTATCCCATTGATACAAAGTTACCTGACCACTAAATGCGTCAACTGTTGCCTTCACTGAGTTGCGAATGTAATTAATATTCTGATTTGGCAAAGTCTGCACAGAAGCTGCATTCTGTGTAACGGAGTTTTGGCTCGCGGTTGCCATGTTTACAACGGCTGAATACGGATATCCGGCGCTTGTCGTATAACCATCAATAATCCAAACAACACGTCCATCAACAATTGCTGGATATTCATTTCCATCAAGGGTCAACCAAGGTGCAGCTTTTTGGACACGGGTCATTGGGGCGCGGTTATACAAAATCTTTGAATCTTTATTAATTAAATTTGAGAGGAGAATCTGTTGATCTTTATATTTGATAGCAAAGAGCAAGCGATCAAAGAGGCTCCCCATGGGAACACCGCCACTACCTTGGTAGGTGTAGTTCTGCTGCCCAGTTGCTTGAGCGTCATCAGGATAGTCGAGTTCAGTTGGTGTGCTCTTAGCTGTTCCGCCAACGATGGAATATCCGGGAACATTTTCACCAAAATAAATACGGGGTTGGAATACTCCTAATCCGTTTGATGATGGAATATTTCCAACGGTAAAGCTTGGCTTTCCGTCGGCAACGACAATATTTGTAGGAGAAGCAACAAATCCAAATCCATGGGTATAAACCAAATGATCATTAATCCAGTTCTGCGCAGGGCTACCTGCAATATTTAATTCACGAACTGCAACGACCATATCTTGCTTCTTGCCTTTAATGTTATAACGATCAACATCGAGTGCATCTGGGAATGTGTAATACGGTTTGATCTGTTGCAATTGGCGGAAGGTTGCCGGCAACACATTGGGATCAAGTAAGCGCGCATTAGCAATATTTGAAGTATCTTTCGCGAACTGTCCAGGCTGAGCTGAGATAACCGCTGGATACTCTTTCACGGTTACAGTTGAACTTGTTAGCCCATAGGCCGCTTGAGTCGCTGCAATATTGCGCGAAATGTACGGAGCCTCTTTATTAGATTCACTTGGCTTTACCGTAAATGTTTGAATCGCAGCTGGGTATACCCCGGCGATCAAAACTGCAGAGATAACAAGGAGTGCGATTCCCGCAGATGGAAGTACCCATGAGCGGCGAATAATGTTTGCAAAGAAAAGTAGCGCGCAGATAACAGAGATTCCAGCCAAGATTGCTTTAGCAGGAAGGACCGCATTCACATCTGTAAATGAAAGTCCTGTCAGCAAACTTCCTTTGTGAAGTGCTAAATCAAAACGATCAAACCAATAAGCAGCTGCTTTAATCAAAACGAGTACACCCAGCAGCACAGAGAGCTGCACGCGCGCTGTCACAGTTGTGCGATCTTGTGATACCTGAGGGCGAATTCCTCCGTAGAGGTAATGCACAGCCAGTGTGGCAAGAATTGTTAGAACAAGTGTTGAGATTCCCCAGGAAATCAGTGATTTCCACATTGGCAGGCGAAAGACAAAGAAAGAAATGTCCATATGAAATTGCGGATCTTTCACGCCAAAGTTTGTTGAGTTCTTAAACGGCAGCCATATCTGCCAAAGCTTTGTTCCAGTCATGCCCGCAAAGTAAAAAATGACAATCCCAATACCGGCAAGAACATAACGCTTTACTGAGTCAATCTGCCCCCGGTATCTTTCAAAATTATCTGGCTCTACGGCAATAGGCACGTATATAGGGCGCCTTTTGTAAGCAATAAAGATATTGCTCGTGATAATTGCTGAAGTGGCTAAACCAAATGCAAAAAAGAGTTCGATCTTTGTTGTAAGGGTGGTGCTCCATACCTTTGTGAAATTTACAGAGCGGAACCATAAAAGGTCTGTGTAAAAACCAGTGAGGGAAACCAAGATTCCAATGATGATGGCAAGTGCGATGAGTGTGTATGCAAGAGGTCCTGGCTTGCCAGGTCCAGCACTTCTTGGCGGACGAGGGGTTCTTCCATTGCCGAAAGGGTTATTTGGAAATTGAAATGAACTCATGGGCCAACTCTACTCGGGCGGGGGCTGGCGCAGTGTCTTCTGAAATTTCTGAAAGCTTCCTACTGAGCGATTTGTCTCGTTATCGAACTTCTCTTTGAACTTTGTTGTCCAAATCACGTAGCCAATAGCGATAGTCACGGCAATCACAGGAACAATCCACCAGATCAAGGCAGCAAAGGCGGTAGAGCTCGCGTGAATCTGGGTACCTTGATGCAAGGAGCTAAGAGCACTGAACATACGCCCAACCTTAGTCCACCTCTTATTAGATTTTCCTCATCAAGCACCCGCGCGGAAAAGATGTGGATAAGGTGAATTCGCGGGATGATTTAGGGGTAAGAATTTGTTTCATCAACATGAGAAGAGTGAGGGGTAACTGGTGAGTGGTTTTGGCTTCACCCCTAACGAAGGTTTCTTTGGATCACAGTTCTCTGGTTTCCAAAGCGCACCCGGTACTCCCATGTTGCAAACGCAAATTCTCCGAGAGAGTGCTCGGAAATTTCTCAGCACACACAGTGACTTACCTGTTGGCAAAAGTGATGCGCTAAAAATTCAAGAGGCAGTTGATATTGCCAATAACTGGATCCAAGAGCGCACAACTTTCCCTATGAGCGTGGCAAATGCGGATATCACATGGACGCGTAAAGAGTGGTTGGAATTTTGTATCCCTGGATGGCAAAAGCTCGTTGAGCCGCTGGCTGAAGGGATGGCTGGAGCGCTCGCCAAAGTCATGACGGATATGACGGGGGCAGGTGCCGATGAGAATGGAAATATTGGCTTGCCTGAAGGCTTAGAGGGAATGCCAGGTGTGCCAGCTGGAATGACATTTAATGTCAATGCGTTTTTGCCCATGATGCGCGGGTTTATGGGGCAATTAATCGCAAACCAACTAGGGCAATCAATTGGCGCCCTCGCAGTTGGAGTAACTGGATCACATGATGTTGCAGTGCCCCTCTTTGAAAAGTCAGGCATTCATATGATCCCCACAAACATCACCGCATGGGCCGAAGGCTTAGATATTCCTGAGCAAGAGGTTGCTATCTACTTAGCACTTCGTGAGATTGCAGCAGAGCGTTTGTTCTCTCACACGCGATGGCTGCCTAATTACCTTCAAGATCTCATCACTGCTTATGGCAAAGGAATCACAGTTGATGTTCAGGCAATTCAAGACCAAGCGCAGAGCGCTATGGACTCTGGTGAATTAGATATCTCTAATCCGCAATCAATTAGCTTGGCAATTAACCAAGGAATGTTCCAGCCAGAACAAAGTCCTGCGCAAAGCGCTGCACTTGAAAGACTTGAGATGGCGCTAGCACTCATCGAAGGATGGATTGATCACATCACAGCGATCTCTGCCCAAGATCGCCTTCCATCTTTCCCACAACTATCTGAGACTCACAGACGTAAGAGAATCTCTGCAAGCCCAACACAACAACTCTTTGCAACACTTCTGGGTTTAGAAGTAAGCCCGAGAAAAATGCGCGAGTGCGCAAACTTTTGGAATGAAATTTATTCTTTGGGTGGCGCAGTGGAAGGTGGATCAGAGATTCGTGATCATCGTTGGGAAGATGCAACTTTGCTTCCAACTTCTGCTGACTTGGCTGACCCTGCCGCCTTCTTGGCAAGTACAACCGTTCCCGACGATCTCTCAGGATTGATTTAACTTTCAAGTACTTTAGTTTGGGGCAGTAAAAAGCCAAATCTCCGGGCGCACGATTTGTTGCCAGCCTTCCCCTTGCCGACACCAAACGGTTATCCGAAGATTTGGTGTTCGAAACTTATGGCAATTTCCCACGATAATCAAAGAGAAATGCCACAATTAATGCATCTAGTTGTTGATAAGTCTGTGGAGAAACAGGGGATAACTACGTGCAATCGGTGGAGAACTTTATTCAAGAATCCATCTTTGAAGATACCTTCACCCCCGTGAAGAGTGAGCGATTTCAACGTAAATCTCCGAAAATCAATCCGCTTCCAGATAATTTGCCTGAATTTCGCGTAATAAGAAGCACGAGGCGCAAAAGAAGCATCAGCGCATACAGACAAAACGGCATTATTGAGATTCATATTCCAGATCGCATGTCTCGCAAGGATGAATTTGCGATGATTCCGGAGATGATCGCGATTGTTCTCAAGCGTGAAGCTAAAAATCGCAGCAGTAATGATCTACTTGAGACTTTGGCACACGAATTGATCACAAAATTCCTCCCCGAATTCCACGAACGCCCATCTTCGATCACTTGGCGGACAATGCGCGAGCGCTGGGGCTCGTGCACAACAGGAGATGGCACCATTCGCATCTCTCACCGCCTCAATGGTGTGCCCCAATACGTTATTTCACACGTTCTTTTCCATGAGCTCATCCACCTTCGAGTTCCAGGACATGGTGATGAGTTCACCCATTACTTAGATCGAGATCCAGATAAGGCGCGCGCAGAGGCCTTTCTCGAAGGTTTTGAGGCGGGCCTAGCGGCAACTCCTGAGCCAACCTTCGATCTGGAGTAATTGCTCCCCTAAATCGGACATTTCGGGTGTGATGCCCCTCTTTCCCTAAAGATTACGCACAGATGAGCGTGAAATCCCGTTCTTTACGCGTGATGGGGGGTAATGTATTTCTTGTTCGTACGCTTGGCCCTGAGATCCTCTCTTGGCACGTGCGGCGATGGGAGGGTCATTATGGCCGAGGAATATAAGGGCGAGGCCTACTGCGTTAAGTGCAAAGAGAAGCGTGCCTTTGAAGGTCACGTAAAGGTCTCTGATTCTGGTCGTCGTATGGCACAGGGCATTTGCCCAGTGTGCGGCACCAAGGTCAACCGCATTTTGGGTAAGGCTTAACCAATACGCGTTAGCTAATAATTACAGAACTGACCTCGCATAACGCGGGGTCAGTTTTTTTATCCCCAGATATTTCATTGACTGCTTATACATTCATCAAAACCCGCCATTCTTCGCAGATGCTCCCACTGTCTTATCCCCGATTAAAGCCAGGTGTTGAAAGTCGCACCCGAGGCGATGAAATCCTCTTCGCACTTCCCTACTTTGCGATAGCTCTGCCACTAGAACCAGCGCGAACTATCACGCGCTACTTTGATGGAAGACATGAACTTGCTGAGATTACTCAAGGCACAGGAATGAGTTTTGAGAAAGTAACGCAGCTACAAAATGTTCTCACGCAAAACGGCCTTGTAGAAAATCTACATACTCCACTTTCTCATATCATTCATGGCCCACATGCTGATCCAAGCACGGTACTCATGAAAACAAAGCTACAAAGTGAATTGGATTTAATCACCCATAGGCCCGATAGCAATGACGGGGGGATCAAAGAGCTTTCCTTGCGCGGAGCCTTCACCACATTAATTTCTGGTGAAAACCGTTTAGCGAGAAATTTACTTGCAACGCTTCAATCTATGGGTTTCAATAATACAAGAATTATTACCAGGTCTCATATGTCGGCTCATATTGAGCCAGGTGATGTCTGTGGGCTGACAACAAGAATGAGTGATATTGGTAAAAACAGAGATGAATTTGCGCAAGAAATAATGCGTAATGCTCAATTTATTCCTACAGATCAGGTGGCTAAAGCGCACCCCGACTTAATTATTTCTACCATTCCGATTGAATGGGATTATGTTCAAAGATGGATGAGTGAGGGAACTACTCACTTGCATATCAATCCACTCATTGGCCAACATTGTGAAATTGGCCCTCTTGTAATTCCAGGTCTTACTCCGTGCTTGCGTTGTGTGGCGTTGACAAAGAAGAGCACCGATCTTTCGTTACTGCATGAATCCCTGCGCACAGAGTTGCCTACACAGGTGATTGCGACCCTCGTGGGCATGGTGGCCACACTTGTTGGCCAATATGCCGCGACAGGGCACTCCCCACTGATCGCTGCATCGCACTGGGTTGATCTCTTATCCCCGTTTGAGAAATCTGAAAAACGGTATTGGGAATTCAACGCATCGTGCGGATGCAGCAATTAGCTCGCTAGTGCCTCATCCATCTCTAGATCACTTTCTGGTAACTCAATTACTTCGCGGTTAATACGAGGACGACCTACTGTGCGCTTTGCAGCGACAACTTTGCCATCATCAAATAACTCTCCGCCCCATACTCCGCATGGCTCCTTGCGAGAGAGTGCTCCCTCAAGGCATGCGGCAATCATCGGGCACCCTGCGCAGAGTGACTTTGCAAGTGCAATTTGATCTAAAGCTTCAGAGAAGAAAGCTTCCGGATCACTGTTATGGCATGGCAGGTTTAAATCTGCCCCTGTGACATCGGACAGGCCGACCATCTCATCGGCCCACCCTGGGACCAATAGCTCGCTGAAGAGAACAGTCATTGTTCTCACCTCCACTTTCCTTTTTTTCCTCAGTTCTTTCTGTGTGGGTTTATTTCTTTTGGGAAAAGAAAAAGGACCGCTCATCCTTATGGATGTGCGGCCCCTGGTGGGTCTTTTCGGTCTCTTAACCGATAGAACTCCAGGATCCGCGCAGTCCATAGGCTGCAAAATTCTTGGTTGCCCAGAACTTGGCTGCATATGAATGAGCATGTGTGGTTGTTGTTGATTTTGGAGCAGCAAAAATCGCGGCCGCAACTGCTCGGCCGTTCTTTCTTGCTAGTGCCTGTGACACGTGTGCCTCCAATAACGATCTTTTAGGATCTTTTACCAACTGTGGATAAAGGGTAAAGCATCAATGCAGGTGGATGCAAACGAATTAAATTTATGAGCTAATCCCGCTCAAAAACTGGGATGGCTCCCCCGCATACGACAAGTGCACGGTCTTCTTCGCCCGGGTCAGGCCCACATAGAAAAGCCTGCGTTCCTCTTCGATTTCAGGCCCCATCGGCAAGACCCCCTCATTGATCCCAACAAGGAATACATGCTCCCATTCAAGACCCTTGGCTGCGTGAAGGGTGGAAAGAACAACGCCAGGCAGGGTTGGGGGGTTGTTCTGCTCGGCCCGGTCCTCTAGTTCGCGCAGGAAAGCGCGAAGGTTTGATGTTCCGTTCTCCTTCATTTCATTGGCTAGGGCAATAAAGGCGCGAACATAATCTGTGGAGCCAAAGGGTTTAAGAACAGAGGTCAGATCATGAACCCAATCTCCCCCTTCACCTGGAATAACAGATGCACTTCGTATGATGCGCATAGCGTCTCTTACTTCGATGCGATCGAAGAAGCGCTCGCTATTTTTGAGCTGCGTCTCAATGTTCTTTGTTTTCAAAGCTGCTTCAAATGGATCAAGTTGTGAGTTAGTTCTGGCCAAAATTGCAATATCTGAATGAGTTTTACCAAGAGCAACAATCTGTTCCACAACGTCATTGACTTCAGAGTGAGTAGCCGCAAACTTTCGTATTGCAAGCTTCTCTCCCCGCTCATTCATAGAGACAAGCTCATGATCCTGGTGAGATGAACCGCTTTTGAGTACTTGGTTAGCCATCTCAATAATCTCAGGGGTGCTTCGATAACCACGAGTCAATCGAATAACAGCAGCTTTAGGAAAGCGCTGGGTAAAACCCATTAAGAAAGAAGAAGTTGCTCCAGCAAATGAGTAAATAGTCTGAGCAGCATCTCCCACCACACAAATATCATCACGGTTACCCAGCCAAAGATTAAGTAGCCTTTGCTGAAGTGGTGACACATCCTGATATTCATCTACTGTGAAATATCTATATTGGTCCCGTATGCGCTCTCTGACATCACGATCTTCTTCTAACATTCCAACTGTAAGCAAGAGCACGTCTTCAAAATCAATCACACGCTCTTGGTGTTTAAGAGTTTCATATGCCTCATAGACTTTGGCAACTTCTGCAAAGTTATCTTTATCGGCTCTTCCATTAGGAATGCGAAGTGTTCGTCCAACCCCTAGCGCTTCTTCTACATAATCTGCTGGGGCGGTCTGTAATGATTTAGCCCATTCAATTTCGCCACTGATTTCGCGAAGTGTTTGAGCACCAGGTGCAAGTGAAGTATCAGTACGCCCCATCGCTTCTGAAAGAAAGCTTGCCTTTGTTGTTAACAGTTTGGGGAAAGAGCCACCAAATGAATAGGGCCAGAAATACATAAGCTGCTTGAGCGCAGCTGAATGAAAGGTGCGTGCTGCAGCGTTTGGCACATCTAGCGCGCGCAGTCTTGCCCTCATTTCTCCCGCTGCTCGTGCTGTGAATGTGAGCGCAAGTGTTTTTGTTGGATCAGTAACTCCAGCAGCAACTGCATATGCAATGCGGTGAGTAATAACACGAGTTTTTCCAGTTCCTGCTCCAGCAATGACACAGACAGGTCCTCTGATGTTTGTTACAACTTCTCGCTGTTCTGGATCAAGCCCGGCAAGAATTGCTTCCAACTCCATTTAACGCCAGGTCTCTGCGCCAGGAAGAGTTGGGCGCAGGGCACCATCTTGGGTGTACCAAGCTTGAATCATTGCCCTGGCAACGCTAATGACTGGTGGAAGCAATAATGTCCCATCTTGTGTTGCCGCGTAGAGGCCATCACGATCAAACCAGCGGATATCAACGATCTCTTGCCCATCTGGTTTTGCATTGTCTGGATCTAGAATTGTTGCTTCAAAAGCAATCATGAGTGATTGTGGAAATGGCCAAGGCTGTGAGCCAAGATAATTGATATCTGCAACCTTCACATTTGCCTCTTCAAAGACCTCACGAACCACACACTGTTCAAAAGATTCACCTGCCTCAACAAAGCCGGCAAATGTTGAGTAGCGATGTTCTGGCCACACACTCTGGCGACCTAAAAGTATCCGATCCTTAGAATCTTTCACCAAAACAATAATCGCTGGATCATTGCGAGGGTAGAGCTCATGGCTATTAGCGCTACATCTGCGAACAGATCCTCCTAATACTGCAGCTGTAGAACTTCCACACATCGGACAGATCGGATTGCGATGATGCCAGTGAGCGATTGCCTGAGCGTGGACAGCAAGTCCAATATCTAAAGCTGAAAGTAGATGTCCTATCTCGCGCAATGTCTTGTAAGAATCTTCTGCGCCAATATGCACATCAGAACACCAAAGGAAATATGCGATGTCGCTATCTACACCAAGAAATATTTTCTCCCCAGTGCCCGTGACATCTTGCGCAGTTAAATACTTCAACCCTTGATCATCGGATAAGAATGCTTCACCATTAAAATGAAGGATTCGCCCATTCCCCCAGAGTGTGGCAAGGCCAGCCTCATCTGCGCGCAGGTGCGCAGCCCGATCAACGGCTGAACGTGAAAGAGGTAGGTTGAGAATTTTCATCAGGAGGCGACCCTACTAGCCTGTACTTATGAAGGTCATCTCGTGGAATCTGCTC
>Ga0118677_10012346_pt1 | contig 12558 bp, 5 predicted proteins | sample AliMusrvi5mmetaG_FD_86154 | JGI IMG/M metagenome (GOLD analysis project Ga0118677, IMG submission 86154)
CAGTGAGACTTTTTCGATCGCTGTCCCTCCCAAGGTCAATTGAACCTCGAATCGTTTGCGCATGAACCGCAGGGTAGCCTGGGACCGGCACTTGGCCAGCGAATCTTTGCAGCCTAAACTACCGTTTCCAGAGGTTTTTCAACAAGGCGAAGACCAACAACGCCAAACATTCAGTCTACCCAAAGCGGGAAAACCCCTTGCCTGGCGCACCCAAGCTTCGTTTGCTCAGAAACACTACATACGGCTAGATGGCTGGTTCCCTTGGTGTCGGCAAAAAGAAAAACGGGCCAACTACGCGGGGGCGAAGTCGGCCCGTTAATGCACAAACGACGGCAACTGTTAAACGACTGCGGAGCGGAGCGGTTCGACCAAGATGAGCTGCGCAAGCTGCGCGCTAATGGCTAGTCGCGCATTGCAAACCTGGCAGATGAAATTCGACTTGCTGGTCAGCAGCTTGATGACCTGATCTTCGCACAGTCCCAGCTCACGCAAGCGGTTCTGGACTTCCGGGGACGCGCAAAGCTGCTTGATTCGCACCGCGACGCCCGCTTTGACCCGGCTCAGCGGACAGATCTCGCACCGGGACTCTTCCCTGAGCGCTGACTCGAATGCATTCGGCCAATTCATTTTACGAGTTTGATTCTCAGGAACCTGGCCAATCTCGGCTCCACATTTCTTGCCAATTCATGGGTGCAATTTGCGTTAGGCCCGGCCTAAGCGCCTTGAGACAAGTCAAGGAAACCGCAAATCGGCTCCGGCGAGTGTCCCTTGTGCATCCAGTGGCACTCCTCCGCTTCCAGCATCGGTTTGGCAGATGCAACTGAGGCTCCCGAAGCAGGAAGAGCGGGTGGCGTTGTTGGCTGGGCCGCGCTTTTGCCTCAGGTATGAAACAAAATGGTACAGTTCAGTGAGCGGGAAGAAGCCAGGCTCCAGCCGAGGCACGCGTTTAATCCGGGAGATTCTCCAGGATGGGCCCAACCGCTGCGGTGTCAGCAGCCGCTCACTTCTCCATGATGCAGTAGAGGTACTCGTGCCCGCGCAGGAAGAGGTCGCTGCCGACAGCGGCAGGTGAAGCGTCGAATTTCTCTTCGAGCCGGTTGTTGGCAAGCACTTCGAGCTTGTCAGATTGCTTGAGCACAACAGTGACACCATTCCGGCCAGCGAGATAGACCCTGCCGGCAGCGCCAAGCGGCGAGGCATAGACGCCCGCCAGATCCTCCAGCTTCTGCGCATCGAACAGCGGCTCGCCGGACTTTGTTTCCAGGCAGGTGAGCACGCCGTTGTTGTTAGCGAAGAAGTAAAGCTTGCCGTTGTAGAGCAGCGGCGAGGGCACGTAAGGGGTACTCTTGTTATGGGTCCAGGCGATGGCGTCGCTCCCAGTGAGATCGCCGGTGCGGCCGAGAAGGATTGCCAGCAAAGCGTTGCCTTGGAAGCCACTCATGCAATAGACCATACCCGCATCGGCCACAGGGCAGGGGATCACGTTACGCGTCAGCCCGCCACATTCCCACAGCACCTCCCCGGAGGCGATATCGTAGCTGCGGATTTTGCCGGTCGCGGTCACCACGGCTTGCGCCTTGCCATCGCGCTCGAGAATGAGAGGGGTGGACCAGGAAGTGCGCTCTTCGCGCGGCTTTTTCCATAGGATCTTGCCAGTGTCCTTGTCCAACGCGATGATGCAGGAGCCGTCCTCGTTGTCGCGGTTCACGATCAGGGTATCCTGATGAAGCGCGGGCGAGCTACCCTCTCCAAAGCCCATGGCTATGCGCATCCGGCCCAAGTCCTGGTCCCATACAGGCTTGCCATCGAAGTCATAGCAATACAGGCCATGCGAGCCAAAGTAGGCGTAAAGGTGCTTGCCGTCGGTCAGACCGGAAGTCGAGGCAAAGCTGCCCTCGCCCTGGCGATAGCCTTCATGAGGAACTTCCTCGCGCGCTACCTGCTGCCAAAGCACTTTGCCGGTCTGACGGTCCAGGCACAACACGGCGAATTGATAGACTTCCGTCGGCTTCGGGCCAGGGCCAAAGCCACCGGGGCCTTTCTTTCCGCCCTTGCCGGAGGGTCCGCCTGGCCCCTTTTGGGACGCTTCGCCCACAGTCTCGGAGCGGGGAGGTGACGGCTGGTCAGTGGCCTCGGCCGGCTTTGCCTCAGTCTTCTTACCCGTTGGGATTGCGGTTTGAACGAAGACTCGGTTGTCCCAGATAATGGGCGTAGCCTGGCCGCCGCCTGGAATCTTCACCTTCCACTTGATGTTGTTGGTCTCGCTCCAGGCGATAGGCGGATTGGCCTCGGGCGCCACCCCGTTTTGCAGCGGGCCACGCCACTGTGGCCAGTTCTGGTCGAGCGAAGCTGCCGCCAAGGTGGCTGCAAAGAAAGTGAGGGAGCCGGTCAGGCCAAGGCAGGCCAGCCGATACTGTGGATCAGATCGTCGTTTCATATTCGCAGTTTCCGGATGGCCCTGAGGCGCATCCAGGCGCAGATTAGCGAGCCTCGACGGTTGGGTCAATGGAGGCGGGCGTGTCCCGCGCCACTCGTGTGGTCACTCCTTCAGCCGATAATACTTGTTCCCCGGCCCCGATTGCACAGTCGCAGTATGTCACGCCTCCATCGCTGCTCTTAGAAGTTGGAATTGCTTCGGCACATCAGGCAAGAGCGCCTCCAGTTTTTTCTGGTCGCCCTGCTCGCCCGCCATTTCCATGGAGGCGGCGACTGCGCGCAGGGCGTCGCCGCTCACGTTGGCCGCTGCACCCTTCATCTTGTGCGCCAAAGCCCCCGCCCGTTTCGTTTCGCCATGAGCCACCAGTTCCTGGAGCGCCTCAATTTGCTTGGGCATGTCTTTCAGGAAGCACTCCTGGACTTCTTGGAGCAAGGTCACGTCGTCCATCATCCGAGCCAAAAAGGCTGCCCGATTGAATACCGCAACCGCAGGCGCCTCGCCAGTTCCGACCGCTGGAGCATCAGAATGTGACGGCGAAGACAACGATTCGACAGAGCGGGCAGCCTCCGGTAGCCATTTTTCGAGTACTGCAGCCAAGGCCTGTGGATCCACCGGCTTGGAAACGTAGTCATTCATGCCGGCAGAGAGACATTGCTCTCGGTCGCGCGCTAGTGCATGTGCCGTCATGGCTATGATGGGAATGCCTTGGGAGCCTGGCAGGGTGGAGGCAAGGGTTGAAGGTGGCAGCGGCTGGGTTTTTTCCCGCTCTCGGATTCGTCGGGTTGCCTCCAAGCCGTCCATTCCGGGCATCTGGACATCCATCAGTACCAAGTCATACGGGATGTCTGCCAATGCCTGGAGGACTTCCTCACCATTGGCCACCGCATCCGCCTTTAGGCCGAATTTCCGGAGAATGCCCACGGCCACCTGTTGATTGGTAATATTGTCCTCGGCCAGCAGAATGCGGGCTCCGCAGCGAAATCTGGCCGTCGGCGACGAATTCTCGTCGGCACGCTTCACCGGATGCACCTGGTTGCCGCCGACCAACGCCGTGGCCAGGCGGTCGAATAAATCACTCCGTCTCACCGGCTTCCAGAGGCAAGCGGCAAAACCGATTTTCTGGAGTTCTCCGGCCTCGCGGTCTTGGCCCAGGGAGGTCATCATGACGAGAGCTGTTCCGTTGAGTCGTGAGTCGGCGCGGATGGCCCAGCCCAGCGCCGTGCCGTCCATGCCTGGCATTTGCATATCCAGGATTGCCAGACCGAATGGCTCTCCCCTGTCTAGCGCTTGATAGAGGGATCTCAAGGCCGAAGGTCCATCGGACGCTTCAGACGGAAGCATGCCCCTGGAAGCCAACTGAATTCGGAGGATCTCGAGGTTGGTGGCGTTGTCATCCACCACCAGCACTCGCACCCCGCGCAAGTCCGCTTGTACCGGTGGCTCTCGCTCCCCTTTGGGCTGAGTCGAAAAGCGGGCGGTGAACCAGAATTCTGAGCCTTTGCCTTCCTGGCTTTTGACCCCGATGCGACCGCCCATCATTTCCACCAATTGCTTTGAAATCGCCAAGCCAAGTCCTGTGCCTCCGTACTTGCGAGTAGTTGAGGCGTCCACCTGGGTGAACTTTTCGAAGAGCAGATCCAGTTTGTCCGCGGGGATGCCGATGCCGGTATCCCAGACCGAGAAACGCAGGCAAACCTCGCCTTCGAGTTGCGACTCCAGAAAGACGCGCACCACGACCTCGCCCTTCTGAGTGAACTTGAGCGCGTTGCCGGTCAAATTGGCTAATACCTGGCGGAGCCGGCCGGGGTCGCCCCGAAGCAATACCGGCACTTCGGGATTGCAGATGCACATGAACTCGAGCCCTTTCTCCGCGGCTTTGACGGCCATGATGTCAGCAAAGTCATACGACAGGCTCTCCAGGTCGAAGTCCAGGATCTCCAAGTCCAGCTTGCCCGCCTCGATCTTGGAGAAGTCGAGGATGTCGTTGATCAACTGCAGCAGCGTCTGGCTACTGGCCCGGACTACTTCCGCATAATGCCGCTGGATATCCGTAAGCTCCGTGTCCAACAGCAGACCGGTCATACCAATGACGCCGTTCATGGGGGTGCGAATCTCGTGGCTCATGTTGGCCAGAAACTCGCTCTTGGCGGCATTAGCCATTTGAGCCTGCGCGGCCATCGAGTTGGCGCGAGCGGTGGCCGCTTCGAGTTCGCAATTCATTTCGTGGAGTTCTGCCTCGGCTCGCTTGCGATCGGTGATATCAATCATCACCGTCAGGAAATACCGCCGCCCTTGGCTGCTGATGACTTCGCCGGAGAATAGGCCCTCGATGAGCGCCCCGTCTTTGCGCCGGACCTCCAGTTCGAGATCGGCCACTCGCCCTCCGGCCTGTAGGCGCTCCGCAATGGCGGCATGGTGTTCCATGTCCGGGAAGATCCCCAGCTCGACCGCGGTGCGGCCGATGACTTCACTCTGCGTATAGCCGAGCGTTTTTAAGAAGGCGTCGTTGACATCGAAGAACTTCCGATCCGGCAGGGAGGAGAGGGCCATCAAGGCGGGGTTGCCGCGGAAAAGTCGCTCAAAGCGCTGCTGCGCCTCCTGCTCGGCGGTCAGGTTCTTGGAAATGCCGAAGATGCAGTCCTGGCCGTTCCATTTGCCGAACCAGACGCGCGTTTCCACCGGCATCAGGCTGCCGTCCTTGCGTGCCAGCGGCAGCGGGCAACTCTCGCGCTCGCTTCGGAACATCGCGCCAAAGACCTCTTCGGCCTCCTGGCGCTTATCCGCCGGATGCACCGCTAGCAGAGGCATGTTGGTGAGTTCTTCAGTGGTGTAGCCTAACGCGCGGGTGACGGCGCTGTTGGTGAACAGCACCTGCCCATTGGGCGTGCCGACGAAGATCAGGTCGGTCATGGACTCGAAGAAGACGCGGAAGTTGGTCTCGCTCTCCCGCAGCGCCGCCTCCGACTGCTTCTGGGCGGTGATGTCCTGGAACGTCCCGACAATGTAGTCTTGTCCCCGGCTGGACGCCGGGGCTAAGCCCCGCACCTCGGTCCAGATCGTCCGACCCGTGCCGGTGAGGCCCTGGCACTCCAGGGCAAACGGTTCGCCAGTGTCCAAACATCGGTTGATGGCGTCTCGCAGTAAGGGGCGGTATTCGGGCAGATAAAACTTCAAGCCTTCCGTCAGTCCAGGCTGCCCCCCGGCCTTGGGCATCTCGACGATTTCGAACACCTGGTCAGTCCATTCGAGGTAATCGGTGCGTGGATTCGCCTTCCAACCAGCCAAGCGGGCGATTCGCTGCGTCTCCTCCAGGAACATCTGACTTTCCCGCAGAGCCTCTTCGGATTGCTTGCGCGCCGTGATATCCCAGAAGGATGCGAACACGCCGGCGATCGCACCTTGATCATCCCGTACGGGGAGCTTGACTACCTGCTCCCAGGTCTCGCAGCCCGCCACCTGGCGCTTCTGCTCGTAGATCTCGGGCTGGCCGGTCCGAAGGATGCGCTCGTCGTCCGCACGATACTTCTCCGCCACGTCCTTGGGGAAGAAATCGAAGTCGGACTTCCCGACGAGCTGTGCTGCCGAGAGGCCGAAGTCGGAGGCAAAACGGGCGTTGACCGCCACCCAGCGAAGCTCCCGGTCCTTGATGAAGATTTTCTGCGGGATGTTTTCCACTAGAGTTCGGAACCGGGCTTCACTCTGGCGCAAGGCCAGTTCGGCCTGCCGGCGCTCAGTCACATCCGTAATAAAGCCATGCCAGAGCACCGCGCCGCCTTCCTCGAGCTGCGGCACGGCACTACCATAGAGTACCTGCACGGTGTCATCGGCGAACTTCACGCGATATTCATGCTGCCAGGGAGTCAGTTCGCGGGCTGATTTCTGGATGGAAGCGGCGGCGCTGTCCCTGTCCTCTGAGTGAAGGATAGTAAATACCTTGGAAGCGTCTTCCCGGACTTCCTCTGGGCTGACGCGGTAGATGTCACGAATTCCGTCACTCGCGTATGGAAAGCAGGAGGTGCCATCGGGGTTGAGACGGTACTGGTAAACCACCCCGGGCACTTGGCTGGCAATCTTCCGCAGCCGCGCCAGCGCCTCCTGCTGCATGGCCTCTGCCAGCTTGCGTGGCGTCACGTCAATGAGAATCCAAATGGCTCCTGCCTCAGGATCCTCCGCGGACACGGCGTGACCGAAGAGATTGCCCCAGAAACAAGTGCCGTCTTTGCGCTTCATCTCGACCTCCGAAGTGCAGACGCCACCTTCAGCGAATTGCGTGACATAGGCCTGGCCGATCCGCCTGTAATCCTCGGCATGCGCATAGAAGGATGCCGACTCCATGCCAACACAGTCTTCCGGCTCATAGCCCAGGAGAAGCCCCAAGGCGGGATTGGCCCATACCACCTTGCGGTTCTTGAGGAAGCAGATGCCCACCGCAGTCGTCCCGAGGATGATACGTTGCTGGTTGCTGAGCTCCTGCAGGGCCGTTTCCGCTCGTTTGCGGCCGGTGATATCATGGATGATGGAGTGCAGCACCGGGCGACCACCGAAGAGGATCACACTGCTGAACACCTCCACGTCGCGGACCGAGCCGTCCGCCAGGCGGTGCCGGAATTCGAAGTCCTGGCCAGACTGCGGTTTAACTGAGGCCATGGCTTGAAACACCGCTTCCGGTGGGAGCACGCTGAGATCCGTAATATGCATCTGGATCAGCCGTTCCCGCGGATAACCATAGAAATCCGCGGCGACGGCATTCGCGTCGAGGATTTGTCCGTCGGCGGGGTCAACGAGCAGCATCACGGATGAGTTATCCGAAAACTGCCGGCGATAGGACTCCTCGCTTCGCCGAAGCCTCTCCTCCGCCTGCTTGCGATCGCTGATGTCCACGAAACTCTCCAGCAACTTGTCCTGGCCTTGAATCTGCAGGCGCTTAACCGACTTGAGCACCGGACGACGGCTGCCGTCGGCACACAGCATCTCCCGCTCGGCGTTCTCCACGGTCTTGTCCAAGTCGCACACCGGGCAGGCATTCTCGACTGCTGGACATAGAAACGTGTGACACCGCTGTCCGATAATCCGCTCGACCGGAGCACCAAAGAGGGCTGCTGCTTGGGCATTGGCGCTTTCTATCCGGCGCGTTTGGGGATCGACGACAACCACACCGGTCGGCAGGCCATCAATCAGGTTGCGCTGGAAGATCTCGCTCTGCTGCAACTGCCTGGTCCGAATTTGGACCTCCTGCTCGAGCACCGCGTGGCGGTTGAGGAAAATGCCAACAAACCCTGTGAGACCCGCCGTTAGCAACAAGCCCACCAGTGCCGCCACCCGACCTCGCCATAAAGGATGAGCCGAGAGATACTCAGGACCGGCTCTGATGTGCAGGGCGTAGCCTTTCCTAAACAAAAACAACGGTTGGCTGGCTGAAAGCGTCGCATCGCTAGACGGCCGTCCTTTTACTGACTGCAGCCCTGTGGAATCCATGCCACTGATGGCCCTGGATAGGGGCGGCCGTCCTGGCTCCAACTGGTCAATGCTTACCGACAGGCCAGGCTCTTGGTTATTGGATAGTCGGAGCGCACGCCGCAGGGCTGATTCAAGGCGCAGCACGAGCAGTGCAAACCCACGCAGCTCCCGGGAAGTTCCACCCAAGTTGTATACCGGTCGGAATATGAGCAACCCCTGCTGCGTTCCGGTTTCCTGAACGAGTACAATTGGACCCGTGGCGGTGGGTAGTCCCGTGCGCGCGGCTTCCAGGAGCGCCGAACGGCGGATCGGCTCGGAACCAAGGTCGAAACCCAGGGCCTTTTCGTTGGAGGCGTGCGGCTCAACATAGAGCACGGGGTAATGGACCGTACGTTCAGATAGCGTCACTCGGCCGCCCTGCCGATCCTTTTGGTAGAGGGCGAAATCAGCCAAGCCTTCCTTGCGGGCCTGCCTTTCAATTCCCGCAACGGCGCTGCGGGGCACTGCCGGGACCCACTCCCAAGCCTGGGCCAAGCCGCTACGGACCAGCGGTTGGGCGAACTTACGGAATTCCCCAGAGTCCACATGCCCACTGTGCCCCAAGAACTGAGCTAGAATCTCTAACTGGTCGTCCAAGTGCCGCAGGGCTTCGGCAATGTCCTCCATCTGGTCGCGACCTTGGGTAGCAAAGGACTCCGATCGAGAATGCCTCTCCGCGTCATGAGTCAGGTGGGCCACAGCCAGTGTGATCGCTAACCCGAGGACGCCACACAAACCAGCTTCGAGGTGACGAAACCGCCACCGCCGCTCGGCCGGAAGCCGCTCGCGCCATGCCAGCACCGCGTGTCCGGCTAGAACCAGCATCAGGAGTGTCAGGGTCAACACCAATACCTCCAGCCGAGCCAGCGCCACAGTCCCTTGCACGTCTTTGGCTTCCGAATCGGTCCCAATGGCTATCAGTACCTCTCCCGTAGCTGGATCGATTACCGGAGCCCAGCCACTAAGGAATGCGCCGAACTCATCCTTGTACGGGCCAAACACCCTCGCCCTTTGAGACGAAAAGACTTCCAGGAGTTCGGGCGGTGGTTTCCGATACACAGTGCCCGGCAGAGAAGCCTGAGGATCGTTCGTCGCGTAGCTCTCAGGGCCAAAAACAATGTGTCCCCCTCTCAGGACCATGCTGTAAATACCTCGCAGTCCTTGGGCTTGCGCATAGGCCATCATTTGCGCATCGAGGTGCTGAAAACTCGGGTTGGTTTGGTCCTGCGCCGAAAAGGATAGAGTTCTGGCCTGTTCAATGTTGATGGTTTGGGCGAGGGCAGAAGCTTGCGCCAGTAGTTTTTGACGGTGCTCAGCGTCTACCTGCAGGCCGGCCCAGTGAGTCAAAATATAACCCCCCGTCAGCAATAGTGCTATCCAGCCTGGCATAACCCACCGGTGGAACCAAGCCGACTCAGCCGCGGTGACGCGATGCTCGCGAGAGTGTTCCCAAATGCCCCATGCAGCCACGACGGCGCACAAGGCGCGAATCAGTTGGATGGGGAAACCTGCGGTCGCCAGAAACACTTCCTGGTTTAGCAAGGTGGCGGGCGCAAATGATGCCGCAGGCACAATGAGTCCGGCGGCTGCACCGTAAATCACAAACCCAACACCCGCCAAACGTAATGGCCAACCAGGCATCGAGGAGTTCTGGTGGGCTTCACGCCAGAGCACCCAGCCGGCCAGGACACTTCCGGGGAAACCCAACACATAACGAGCAGCCGCTTCTAAACCGCTGGTTCCAGCAAGCCCGCCCAGTCCCGCTAAAACCAGGAACGGGATGAGACACCATGCGCCGGGCACGTTCAAGCCCTGAGCCCTGAGCCCTCGCCGGCCAAATTCCACCAACGGCACGAAGGAGGCAACCATAATTGCCAACCGCACCACTTTGAACAGCGGTGAGTCTCCCAGGCTGATCGCCAGAATATCAAGCCATTCGCTGCCGCCATGCAGCAGGCCAAAACCAGCCAGCCAAGACCAGGGCAGGGATGTCTGAGCCCGGTGCTTGAAGACCATGGCCACCGCAGCCAGTGCCACAAAGGAGAACCCGCTGGCGAGGAGGATAAAATCCAGGTCGATCATAAACGCGATTGCTATTCGTTGTCGACTACAGGCACGGTGCTGCCGACGTCCTGGCAAGCTTGTCTCGCCTTAACCTACTGGTCAACCTCCGATGGCTGACCAGAACGAGCGGAAACCAGACAAGGCATGGTATCAAACTGGATCTGTGGTCACGGGCCCCTGGCTGCTGTTAGCTCCGGGATTCGGCAGAAATACTGGGAGTTGGCAGGATGCCGCAAATCTGGCACATATCCATGCGCGAAGAACAACGCGCCATCATCATGACCAAGCAAGAAATGCTTAAGGCAATGTGTCTGGAACTGGGCCAGGCGGACCTAAAGGCCATTGGCCAGAGCCGGGGGTTCGATCCTCAGACGATCGCTTCACGAGCGCTGCTGGAGCATGTCTTCCTTTCGGAGCAGGGGCTGACAGCGGCGCTCGCGTCGCTGACCGAAGCGGAGACCCTCGGTTTGCACTTGTTAAACTGCCTGGGGGAAGCGGTGGACTTAGACTTTTTCAAACGGGTTTATCCGGGGTTGGTTCCCGGCGGTTACTATCAGAGTTTCACCGAGAGTCATAAGGGGCTCTTTCAAAAGGTTAAAGCGCAGTTGGTTCGCCGGGGGATACTGTTGTGCGGCATCCTGCCAAAAGGCTACGAGAACCTCTCGGTTTTGGAGCGGACACGATTGGTCTTTCCCGAGGAATTTGCCTCGTTCCTGCCCGCGCTGTTTCGGCCTCGCCAGTTGGATCCGACCGCGGCCGGTCAGCACCGGGGGAATATTTTGAGGAACAAACTCAGGGAGATTTCGCAAATGGAGGCCGCGCCGTCGGGCGCAGCCGCGCGGAGTGAAACGGGCCGATGGCGGCTGGCCAAGGGCGAACTGCTTTTCGGCGGGAAACCGTTTCGGGTGAAGCAACTGGAAGCCTGGCGGCTGGCGCAGTTCGAGGCGTCGGTCGCCTACAAGGCCAGGGAGCAAGCCGAGGCGTTGCAACCCGTTCCATTGCTGCGGTATGCCTTCTCCCGGTTGCGGGAAAATGAGTGGCTGGCCCCGGAGGAGCTGATGGCATTCTGGAACATGGCTCTGCCAGCTACTAAAGCGCCGGCTCCTCTGACCGTGTGCGAAGCCGGATACGAGTGGGGATGTTTCGAGCGCATCGAGCAAGAAGGAGGGTTTTTGTACCGCCTGCCGCATCCGCCAGATGCCGTGGCCGAGACGTCACCGGAGGACTTTTTGGATGCGGGTGATGTGGGGGCTGTGCGACTGGACCTCGATCGCGCACCTTTGGAAGCATTGGAACAAGTGGCCGAGGTTTCACGATTGAAGGTCGCGCAGGGTGCACTGTGGGCTCAGCCCGACCGTTTGAAGCTAAGCCATGCCTCGGCGGACACGCTGGCCGGCCCGATGTTTCACTGGCTGCGGGAACGGCACCCGGCTTTCCGCCGCACGAGCGAAACGATCGAACTGCGAAGAGGCAAGCTAATCGTCCACCAAAACCTGCTGGTGGCGCGGGTGAGTGATTTGAGCTTGAAGGTAATGCTGGAGAAGAAGTTTGGCGAGCCCGGCCAACTGGTGTCGCTCTCCCGTGAGTTTGTGGCTTTTCCCAATGGGTTGCTGCCGGAAATCAAGGGTTGGCTGAAGAAATCCGGACATGTGGTTAAGAGCCTCGACTCCGGTGAGGCTTCTGCCGAAGACTCGGAGACTTGAAATATGAAGCTGGCTTCACTAAACATCGAGGAGACCGACGTAACCGATCTGGAGGTGTTCGCCAATCCGGCGGACATAAGATTCGACCTGCACACGTTTATGGAATACGCGCGCAGCCACGAGATCAAGCGGGGGCATCGCGACAACCGGGTGCCCGCAGGCCACCAGCAGCGCCTGGCGAAGTTGCTGAGCCATCCTGCCGGCGAGGCGGACATGGACGAGGACAAGTGTTTTCCCTGGATCGAGCACGTGGACCAGATTTGCCTGGAGCTCAAATTTGTCAGCTACGATACCAAGGGGGAGTATGCGGGGTACTCGAGTGCCGAGCCCTCGTTTCCGGATAACTTCATAGCCGTTGAGGAGCCAGCATACAGGAGGTTTCTCGAACTGCCGTTGCAGACGCAGGAAGAGAGGCTGCTGGACGTCCACCTGGACGCCGGGGAGCGCGGGAATGAGTTTTTTAGCCAGGGCCCGTTGACTCGGTTGGATGGGTTTGATGGTTGGGGCAGCGCCTGCGGGGTGCTTCCAACCATTCCCTTCCCAAGCGTGCGGCGGCGTCTCCTGCAACTGCTCGCGGAATGTCCGAGCGGAATCTGGTTCAGCACTGCGTCGCTGGTCGAGCATTTGCAGCGGCACGACCCTTGGTTCCTGATTCCAAAGGAGATTCCCGCTTCCGTGAGGAAGACGACGATGTCTGAAGGCCGGTATAGTAACTTCGTCGAGCGTAAAAGGGGCGACTGGGGCAATCGCAATCCGATTTCCGATAAGGATCCGGAGGGATTTGCGAAAGTGGAAGGGCGGTATCTCGAACGGTTTTTGGAAGGAATCCAGCTGGAGCTAGGCTACACTGAAGTCGCC
>Ga0118677_10012347_pt1 | contig 12556 bp, 9 predicted proteins | sample AliMusrvi5mmetaG_FD_86154 | JGI IMG/M metagenome (GOLD analysis project Ga0118677, IMG submission 86154)
GGTCATGGTCGTGGAGGCCTGGGCGAAACTGCCGGACGCCAGCGGCCACCTGGACACCGAGACACCGCCGTCACAGTCCCCTGACCGCAAGGAAGTAGTCGTGCTGATTCTGGAGGATGATCATTCGCGCAACGCCACCAGCATGCTGCCCATCCTGCGTGACGAAGGCGGTGCTTTCACCGGGTTCGGCGATTCCGACCCCTTGACGTTCGGTAGATCAGAGGGGCGCTTCTCAAGTCTCATGCCCCGGAACAAGCCCAGCGCGAGAGAGGCGGCCGGTGCCAAGGCCGCCTTGCTGAAACTCGGCATGACCGTGGTGAACCGGGGGTTCGATCCCGCCGTGAACTGACCATGATCGATGAACAGGATGCGGTCGTCGTGATCTTCGGTGAACAGCAAGTCCGCCACTGCAAGACCGCGCACTTCCTAAAGCAATTCGGCCGTGACGCCCTGCTGCGAGGCCCGGAACTCGCGGCGATGATGGGCAAGTTCCAGTTCCTGGTCGAAGGCTGGGACCACGACCCTCAGGAAATCTGGGCGATCCCGGAGGTGCGGCGCTTCTACCAGCACTTCCACCGCGTCTGGCCGTATTGGTTCTACTTCTGCGACCTCTGCGCCGAGACGCTGACCATGATGACCCTCTGCCTGCTGCCCAACCTCAGCGGTTACAAGCGCCTCGGCGAACCACAAGCTCAGGTCGAATACGACCCGATGGACCTGCTACGCTTCATCCCAAAAAACTTCGGCCCGCTCAACGAGATGATGGAGCGCGCCGGCATGTCGGAGTTGGACATCTACAACCGCACCCGCGATGTGTTCCACCATTTCCACCTGCCGTATGACGCGGATCCGCCGGGAGAGTGAGGGCAGGGGTGTCTTGATGCTTGAGCGGGTTCAACTCAGACGGCATCGAGCCAAACAGCGGAAACCTGGAGAATAGGGCGGATATCGTCCACGAATACCACCCAGACCATGTCCAGTTCCGGTGTGTCCGGATAGCACCATACGTCCTCGCTCGGCCCCATGACAATCTGGCCAAGGCATCCAGTGAGCAGGTGTTCGGACGGGTCGGCAGTGAGCGGGGCTATTCCTACGGGGCCTGCGAATTTGACCTGTCTGCCCTTGATGACTTCGTACCGTTCCACGGGCACCATGCTCCGCGTCCTGCCGACATAATGCAATCTGAAAAGCTTCCGCCTACCCCGTAGGGCGTACCATTTAGTCACCAAGAATTTCGGGTGGCAACAGCGCCTCGTTGGTTGTTAACTGGGCCGTGGCTGATGTCTTCACACCGGAAAAACGCTCAGAGGTCATGTCCCGCATCCGGAGACGCGACACCAAGCCCGAACTGGCATTGCGCGCAATGCTCCACCGGCTTGGCTACCGTTTCACGGTGAACGGCCCGAAGAACCGTTCGCTTCCTGGCAGGCCTGATCTTGTCATGCCCAAATACCGCACCGTGATTTTTGTGCACGGCTGCTTCTGGCACGGGCATCAAGATTGCCCCGCCTTCAGACTACCTAAAACCCGGACCGCCTGGTGGAAGGTTAAGATCGAAGGCAACAAAGCCCGTGACCACCGTAACGAAACCGACCTCTTGGCCATGGGCTGGCATGTCGTGACCATCTGGGAATGCTCCCTGAAGTCTGAATCCACTCGGCTGTGTCTCAGCCTGCGTATCCCAAATCTGTTGGGACACGCCCCGGTGCCCACCTCCGTCGTGTGCATGGTCGCCGAAGGTCAAACTCCATATCAAATCGGGAGATTGTAACGATTGGACTCACTGTAACCGTCATAAATCAGCCGCAGCAATCGCATACATTTCCACCAAAATACGCAGTTTTTTCAGTCCAATTCCGGGTTTGCGCTTCAGGCTCTTCCAATCCAATGAGGCGAGGCTGGCAACGGGTTCCCGACGATACTTGGGCACCCATGTGCGGTTTGTGTAGGCCTCCAGAGCTTGGATGGTACGGTTGTCATTGATCAGCATTACCCTGACCTTTTCCCACTCAATGGTCAGCGCATCCTCTTCATTGGTCGGAGCGGTAAATGATGACTCGGCCCACTCTACCTCCCATGTATCAGGCAGGTCGATCACTTGGTCCTGAAATTCATGCCAGCAGTCAGGTCTCTTGGACCATTCGCCAGCATTACCATCGGTGCTGCTGATATGCTTGTGAGCAGCGGAACAGACATTCGCCAACACATCCACCAGCCCTGGTGGCAGGCGTTGCTCTGACCAAATCCGGTTGAGATCAATCCGCTGTTTTGATTTCTCTGATAGCCACGCCACAGTGTACGCAACGCTTTGGGCTCGATATTGCACGAGATCCTGGGACGAGAACACCTTCTCGGCTGTGCGGAACAAAATAGTCTTGGCCACCAACTGTTGAAAATAATTCACGTCCACAAGAGGCTCTCCATCCTCCCCCATACGTTCCGCCAGTTTGTTGAAATTCTTTTCCGCGCCGAGACAAACAAAATGCGGCAGGCCAAGCCAAGTGTGCTCATATTTGGCAAGATCGGTCTTGGTGAATTTCTGTAGCGGCGGATTCTCCAGCTCCCATTTGCGTCGCAGTGCGGGCGTGCCTTGACGCACCTTGTCGTCGGCATAGGAGCCACGGGCACGCTCGTAGTACCAGTGAGTGCCCCGTTGCAGTCCACTCGCCGCCGGAGCCCACACGGACCGAGACAATTGCTCCAAGACGTGATGGTAGGAACCATTGGCCGCGAAGTCCGCGCCGTTGACTTTGTTTTGGCTGTTCGCATAGCGCGATATGAGGGGCACGATTTCGGAGACTTTCGCGGGGTCCTTCAAGACGGTAAGTTTGACCTGAACAACCACTTGGCTGACATCCACCTTCTCCTTCTTGAGCGCATGATAAATTGAGGCGGTGGTTTGCCCGCCATTGACTATTTGGAAGTCCTTCACCCACTCTAAAGCTCCGGCATTCAATCGAACTTCGGCAGCGGTGCAGCACAGGCCATTGTTGTAGGCGAGGAATCGGTGTGGTTCCTCCTTGAGGGTCTTCTGCAATCCACGGTTGATTTTCCCCTTGGACTGGAGGAAGGCGCGGACGTTTCGTTCCAGCAAGCGCTGGCCGTGTTCGCCATAGATGCGGGCTAGCACCGGGGCGGGAAGGAAGCCGAGGAATGTCTGATACTCGCCCGTTGGGTCCGCAGTCTTCAAACAAGGAATAGCTCCCTCATAGTCGTTCACAAAATCCAACTCTATGACCTCACGGTGGCCCACACGCAGGCGGCTGAGCTTGTCCAGATCCCATACCACATAGCGCACTTCGATGCCGGGAAACGGCTCTTCCTCCAGATCGAGCGAACGCACCACGCCATCGGTGAGAAAGAAAAGCCGCACGGTAGTCAGCGAGGCCTTAGCATCGAAAAGCTGCTGCATGACCCGGAAGCCGTCGGAGGATTCCTCCATTTTTGCGTGGAAACCGTCCAAAGCGCGCTTCAAGAAACCCCGACCGAGTTGGAAGTTGCTACGGGTTACGGGCAAACCGACATCGGCTACCTCGCCGTCCCCACGGTAGAGCACAACGAACAAATCCGCTGTCGCTCCGTCGCCGGACAATGACCAAGCGTTGAGCTTTGCTGCGGGAGCGCCACGCGTGCCGCGAGCCTCGTGGTAGGCCAACTCCACACCGTCCGCCTCGTTGTGGTCACCTAGCAGCTCCAGCACGTATTCGGTAAACGTTTCTTCGCGTAATAGAACATTGGATTCTCCGGAGGCATCGGCATCGACACCCGCCTTGGCAAGCACTTCCTGGTGGAGATCGGCGGCGAATTGTTTGAGGCGTGTATTGGACATGGGAATCAGGAATCAAGGGGTAAATTGGAGTCAGGCGTGGCGGCAAGTGTTTCCAGCATCTCATGGGGTGGTATGCCAAAGGGGCCGCAAGCGGCTAAGGCGAGCGCATAATTCACGTCACCCACGCCGCCGGGAAGATCGCTCTCAAGCAGTCGCGGGAAGCCGGGACGTATGCGGAAGGTGCGTTCTTCGCGCAGGGTCAGGCGATGACTTTCGTAGCGCGGGGCATGCTCGTCCAGCCAGCCACGGTGAAACAGGAGATCGTTGAAAAGCGCGAGCGTGGTGGGATCGGCAGCAAGCTCCCCGCGAAGCGCCGCGACGAGTCCGGGCAGGCTCTGTCCTGGCGCTCCGGCAATCACGGGCACTTCACGCTCATCCACTATCACAACGTGTAGGAAGAGGGCGCCTACTCCGGTCTCGTCGAGTTGACGTTCACTTGTAATCCGGATGCTCTGCGGCTGCTTAGCAGCGGTGGTTTTAATCTCTACTGCGGCGTGAGAGAATTGAAAATCCTGGTGGGCCGCCTCACCGGCTTTCCATCCTGTAACCGTGACTGCCGGACCCAGCACCGGTAGAAGATGAGCATGCAAGACATGAAGCTCACCCCATAATCCGCGCCGGGCTTCGGGTCCCAAGCCCTCCTGCCAAGCTTTCAGGAATTGTTGCCAGAGCTTGAGTCTGCCAAAGAGTTCAGCTGCCGATTGTTCGCTTCCCACAGCCAACGCGAGTCGGGAATCAAGGTCTTGAGCCAAAGCCGTGAAGACGTCTGCGCATGTCGCATCGCGCAGACGCACGCCCCAGTAGGGTATCGCTTCCAAGTTGATGGTGATCCACTCGAGTCCGCGGCACTCAGGCCACTCGCGACGAGGCGGCAACATGACTCCCGGGACGGGCACTAGCAGCACTCGCGAGTGGTGGAGGGGTTCTAGAGCTACCACCAACGGATGGGCACCTTGCTTACGGGCGAGCCGCAGCCGCCAAACAGAACCATCTTCCGTCTCCATTTCCTGCCAAAGCCGCTCAATCGTCATCATCGTAGGTCGCGTCCTCCTCCATCTCGGTTTGCCACACACGGTTCACCCGGTATTCGCAGCCTAGGGCGGTGCTACTGCTCGGAAAGCTCAAAGCCACGCCGATGATTGGGGTTCCATCGCTTTTGAGCCCGGTGAATTCATGATGTCGCCCTTTCCGGTCCTTAGTATCATCAAGCTGCTTGATTTCCTCGGGCGGCTGCAGGGGATAAATCAGCAGCAAACCCTGCTCGCGTGGGCGCAGGACCCGCAGGACGCGACCGTTGGGTCTATCGTAACTCCCTGACTTGGGCTTACGCAGCTTCCCCGCTTCCAGCCAGCGATTCGTTAGGTCGAGCGCGATAGCGTCCGCGTTCCGCTTCTGACTGATCTGCTCCTCTAGCCAATCACGGTCGTCCGCCAAATCCGGCTTGCAACACACGGCATCGAACCATTTCCGAGTGAATTCAATGCCAGTGAAATCGCGGCTCTCGTCTGCAGGACTCAGGATGTTTGACTTGTTCAGCCTGTAGGTGGTTTCGGTCTGACTTTCAGGATTTCGTTCGAGCAATCCGATGTCGAACCCGGCAAGCTTGTATGCGCGTGCCTTTGACTGGGCGTTTGACACCAAGGCCACTGTCCAATCAATGAGTTCTGCGGGCATCTTGGTATCCTGCTTGCGGATGAAGGCCGCGAGTTGCTCCCCGCTGGCACCGGCGGAGAGCGGGGGGAAACGCAGCGACGCGATGAATGCAGCGACCTTGTCCGATGTCACGCCGTGCCAGAGCTGGGTTTCGCGGACAATGCTGGAATGCGCGGCTCCGAGCAAGGCGACCAACTTTTCGGTGGCAGCCAGGTTGGCTGCGATCATTGGAGCTTCCTTCGGCATGTCGGTCGTCTGCACCAATGTGCCTTCCCAAGAGAGTTGTCGGGTTACGCCGTGGCTCATCTTGTTCAAGGCAGTAACGATCATCCCGGCAGGGTGAGTTCGCACCCGAAGTCCATATTTCTCCGGGGTCAGCCCGGCTGCCACCATGTAGTCGAATTCCCGCCTCAATTCTTCATCCGCCAACGCGATGTAGCGATACCAGTTCTTAAGCATGCGGGTCGTAAAAAGACGGCAGAGATCCAGATAGCCTGGCCGGTAGCCGAACCAGCGGCCCATTTGCATGAGAGCATCATACATACGCGTGGTGCGCAGGAAGTAGCTGATGGACAGCCCCTCCAACGTCAGCCCCCGTGAGAGCTTATCGCCGCCCACCGCGATCACGCTGTGGCCTTCGACTTCGTGATCCTTGTAGTCGAGCGCCTCCTTTGCAAAACCGTTAATCGTAGCGACGGAGATTTTCGCCGCCGCGTGGTGCAACTCCGTGTTCACTTGGTCCCAACTCACCTGGCTTCCTGCTTCGCCGGCGAGTTCCTCTGAGACTGGCACAAACTCGCTATCCCATAGGCCGTGTAATACATCCCTCACTGTAGGCGTGCGGCTGCCATCGCCGAACTCGATCCGTCTTTGCAGGGCGATTAGTTCGTCCCGCACCAAGCGGACAACGTGACCCTGCACATTCACATAGCGGGTGACATGCACCAGCATTGAATTATGCTTTTTGTCCTGGCCGCGAGCCCGCCGGGCGGCACAAGTGAGAATGAAGCATTGGATCGCCTTCCGCAACGAGGCCGGCAGTTCGGTTGGCACGTGGCCGCTTCGATGCCGTGGGGGGAAAGCGGTCAAGGCTGCGTAGTCGTCGATTTCCCGTACGATGTTTAGGCCATCCAAGGCGGGAATCCCGGCATCGATATCACCGTCGAGGCCGAAGACCTTTGCGGGGCCGACGTGATTCGATGGCGGCTTGACGTTGATTATGAAACTACGGGGAAAGAGATCTCCCCCGTGCTCAGGCGTTTCCGCATCGGGATTGATGAAGATGTTTGCGAAGGGCGTCGCAGTGTAGCCAACGTAGGCTGACTTCTCGAAGGCGTCCAACAACTTGCGGATCTTGCCATTGATCGCGGTTACATCGTTGGTCGCTAATCCGGCCCGATCTTTGGTATTGATGGACGCGTTGTCGGCCTCGTCGTCGATCAGCAACAGTGGCACGTTGGGGATGACACGCTTGCCCGACACCGGATCTTCGCTGCCTCCGACATGGAGCACCCAATTGACGAGATTTCCCAAAACCGATGTATTCTTCTTGATCACCAGTACAACCGGATCACTGCCGATCATCACTCCGACCGTATTCGCCATCTTCTTGTTAAAATCACCCTTCTCGTCACTGCTGGTAAGGGAGTGGATCACGAGTTTGTCGCCCGGCAACTTGCCGACACCCATCCACTGGCTCTTGTTGTCCAGCTTCCGGGTCTTCTGCGTGTCAAAGCCGAGCACGCCTTCGTCCACACGTAATTGCGTCTGGGCGCGCAGGTTGCTATGGATACCCGCGAGGACGATCACCAGCTTGTAACCGGCGTCCACAGCCTTGCTGATGAGTCCGACGTAGTTGGCCGTTTTACCGGATTGAACCGAACCTACAACCATGCCCCGGCGGTCCCAAGGGCCGTCCCTAGCCGGTTCCTCCAAGCGTTCGAGAATCATATCAGTTAGTTCGTGCAAATTGTTGACCACAGTTGGAGGCATTCCAAATTCCCGCTCGAGATAGGTCATGTAGCGGGTCCAGAATCGCCACTGGATAGATCCACGCCTGTCCGGAAGCCATGGAGTATGGAGGGTTGGATCGTGATCCTCAAGAACCGTCGCGTCTTGAACGGTGACGGAAAAGAGATGAAGGAGCTCAGTGACCAAGGCCTCGGTATCAACGGTTTCACCGGGTGCGAAAATGAGCGTTGCCTGAACCGCCTTCGCGGCCGTTTTACGGATCAAATCGCTGCTGCGAGTGTTCTCCTTGCGGAGGATGTCCACCGCCATGTTGCGGGCGTTTTCGTAGTAGTTATGCATGTCAGGCGGGATATTGGCATTCAACGAGACTCTGTAGCACGGCGGGAAACAGTTCGAATGGCCAAATCGTCCGCAAGCGGTCTGCGGCTTCCTGCCTGCCGTAGCCACTGGCGACGAGCGATTCGAAGGCTTCCGCCATCACTTCGCGCACTTGACTCTCGGGCGCTTGCTCGAAGGGCCCTGGCAGAGAATTGGGCTTTTCGCTGTTGTTGATCGAAATGTGGGGAAAGGGGATCGTCTCCTCTATCAACCGGAGCAGCGCACTGAGCGCCGGGCGATCAGAACTCGTTCTCAGAGCTTGTTTCAGCAGCGGATGTTCGCGGTTCAATCGATAGAATGTCTTGTCATGCTTGGCGAGGGGCTCCCAGAGAAGCACGCGTTCCTCGTCAGCCCTCGGGGTCAGCTTAGCGCCACGGTGAGTGTAAACGCGTTTAGCCTCGCTGCGGGCACGCTCGCCAATGCGACGCAATTCATCACGCAAGGCCACTGGAGGCCGGGCGCGGGACTTTGTAACATCAATCCCCCAATCGTGATCGAGCTCGTTGGGAATCTCGACGCGAATGCGCGCCAGCTTATAGTGCTCTTCCTTTGCCCAGCCAAAGCCCAGCCATTCGCCAGGGACCAGAAGTCGACGGCTGCGATAAACGTAGAAGCCCTGGTGTGCGTTCCAGCCGTGCGGACCCGCAGCGGCTTCATGCTTGGATTTTGAGAATTTCGAGTGATGTGGAAGGATGAAGGGCTGGACCAGAACTGTCGCACCGCGCAGGGTGAGGCGGGATTCCGGTAGAGTTTGCGTAGCCGGTTCACCTGCGAGGAAGGGATCCCATGGTTCCACCTCGCGGTCATTGAGCAGGATCGTCACACTTCCGTTTCCTATCATCAATAGGTGGAAGACCATGGCAAGATGCTGACGCACCGCGTCCGCCCGTTGCAGGAAGACTTGTTGCGCGCGGTCATTGTCCGTCGATTGCCCGGCTACAAGGCGGTCGAGATTTTGCCAAACCACAGCGGTGCCTTGTCCCAATTCCACCAATCGGCGGAAATAAGGTTCCGCAACCGCGTTTCCTTTGCGGAGCAGTTGCCATGCATTGACCCGTGCGATGTGATCGTGATCCCAGCAGCGCGTGGCTGACATTCCTCCGCCGGTGCTGCTACGGACCGTAACCCGCCGGCATTGCGAGAAGCTGGCAGTCTTCATGCCGAGACCGAAGCGTCCTAGGTCGTGTGATTCGCGACTATCGAGCGGGTTCTGGCTGCCGGGACGCATCGCTGCCACAAGCTTTTCCTCAGACATGCCATCGCCGTCATCTGTGATGACGATGACCGAATTAGCGCCCTCCCAGTGGAAGTCCACCCAAATATGCTTCGCCTGCGCCGTGATGCTGTTGTCGACCAGGTCGGCTATGGCAGTTGGCAATTCATAGCTGAATGCCCGAAGCGACTCCGCTAGAGAAGCCGCGTGAGGCTCGGCGATATCGAATTCTTCTTCCGGGGGGCTAAGAGCGGAGTCTTTCACAAGCCAATTAATTTACGCAGTCACCTTTCTGCTTTTCTCGATAAAATTAGAGCTCCCCTGATCACGGTAACAAGCACCTGCAATCTGGGCTTCACTGCAATAAAACTCATTATCTCTTAGTAAGTCGGAGCCATATCGTCGCCAGGCTTCTTTGGATATATTCTTCAAGACCACAGGCCAACCGCTTCGCTCAAACCGAGGAGTCATTAAGCGCGGTTCGATCCTACTAATGTTGAGGTCATCCGCCTGATCGTTGATTTCCGCTGTCCCGTGGTCCAAAGCACTATCCGGATGCAAGCCTTGGTGCATAAACGCGATCGCATACCAAGCCCTTTTGAAATCTTCCGAGGAAATTTTGCGTAGGCCCCGCGCATCCTTATCGAGCAATGGCACCACCCACTCGACAGCTTCCTTCAAGTTTATCGGCAGCGGACTTAGCTTGAACGTGATGATCTTATACCGGCCGACCGCGTGGTCGATGTAATTTTGAACAGCCAATCCAACCGCTTCGCCTACAAGTGGCGGCACCGCATTCCCAATAACGCGGAACTGGTGAGTCTGGACGACTGGAAAAACAAACCAGTCAGGAAAACTCTGAATCCTCGCAGCCTCACGAGGTGTAAGCGAGCGGTTCTGGGTCGGGTGAATAAACATCAAACCATCCTTGGCAAGGTGAGCCACTATGGTCGAGCAGGGCCGATTTCGATGCTGCCTGGTATAGCGGTCCTTGAAGTTGGACTTGTCGTAGGGAAATTCAAACTCGATTCCCCGGCGCATTGCTACTGCGGAACTCTCGCCTTCTCTCAGCAACTTGAAATCGCGTAGATCGCGCTCGCTGTGAGGACGGGCACGGTGCGCGGAAAGACACCATGCCTTTTTCACTTCAAGGACATCGAACAGATAACCGGACTGCATTGACGATAGCATTTTGAATCGTCGTTCCACGTCGTATTCGCAGTTCTCGTTGCCTTCACCCGCTTTCAATGGAGGCAGGTCTCCGATGGCGTCCCAAAGCGTTGCTCCTATGACTGCTCGTTCAACCGGTCGAAGTTCTGGATTGAAGTAAGCGGGGAGATCGGCGCGGGTGCCGATGAAGAGTTGCCGCCGTCTCTTTTGCGGCACACCAAGATCGACACAATCCTCAATCTGGGCATGCACCCTGTAACCAAGGACTCGGGCCTCCGCTTGGACTTTCGAGAAGTAAACACCGCCTGACGCTGATCGGATCCCGAGCACGTTCTCCATGACGAACACTTTGGGTTTGAAATGGGCGACGTAGCGGAGGAACTCCTTGTAGAGATGGCGCCGGGGGTCCGCCGTGAGGCGCTCGCCATGATTGGCACCATCAACCTGCCTTGCGGTACTGAAGCCTTGGCATGGGGGGCCGCCGACAATCAGGTCAACGTCTTGCGTGTTTATCAGGGCCGCCAACTCGGAAGGGGAGAACTTTGTAAGATCCTTTTCGAGAATCTGGGGAATGTCGTCGAAATTGGCACGGAACACCTTGATGGCTTCGGGATTGAAATCGAGTGCCGCCAGCCCTTTAAGGCCCGCGCGCCTCAAGCCGAGAGAAAAACCTCCACATCCGCAGAATAGGTCCAAAAACGTGAGTGTCGATTTCATGGGATAAATGGGACTAGCCTTCCTGGATAGTCCACAGCTCTGTACAATCCAATGGGGATTCCACTGACCACCTTCAGTGAAGCTGGAAATCTGATAGCAGGGAAGGAAAAAGAAGCGCAGGGTGATTTCATTCCTATTGAATTCCAGTGCTTACCCGACAATCCCCCGGAAGGCCTCTGGATTCTCCCAGATCTCGAAAATCCGGGGGATGACCTTTGGCTGCGACTCATTGTATTCCAGGGCTTTCAGGCGTGGTCGCATCGCCTCCAAGTAGTCGGCGAACGACGTCCGGCGCAGCAGTTTCATAGGTTCGCCGCCGGCGTAGGCGGGCAGGAGGCGCTCCATGTCCAGCACATAGGGAACTTGCGCGATGACCGGCATCTTGGCGATGGCGGCGACCGCCGAGCCGAAAACCGCCTCGCTGCAGCCGCTCTCCAGGCGGCCCAGCCAGAAGTCAATGATCCCCTCGCTCACAAATCCCGACTTGGCTTTCGTCATTTCGAGCTGAGCCTCCTCGGACAACTGGTCCCACACGTCCTCCAGCAGCGGCATGATCCGCTTGTCGCCCAGCAGGAGCACGCCGCCCAAGGCTGCGCCCTGACCTGCGGCACCCCGGTCGTGGTGCACCAGCGTGTGAATCACAAACCTCGGCCCGGCCAGCTCATCCCCGTCCGCGGGATCATACAGGACTGACAGGCTGAGCGCTGCCGATGATCGCACCGCAGAGTCCTCGTCGCCGACCAGGAACATCATGAGGCCCATGTAGCCCAAGCCGTCGTGTTCCTCGATCATCCCGCTGAACGGCGCTAGCAGTTCGAGGCGTTCGGACGAGGAAAACCGTTGCATTGCATACCGATAGAGAGCGAAGAGTCCGGGAATGCGGGAGCCGTCCTGAGTCGCGCCATACTCGATAAACTTCACCGAAATGACCCGCTTCAGTTCATCGTCGTCCAGACCTCCCCATGCCAGTTCGTCATCCCCGAGGGCTGAGAGGTGGTCACAGTCGTCTGTTTCAGGTTTCGGTTTTCTGAATCGGTCGAAGAAGCCCATGGTTGTGTTGGTTTGAGGGCTCAGTGAGGTCAGCGGAGAGTCACGACGCTCCGCGAGGTGCTGCGGATGAACTTGTTGGCTCTTGGTTTGGACATAAAGGAAAAAGCTGGGAGTCCGCCACGCCCTACTGTTTGTCGTTCCGGGATTTTTCGAGGGATTCGGTCATGGACTCATGGGCGAAAGCGATTTCGGCGGCGCCAAGGTCGCATTGGGCGATTTCGCGGCGTTTGGACGAGACTTTGCTGGCGAAAGCGAGATGACCGGCATGGAGGTCATCATCATTGGCGGCGAAGGTGGCGGCATTGTGGGACTGGATACCCATGAGGGCGGCGGTGGCGATGGCGTCCTGGTTGGCACCAAGGAAAAGAAACTCCCATTGGTATTTTTCGGTTTGATGCGTGATGCGCCGGTTGATGTCGGCCATGGTGAAGTGCCTGGACGCATTTTCCTCGCCGTCGGTGAGGATGGCGATGATGACCTTGGAGGGGCGCTCGGGCTCGGGGGTGGCGGCGAGTTCGGTGCCGATGAAGTCGATGGTGCGGCCGATGGCATCGAGCAGCGCGGTGTTGCCCCTG
>Ga0118677_10012348_pt1 | contig 12556 bp, 8 predicted proteins | sample AliMusrvi5mmetaG_FD_86154 | JGI IMG/M metagenome (GOLD analysis project Ga0118677, IMG submission 86154)
GCTCGGGATCCGAACCTGCTGCTCTGGGTGTTCATCCTCGGAGGCGGGTTTGTTTTACTCTTTTTTATGCTGGCGGCTGCCGCGGGCCTCTTTTATTTTTCGCAGAATCGGGCTTCGCCTCCGCCACCTTTGGCCAGTTCCAGGGCAACGCTGGTCCCCAGTCCGGCAGCCACCGTTGTGCAGGCAGGCGCCGCGGCACCAACCGCCACTCCTGCTGCCCCTACTCTCCCGGCCAATACGCCCACGCCCACCAACCTGCCGACAGCCACCTACCCGCCCTTATATGTGCGCATTAACCGCATCAGCATCAACGGCAGCCAGTATGTGGTGGATTACGAGACGTTCGGATATACGGAAAAACTCCCCGGCATGCATGTGCATTTTTTCTTTAATACGGTCCCACCCGATCAGGCCGGGATGCCCGGGATGGGCCCCTGGTACCTGTACGGCGGACCGCGCCCTTTCAGCAGGTATAAGGTCAGCCAGCGCCCGGCTGGCGCAACCCAGATGTGTGCCCTGGTGGCGCATGCTGACCATTCGGTCATTGCGGGCAGCGGTAATTGTGTCAATCTGCCCTGAAGCCCATATTCTTACCCGCTTTTTAAGTGCAATTTACCGCCTTTTTATGGAATTTGAATGCCAATTTAAGGGACAACCTTACTATGAAATGTCTTCACTGCCTGGTTGAGTTCCATGACGAAGTGTCCTATGTTGGTCTTGATGCAGATGCGGACCATATGTGGATCGTTGAGATGCATGTCTGCCCGGCGTGCGAGCGCCTCAACCTGTTTTTAGTTAACAGCGATGGGGAATCGGTTGAGCATTACCCGATTAATATTAACTCGCGCATCCCCATCCGGCCCAAAGGGCCGGGACGCCCGCCCTGCCCCCAGCAGGTGCCCGCCACGATTGCCGCCGATTACCGCGAGGCCTGCCTGGTGCTGCCCGACAGCCCGCGCGCTTCGGCTGCCATCAGCCGCGGAGCCATTCAAAAGACCCTGCGTGATGTGGCCAAAGTGCCCAGGGGCAACCTGATCACCGAAATTCTGGAATTAATCGGGCGCAACCAGCTGCCCGAACACCTGGCGCTGCTGCTTTCAGCAGTGTTGAAGGTGGGAAATTTTGCCATTTACCCGCTCAAAGGAAGCCAGCCATCCTGCGTCCTGCCGGTGGAACCGGCGGAAGCCTCTTTAAACCTGGACGTGCTCGACGGGCTGTTTGATTTTTATTACGTCCAGCCGGCCTTCAACCAGCGCCGCTTTAAAATGTTGGAAAGTACGGTTAAACCTTCGCCCCGGGCCATCTGAATCTCGAATGTGCGTCTGCGGTTTACCAGAGGAATTGGGGACCGGCCGGATGAATAAAAACACTTCCCGGGTGAAATCGGCGGGAGGTGTGATGCAGCCTGGTGAGGTTGGAACTAAAATTCGAGCACGGTTCCGACTGGAAGATCTTTGACCGAGGCGCCGAGTGCATTGCGCAGGGCGATCATCGGTTCGTGCCCGGTGCAGTGGGTCAGGTACATGCTCTGGGGTTTGCCTTTTTCACGCAGGGCGGTTGCGGTCTTGTTGACCTTGTCTGCGCTCGCGTCGGAGAGGTGCAGGCCGCCAATGACGCTCAAAATGGGTTTCTGGTAGTTTTTCATGGCGTGCGCCAGGGTGTTGTTGATGCCCGCGTGGCAGCAGCCGGTGACCACGACCAGGCCTTTTTCAGCTTCCACGAAAAGGGCGCGTTCGTCGTTAAAACTATCCACTTCAAGCATCAGGTTGCTTTCCACCAGGTACTTTTCCTGGGGGACTTCGAATGCCACGGAGCGCGGAATTCGGCCGCTGACATAGATGCCCTGGGCAATGGCGTAGGGGGTTTCCGCCAGCTGCAACTGCGCCTGTCCCTGCAGTTTTTCGCGCGGCATGGTCATCCCGTTGGATTTGTATTCCTTGCCCTCGCGCAGTGATTTTTTGGAAAAGATGGCGGGGTCGGTCACGATCATCGGCTGGCGTGTCTGCGTCAGCACCCATTCCAAACCGCCGGTATGGTCCTGGTGCCCGTGGCTGAGGACAATGACCTTGACGCGGCTGATGTCGTAATCCATTATTTTGGCGTTGTACTGGAGGATATCGGAATTACTTCCGGTATCAAATAAAATGCGCACCAGACCAACTTCGACCAGTAAGGCCAGGGCGTGTTCAGCTCGATATTTTGAATCGACCATAACACTGTTTGATACCAGACAGGTGACTTTAACCTTGTTTGCCATAACCTTACGCTCCGCATGATATAAAATTAAATTGGGTTCTTTGAAACCCTCTGCGCCAAATGGCAGTGTGTTCCATCAAGAACCTGAATTTGAACCTATTCAAATTATATTCATTTTTAATTAAAATGGTAGTCAAGCTCATAAATTCAGGCTAAATATAATTTAAGAATCGGATAAATTAAAAAATTGAAACAAACGTTCTTTGACATGCTATAATATTCTCAGTATTAATTACGGATAACAAAAAATTTTATGTTCTGAACAGGTAGCATGGCTATGTCATTTGTACATCTGCATGTTCATTCTGAATATTCCCTGCTGGATGGTTTCAGCAATCTTAAGAAACTCGTCAAACAAACCCAGGAACTGGGGATGCCGGCCATTGCGCTGACAGACCACGGTACGATGTTTGGTGCGATCGATTTTTATAAGACGGCCACTGCTGCAGGGGTGAAACCGATCATCGGCCTGGAGACCTATGTGGCTCCGCGCCGGATGACGGACATGGATTCCAAGCTGGATAAGTCGGCTTTTCACCTGCTGCTGCTGGCTGAAAACCAGGTGGGTTATCAAAACCTGCTGCAAATTGCTTCAGCCGCCCAGTTGAAAGGGTATTATTATAAGCCGCGGGTTGACCATGAATTCCTCGCCGAGCATGCCGAAGGCCTGATCGCATCTTCCGCCTGCCTGGCGGGCGAGATTCCGCGGGCGATTATGGCAGACAACCCCGACGAAGCCCTGCGCAAGATGTCATGGTATTTTGATGTCTTTGGCCGCGACAACTTTTTCCTGGAACTTCAGGAACACGACATTCCTGAACTGGCCAGGGTCAACCAGACCCTGCTGGAAATGGGCAAGGCCTTTAATGCCCAATACCTGGCGACCAACGACGTGCATTATATAAAAAAATCGGACGCGCGCCTGCAGGATATGCTTCTGGCCATTCAAACCGGGGCGCTGGTTTCAGACACCAACCGTTTTCACATGACGGGTGAAACCTATTACCTGCGTTCGCCGGATGAAATGGCAGCCCTGTTTGCCAATGTCCCCGAAGCGCTGCAAAACACCCTGCTGATTGCCGAGCGCTGCAATGTGAAACTGGGGTTTGACGGTTACCACCTGCCCCAGTTTGAAGTCCCGGATGGTTTTACCACCGAGACTTATTTGCGCAAGCTGTGTGAAGAAGGCCTGCTGCGGCGTTACGGCTCCCACGCCGGGGATGAAGAGGTGCGCACGCGCCTTGAATATGAACTCGGGATCATTCACTCGATGGGGTTTGACGCCTACTTCCTGATCGTATGGGATTTGTGCCGCTACGCACGCAATGAGGGCATCTGGTACAATGCGCGCGGTTCGGCTGCGGGCTCGCAGGTGGCTTATGTGCTCGATATTACCCTGGTGGAACCTCTGGAGCAGGGCTTGATTTTTGAACGCTTTCTCAACCCAGGGCGCGTGTCGATGCCTGATATTGACCTGGATTTCCAGGACGACAAGCGCTCGCTGATGATGGAATACTGCGCCAAACGTTACGGCAGCGACCGGGTGGCCCAGATTATCACCTTTGGCACCATGGCGGCGCGCGGCGCCCTGCGCGATGTCGGGCGTGTGCTTGATATTCCCCTGACCGAAGTCGACCGGATCGCCAAGATGATCCCCAATGTGCCCGGCAAGCCGGTGACCCTTTCGGAATGCCTTGAAACTTCAGCGGAACTTAAGGCGGCCTACGAAGAGTCCGATTACCTGCGCAACCTGATTGACACTGCCAGGGAAATGGAAGGGGTGGTGCGCAACGCCGGAACGCATGCGGCCGGGGTGGTCATCTCGGACAAACCGATCGTCAACTACCTGCCCCTGCACCGCCCGACCAGCGGATCGGAAGATTCACCGATTAAATCGGTCACCCAGTTTGAGATGTCCATCCTCGATTACCTGGGAATGCTCAAAGTCGATTTTTTGGGCCTGGCCACGCTGACCATCATGCAGCAGGCCTGCGACCTGATTGAGGCGCGCCACAACATAAAACTGACCCTGGATAATATCCCGCTGGATGATGCGGACACCTTCCAACTGCTGGGCCAGGGGCGCACGGCCGGCGTCTTCCAACTGGAAGGTTCAGGCATGACGCGCTACCTGGTGCAGATGAAACCGCAGAACCTGTCGCATATCATCGCCATGGTGGCACTCTACCGGCCCGGGCCGCTGGATTTCATCCCGTCCTACATCCGGCGCATGCACGGCGAAGAACCGGTGACATACCGGCATGCAATGCTGGAACCGATCTTTAAGGAAACCTACGGCACCCCAATCTACCAGGAACAGATTATGTTTGCCGCGATGGACCTGGGCGGGTTCACGGCCTCTGAGGCGGATAACCTGCGCAAGGTCATCTCGAAGAAAAAAGGCGACGAACTGCTCAAACAGCGCGTCCAGTTTGTCTCAGGGGCGGTAGCCAAGGGCATTGAAGAAAAAGTCGCCAATGAAATTTTCGCCGATTGGGAAAATTTTGCCCGCTACGGCTTTAACAAAAGCCACGCCGCAGATTACGGCGTGATCGCCGTGGAAACGGCCTTCCTCAAGACGCATTACACGGTTGAGTATATGACTGCCCTGCTTTCGGCTTCGAAAAACGAAATTGAAAAAGTGGCCTACTACGCTGCCGATGCGCGCACCCTGGGCATCCAGGTTTTGCCGCCGGATGTCAATACCAGCGGCTGGGATTTCACCATCGAGGACCGTGAAGGGCAGAGTTCCGCAATCCGCTTTGGCATGGGGGCGATTAAAAATGTGGGGCAGGGCCCGGTGGAATTGATTATGCAGGCGCGCAAAGATAAACCCTTCCGCGACCTGAACGATTTTTCCAAGCGGGTCGACCTGCGCCAGGTGGGGCGGCGCGCGCTTGAGAGTTTGATCAAGGTGGGCGCGCTCGACCGTTTTGGCGACCGCAAGTCCCTACTCGATTCAATCGACCGCGTCCTGTCTGTCAGCACCAGCCATTTCCGCGCTCTGCTGGCCGGCCAGATGAGCTTTTTTGGCAATATTGAAGGGGTGGAGGAAGACATTATCCTCAGCCAATCGCTGGTCACCGACCAGCGCGAGCTGTTGGAGTGGGAACGCGAGTTGATTGGCCTGTATGTCAGCAACCACCCCCTGACCCCCTATATGCATATTTTGCAGAAGAAAGTGACCCATTTTTCAGCCCAGCTGGGAGAAGTGGAAAACAAGGGCAGCGTCACCGTGGCCGGGCTGGTCACTCATTTCCGCAGTCATGTGACCAAAACCGGCAAGATGATGGGCTTCATCACCCTTGAAGATATCCAGGGCAATATTGAACTGGTTGTTTTCCCAAGAATATGGGAGCGTTACAGCAAACAGGTGGACCAAAACCGGGTTCTGCTGGTGGTGGGCAAGGTGGATGCTGAAGGCAGCGACCCCAAAATTTTGGTGGATGCGATCACGGTCGTGGACCCAGATGATGAAGTTTTTAACATGCCTGATGTGCCTGTTGCCCAGCCCGGACTTTCAGCCGGATTTGAAACGATCCCTTCCGGGGCAGATGAGCCTGGCCTGCTTCCAGTTTTGGAAGAAAACGACGCGCGCATGCCTTTATCCGGGCAGACTTCTGGTATAATCGAAAAATTATCTGCGGATTGGGAGGATGATGATCTGCCCCCGCCGCCGCCCGAACCGGATGACTGGCACCTGATGCCCCCGCCGTCGGCCCATATGGAACCGTCTGCGCCCCGGGCACCGATTATAGCTGTGGCTGAGAAAGTGGCGGCGGAAGAGAAGGTTGTACTGTCCGTCAATGTTTCCCTGCAAACAGGCTTTATCGCCCCGGAACTGCCCGAGGATGTGAACTACATCCTGGCGCCGGTTCACCAAGACGACGCCGTTGCCATTGAGCAGCCCTCGCGCATGCTGCAGGTCGTTATTCAGCCGACCGGGATGAAAGAAAAAGACGCTTTACGCATGAAACGGGTGCACGGCATTTTACGCTCCAGCCCGGGGAATGACCACTTCTCTTTCATGCTTTATGAAGGCAATCACCAGTTCCTGGTGGAGTTTCCAAATGAAACAACCATGATATCTGATGATATGATGGGAAAATTAGCCCAGCTTGTAGGTGAGGAAAATATACAGCTGGTATTATAACTAGAATCAGAAAAAGATCAGCAGGTGAAGAAATGGATCAAATCAATACAATTGGCGTTTTAACCTCAGGCGGAGATGCTCCAGGCATGAACCCCTGTATCCGTGCTGTGGTACGTTCTGCAGTCGGCAAAGGACTGAAAGTGATTGGGATCGAATCGGGTTATGAAGGCCTGATTCACGGTGAATTCCATGCCATGGGGCCGCGCGATGTGGGCGGTATTTTGCAGCGCGGCGGCACCATTTTAAAAACGGCGCGCAGCGAGGATTTCCGCACCCCCCACGGGCAGCGTGAAGCCATCCGGCAGATGAGTAATGCCAACATTGATGCGCTGGTTGTCATCGGCGGAGATGGTTCCCTGTCGGGGGCATTAAAACTGGCGGAACAGGGTGTGCCTGTGGTGGGCGTTCCAGGCAGCATTGACAACGACCTTTTCGGGACGGATATGGCGATCGGGGTGGATACAGCCCTGTGCACGATCGTCGATATTATCGACAAGCTGCGCGATACAGCCACATCACACAACCGCGCTTTTTTTGTCGAAACCATGGGGCGTTCCTGCGGTTACCTGGCATTAACCTCAGGCATTGTCTGCGGCGCTGAAATGTCGCTGGTGCCTGAAGTGGCCACCCCCATCGAGGAAATCACTTCCTCGATTGAACAGGCTTACCGGCGCGGCAAACAGCACTGCATCATCGTGGTCGCCGAAGGTTTCAAACCCGGGGCCGCTCTTCTGGCTGAACAGATCAAGGAAATCGATACCGGCTTCCACACACGTGTCACCATCCTGGGTCATGTGCAGCGCGGCGGCAGCCCGAGCCCCATGGACCGGCTGCTGGCTACCCGTTTTGGTTACCATGCGGTCGAATTCCTTCTGGCGGGCAAAACCAACGTGATGACCGGCCTGGATGGAAAAGAAATTGTGGATGTGCCGCTTGCGGATGTGATTGCCAACCCCAAGGTTTTGACGCCAGAATATATCAATATGGCCAAGATCATGGCAAAATAAAACACCGATTCACCCGACCTTCCTTTTTATTTTGGAAAGGGGAAAAGGTTATTTCGACCTGGCAGATCGTCCTTTCAGACGCATTATTTCTGAAACAGAGTCAATAAAAAAACTGGCCATTTTGAACGGCCAGTTTTTTATTGTATCTTGAGAAGAACCGTGCTTATTCGACCTTGAGCACTTCAACCGTGAAATGCCCGCCGGGCGTATCTACGACCAGGCTTTCACCCTGTTTGTGGTTGAGCAGGGCCTTGCCGATGGGAGATTCGTTTGAAATTTTGCCATCTGCCGGGTTGGCTTCGGCTACTCCGACGATGATGTAGGTCTCGGGTTCCATATCATCTTCCTTGATGGTCACCTTCGAGCCGATCTGAATCTGGTCAATATTGTGTGCTTCTGAAATAATCCGGGCTGTAGCCAGAATAATTTCCAGCTCTTTAATACGTCCTTCAACAAAAGCCTGTTCATTTTTGGCAGCTTCATATTCAGCGTTTTCAATCAGTTCGCCGCCTTCCATGGCTTCATGCAGCCGTTGGGCAATTTCTTCCCTTTTCTGGGTGCGCAGCGTATCCAATTCATCCTGGAGCTTGTGGTACCCTTCCTGCGTCAAGAACGTGGTTGACATTTATTCTCTCCCTCGCTAAAAGATCAGTCTTTACAAGAATGTGATTATTATCAGCTACGGCCCATTCCGCTGTTGAATTGATTTATCAAACACCGGCTCGAATGGTGCATCCGGGACAGGGCTTAATAAAACAAAAACCCTCCTGCTGGAGCGTTTTTAAGCGGGATAATAAACATCTTTCCCTATGGGTAATTGATCATAACACATTTTTTTTGAAATATCAACACCCTTTTTTAAAATCCGCACAGGGTTTGTAATCACTATTCGTAAGACAGCACTTCCCGGATGGTCAGCTGGGCCGCGCTGCGCGCCGGAATGAGGCTGGCTGTGATCGAAAGGACCACCACCAGCGCCAGCCAGATGCCGTAACCCAGGGGCGTGTAAGTCAGGTTGGCTGAATTGCCAAAGATGGCCATGATGACGCTGTCTCCGAGGATGCGGGTGATGGGTATGGAAATTAAAATACTGATGGCGTAACTGATCAATCCAATCGTCAGGCCTTCGGAGAGCACAATTTGCATCAGCGAGCCGTTTGACGCGCCGATGGAGCGCAGGATGCCAATTTCGCGCGTGCGCTCGAGCACATTCATGCTCATTGTCCCGGCCAGGCCGATGCTGCCGACGATGGCGATTAAAACAGCCATAAAAAGCAGGAAAACCGTCAGGGTGGTCAGGCCGCCGCTGCTTGAGCTCGAATCGGAATTCCCCGTGGTCAGGTTGGCAATGCGGATGTCGTGCGCATCGAGGCTGGTTTCGATCGCCTGTTTGAGCTGTTCCTGCTGCGGGCCAGTCATATTTTTGGAACTGCCCAGGATCTGGAAATTGAAAACGCGGTTGGAACTGTCGGTCAATTCGGCCAGGTAGTCATAATTGGTATAGGCCGTCAGGCCGCTCATTTTTCCTGCCAGCTGAAAGAAACCGACGACCACCCAATCCGTGTCCTTATTGTTGATTTTGAGCTTCAGGGTGCTGCCCAGGCCCAGGCCCAGATTTTCCAGCTGAAATGTGTCGCTTAAAACGATGGCATGTTTATCCCCTTTTGCGATCCAGCGTCCCTGGGTGATGACAGGTTTAATAATCAGGCTGCCCCCCGGAGGGGCGAGCACGTTCACCCGTTCACCCAGGTCGCCGTTGGCCTGGATGATCCTGCCGGCAGCGGACGTCCAGGCTTCAATATATCCCACGCCGGAAACCTGGTTGAGGATATCTGTAATTTCGACGTCGCGGTAGGGATGTTTGAGCACCAGGTTAATGTCGGCGATGAAATACTGGCGAATCTGGCTGATATACTGGTCAAGGGATACGCGCACATTAAATGTGGCAATAAAAATGGCGCCTGCCAGTGAAAGGGTAACCAGCGTCAGGATCAGGCGTCCCTTCTGGCGGAAGGTGTTTCGCACGGCAATCGCCTGGGGCAGGTTGGCCCTGAGCATGCGCGAGATCCAACCCGGTTTTTGTTGGCGTTTGGGGCTGGCCGGGTTGGCGGCGTGTTTTTTCTTCTGCGCGCTGTGCAGGCCGCCGGTCAGCGCTTCAATCACGCTGATTTTTGAACCTTCCCAGATTGGCTGCCAGGAGGCAACCAGCGGCATGACGACCGCCAGGAATGCCTGTAACGCCACCACGGGCATTTCCAGGCGCTGGCTGCGCAGGGTGAAATTGAGCTTTTCTGCGAGGAACTGCATCAGGGGATAGGAAACCACATAGGCCAGGGGCATGGCCACCAGGAAGGCCAGCACGCCAAAGGTGAGGATCAGGGCGAGGTAAACCCCGGCGATCTGGTTTTGCCTTGCACCGATGGATTTCATGATCCCGATTTGCTGCGTCTGCTGTTTGAGCAGGGCCTGCAGGGTATTGGTCACCAGGAAACTGCTCAGGAAAACGGAGAGAAGCCCCAAAATCAGGAGGATGCCCGAGACCGCGTCCATCAGGGCGGCGTTGGGGTGGTCGCCGGAACTGGCGCTTTTGATATTGCTGATGCTGACGTTGTTAAATTTCAGGTCGTGGTTGACCACGCTCGAGACTTCCTGCACGGTTTTGAGGTCGGTCTGGTCGCCGGAGATGGTGATGTAGGCGTTGTTAAACAGGTCGGTGCTGGTTTGTTCGAGCTTATCCAGCGTGTCAGGGTGAATGTAACTCTGCAGGGGAGCGTTAAAAAAACCGCCGCTGTTGACATATGCGCCAATGGTCTGGTCCTGGACAATGCCCACCAACTGCAGCAAACGGATTTTGTCTGAAGGCAGTTCGACCTGGATCCAGTCGCCCACCCCGGCATTAAGTTCGACCAGGCGGTTTTTATCAATCACGATCTCGCCGCTTTTTGGCCAGCGCCCGGCAATCAGGTGCAGCTGGTTGATCGGCAGCTGGTCCATATTTTTAAAAGCCTTGATATCGATATTCTGCCACAGGCCCCTGGCATTAAGCACCCTGAGGCTGACGGAGCGCATACCTTCAGCCTGGCTCACCCCGGGAATGTTGCCAATGTGATGGATCATATCGTCGTTGATCAGGCTGGTTTGAATGAAGATGTTGGCCGGGTGCACGGACATATATCCGGCGCGCATATCCTCCTTGATGATCACGAACAGCGTGCTGATGATGCCGATGGCCAGCAGGCCGACGGAAATGGAAGCCACAACCAGGATCGAACGCGTGGGGTTGCCCCACAGGTCGGATAAAACCTTGTCCCAGCGAGGGCGAATCAGCATGCGCCCTCCTGCGGGGTTGAAGGACCATCCAGCAGCAGCCCGTCTGCAATGCGGATCACGCGCCCGGTACGTTCAGCCAGGGTTTGGTCATGCGTGACCATAATGATCGTTTTGCCCTGGGCCGCCAGGCCGGTGAAAATGTTAAAAACGGCTTCAGCCGTGCGGGAATCGAGGTTGCCGGTAGGCTCATCTGCGATCAGGATGGGAGGGTCATTGGCCAGCGCGCGCGCAATGGCGGCACTTTGCTGCTGGCCGCCGGAAACCTCATCCGGCAGCTGGTCGGCAAAATCCTGCAGCCCCACCAGCTGCAGAAGGGCTGCGGCGCGCTCTTCGCGTTCGCGGGGCGGAAACTTATGGCACAGGTCCATGGGCAGTTTTACGTTTTCAAACAGGGTCAAAATGGGCATCAGCTGGAAAAATTGAAAAACAATCCCCAGGTTTTGTCCGCGCCAGACGGCCATCTGGCTTTCTTTAAGTTTATGAATGTAGGTTTTTCCCACCCGCACCGAACCGGAACTGGGGTGGTCGATGCCGGTCATCATGTTGGCCAGGGTGGATTTGCCGCTGCCCGAACGCCCGACGATGCTGATAAACTCGCCCGGGTAAAAATTAACCGAAATGCCTTTCAGGGCGGTAAAATCACCCGCCTGGGAATGAAAGGTTTTAACGATGTCGCACATTTCCACCAGGGGTTCAACACCTGAAGGGGGGAAAGCGGGGGAAGGCAGCCCCGCCAGGTTCAGAGAAGAATTTTCCATCACGGCACCAGGCCTCCGTCTACAATCTGGATGACGCGCGACATGCGGCGCGCCAGGCCCTGGTCGTGCGTGACCATGAGGATGGTTTTTCCCTGGGCGACGAGAGCCATAAAAAAGCGGAAAATCGTTTCTGCTGTGACCGAATCGAGCCGCCCGGTGGGCTCGTCGGCCACAATAATGGCCGGGTCGTTGGCCAACGCGCGCGCAATCGCGGCGCGCTGGCTCTGCCCGCCGGATACCTGCGCGGGCAGTTTGTAGGCGTTTTCTTCCATTTCAACCTGGCGCAGCAGGGCGAGCGCCCGCGCCACGCTTTTTTGCCCCTGGTAAAGGCCGCAAAAATCCATTGGCAGGAGCACATTCTTCAGGATCGAGAGGGTTGGCATCAGGTAAAAAGACTGGTAAATAATGCCCAGCTTGCGCCCGCGCCACAGGGCAAGCTGGTTTTCATTCAGCTGGTGGATGGGCGTGCCGTCCACCCAGACTTGGCCGCTGGTGAGGTGGTCCACCCCGGTGAGCATATTGATCAGGGTGGTTTTGCCTGAGCCGGATTTACCAATAATGCCCAGGAACTCCCCGGGGTAAACTTCGAGGTTAATTCCCTTGAGCGCCATGAATTCGCTTCCGGCGACCTGGTAGGCTTTTTGGACATCTTGCATGTGGATGATAGGCTTTGTTTCCATACCTGGGCTGACTTTTCTTTTGAATCACATGGTTGTATGATGGTTGTGTAAGCTGCTGGCCATTGATTTATAGTAGACGTTGTATTTATATGGTCGTTGTATTATAATAGACATTGTCTATTATAATTACAGATGTTATTCTGTCAATCCCCTAAAAGAAGGGAATATCCATGAGTGATCAGATACCGGCTCAAAAAGAAGAGAAAAAAGTGGACCGGCGGGTGCAGCGCACCCGCCGGGCGCTGCGGGCAGCATTGTTGGAATTAATCCAGGAAAAGGGATATGACGGCATCTCGGTGGAAGAGATCACGCAGCGCGCCAACCTGGGGCGGGCCACATTTTACCTGCATTACCGCGATATGGACGATATCC
>Ga0118677_10012349_pt1 | contig 12555 bp, 10 predicted proteins | sample AliMusrvi5mmetaG_FD_86154 | JGI IMG/M metagenome (GOLD analysis project Ga0118677, IMG submission 86154)
GCAGCCACCTCGGCGCCACGCTGCTCAACGAGTCGAAATACGGGCACAACATCGATGACAATGTGCTCCGCCTGACCCTGTTGCGCAGCAGTTATCTACCCGACCCACTGCCCGAACTTGGCCGCCACCGCATCCGCTTCGCCCTGCAGCCGCACGGCGGCGACTGGTCTCCCTCGCAGGCGACTCGCTGGGGCTACGATTACAACCTGCCGTGCAATGTGGTCAACACCACCGAGCACGCGGGCGATTTGCCGCTGAGCAAGGGATTTGCCGAACTGCTGACCCCCAATGTCATGCTCAGCGCCTTGAAGAAAGCTGAAGACAGTGATAGTCTTATCCTGCGTCTCTATGAGATGGCGGGCAAAGCGGTCACCGCCCGCGTCCGGCTGGACCCCGCGCTGGCCGCTGCCGGTGCCCCGGCAATCGAGACGGATCTTATCGAACAGCCAATCGCCGGCAATACCGCCGGTATGGTCGATGGAGTCCTGCATGTAGACATTCCTGCCTACGGTATCGCGACGGTAAAAATCGGTTAAGAAAAAATGTTTCACGTGAAACATGATCAGCGGCACCTATAGCCAGAAAAAACTAGCGGAGATTACCCAATGGCACACTCAATCCTGCTGCGTTTGCCGTCCCACCCGTCGCCGATCATCGTGCGGGCGGTGGAAATTTTCGGGCGGGTCGTGCGCGAGCGCGCCGGCGTTCCCGTAACAACCTCCGGCGCCGCGGATCTCACCATCCGGCTGGCCATCACGCCCGGCATCGACAAAGAAGCCTTCCGCATTGATGATCTCGCTCTCAATGTGATCGGCATCACCGGCAGCGACCCGCGCGGGTTGCTCTATGGCATCGGCAAATTCCTCCACACTTCCGGGTATCGGCAGGGGGAATTCCTCCCCGGCGAGTGGCGCGGCGTTTCCGTGCCGGAAAAACCCGTCCGCGGCATCTACTTCGCCACCCATTTCTACAACTGGTATCACGCCGCCCCGCTGGAGGACATCACGCGTTATCTGGAAGACCTTGCGCTCTGGGGCTTCAACGCCCTCAACGTCTGGTTCGATATGCACCACTTCACCGGCATTGACGACCCGGATGCACAGCAGATGATCGCCCGCCTTCATGCCATGCTCAAAGCCGCCAATGGCGTAGGACTCGGCGCCAGCCTTCTCCTGCTCGCCAACGAGGGTTATGCGAACAGTCCCGCGGAGTTGCGCGCGGACTGGACCGCCGGGCATGACGGTTATCACTCTGCTCCCCAGGGGCATTACCATGTGGAGCTTTGCCCCTCTAAGCCCGGCGCGCAGGAACTGCTGCTGTGCTGGCTGGACGAGAAGCTCACGGCTTTCGCCGATATCGACCTGGAGCACCTCTGGATCTGGCCCTACGATCAGGGGGGATGCACCTGCGGAAACTGCGCGCCCTGGGGCGTGAACGGCTTCCTGCGCCTGGCGGAGCCGATTGCCCGCCGCATCCGCGCCCATTTCCCGCGCACGAAGATCGCCCTCTCCACCTGGTATTTCGACCGTTTCATCGATGGCGAATGGGCGGGCTTGAGCGCAGCCTTCCGCCGCCATCCCGATTGGGTGGATTACCTCGTGGCCGATGATTGCGGAGATGACTTCCCGCAATACCCCCTCACCCATGGCGCACCCGGCGGCTTTCCCATGTTCAATTTCACCGAGATCAGCATGTATGCCGCCGACCCCTGGGCCGGCTACGGCGCCAACCCGTTCCCACACCACCTGCAGGCCATTTGGGATACGGCGAAAGAGCACCTCGCCGGCGGCTTCCCCTACTCAGAAGGCATCTACGAGGATCTGAACAAGGTCATCTGCGCCCAGTTTTACTGGGATGCCGACAAACCGGCGCAGGAAACCGTGCGCGAATACGTGGAATTTTACTACGGTCAAGACTGCGCCGATCAGATCTGCGCCGCCATCGAGATCCTCGAACACACCTGGCCGCGTTCATTGGAGATAGAAGCCGAGGAACCGCTGGTTCACTTGCGCCATCCCGCCGGCGTCGACATCGCCTTCCGCCTGCTCGACACCGCGGACCGCCAACTCGATCCCGCCATCAAACTCACCTGGCGATGGCGCATCCTCTACCTCCGCGCCCTCATCGATGCCGAACTCGTCCATCACGACTTCCACATCTCCGACCGCTGCGAGGAGGCCTTCCGAGAACTGGAGGCTATCTTCTATGCCGAAAACGCCCTCGACTGGGTCCACCCCCCGACCCGCGAGATGATCCGGCGGAAAAAAGCCGTCGTCTTACCTTTATGAATCGGACGGGTTGGACAAGTCTGACGGGTCAGACTTGTCCAACACCCTGCAATCTCATACTTCGTCTTCGTCTGGCGGCAACACCGGTTCGACCTCAAGATCGGCATTGGCGCCCTTGGACCGATAGCGCCAGGGGGCTTCGGCCTGGAAATTTTCCACTGCCAGCGGCGCCACTTCGTCCAGGTCCATCGGGTGAATAGGTGCGCCGGAATCGCCGCCCACCGGGCCGCCCTGTTCCTCACCTTCGTTCACCGTCGCCTCATCCCATTCTTCGCCGAATGGACCGATGCGGGTTTCCAGCCGTCCCTGCGGATTGACATCCGTGGTGGGTTCGGCACGCAGGTCCATGCCATCGCGATGGCTGCTGATGTCGTAGGGCACTTCGCTCGTCGTCAAACTGTTGGTGAGATCCCCCACGCCGCCGATCTGACTCGCGATCCGTTCCGCCAGATCGTACATTTCCGGCGTAGGCACGGAACCTTCCAACCACACATCCCGCCCGAGAACCACGACGCGGATGCCGCGGGCATCCAGGCCGTCATCTTCCCATAATTCTTCCGTCACGCGTGCTTGTAATTGCTGCGGTGTCATTTTGGGCACCTCCACCATAATGCAGTTACCCGTCACAAGACGCGACTGGCAATCCCGCTGCCCCGCCATGTCGCGTTCTTATCACATATTCGAAGTGAATCCCAGAACAGGAAGCGCCTGCCTCGCGTCGAACGTAAGTGAGTAAAGTGCCTGTGGATTGGGCACACTGGGAAGGTATCTCTTCAACCTTATGCGACGCATTGACCGCTACCTGATTTCGGAAATGATCGTGCCTGCCGTTGTCGGCGGGTTGCTGGTCGTTATGCTGCTGGTCGGTAATCAACTCTACGGCCTGCTGAAATTCCTCTATAACGGCGTACCCGTGCACGACGTGCTGATGACGCTCGCCTACTTCACGCCGGGCGTCCTCATGTTGGCCATCCCCGCCGCGTTGCTCCTCGGCTCCGCCCTCGGCTTAAATCGACTGGAACGTGACCGGGAAATTCTTTCCATGCGCATGGCCGGCGTGCGGCTGAAACGCATCGTGCTGCCTATTATCGTCGTTGGTATATTCGCCGCCGGGCTCATGTTCTATCTGCAGGAGCGGGTGATTCCGTATACCACGCACGAGGCCATCAAGCTCACGAATAAGCTGACCTATGGTTCCACCGCCGCCGTCATCCCCCCGGATCAGGTGTTCAAAATCGACAGCAACGGCGTCAAGTATTTTGTTTACGTACACGAAGCGGACCCGACTCCCGACAAGCAGACGCTGCGCGGTATCGTGGTGGCGCGCATTGATGGCCGCGGCTATCCGAAGTGGGTGAGGATACCGGTGGCGGAAAACCGCAACGGACAATGGCTCTTCCTGCCCGATCCCGTCACCGGCGAGATGCCGCAACTCTTTCTGATTCCGGAGCATGGTAAAACAGTCATCGAGGCTGATGGGGAAAACGGCGCATGGGACATACCGCGGGATGCTTTCGACGCGGCCTTCTATACCAGCAGGTCCGCTGACGAGTTCACCTTTCACGAATTGCTCGCGGTGCAGCGCAGCGGCATCCGCGGCGCCTCCGCCTTCACCGTGAAAGGCGTCGTCCTCGACTCGCATAACCTGCTGTTCTATCTGCACCGCAAACTCGCCGCCCCCCTCGCCGCGCTGGTGGCGATTCTCATTGCCATCCCGCTCTCCATTCATTTCGGGCGCTCCGGCGGGTACGTCGGACTGCTCCTCTCCGTCGTCGTCGCCTTCTGCTTCATCGTCACCCAACAATGGACCCAGGTGCTGGCGGAAACGAACAGGATGCAGCCTATCCTTGCCGCCTGGGCCCCGGATGCCTTCTTCGGCATCCTCGGCATCATCCTCCTCTTCCGCGAGGAGTGACCCGGTAATCGTAATCCTGATCGCCCGTGATCGGATATCGCCAGGCGGCAAGAGGCTTTCAGATACTTTCTGCAGGAATCCGCCTCCTCCCCGGCGAATGAACAGTTGCTCAAGGTCGGAGGCTGTCTGCCATAACAGCACCCGGCAGCCTTGAGAAACCCGGTAACGCGGGGTTGAACCGGTTGAGGCATAGTGCCCGGTATGGGACTGTCCCCTCGCATGCGAACCCTAACGTGTATTTCGACCAGCAGAGGGGTATATCCGAAACAGGGATGACCACCTTCCGACACGATATCTGCATACTTCTCACCGTAGGTTTCCTCCTGTTGCTGGTCGCCTGCGGCGCATCGGCTGTGACGGTTGTGCATCAAGAGAACCGGCTGCTTATTGACGGCAAGCCCATGGCGCTGACCTTCGCGCGTAACTGCACCGAGATCAGCGATCTGCCCGCCTACCGCGCCCTTGGCTTCAATACGCTGCTGGTCACCATCGATTCCCCCGCGCCGCGCGCGCTGGAGAAGGCGCAGGCGCTGATCGCCGCCGCCGAACAGCAACAGCTCTATATCCTTATCGAACTGGCCAACGGCGACTGGTCGGCCTCGGAATATGCCGACACGGACGGAGAGGAGTACAAGCAGAACTGCGGCTACTTCCTCGACATGATCGTGCCGAAGTTTTGCAAGCACCCCAACCTGGCCGGCTGGATCGTCAGCACCGTCGATGAACGGCAATCCGTCGCCGATCCCGGCAGCTTCGTCGATTTCCTGCTGCGGAAATACAAGTCCATCGATGAATTGAATAGAAGCTGGACCGAGCGTGATGTAGACGACAATGTCAAAAGTTCGTTGTTGCTGTCGATGTCCAAACTGCAGGTCTTCCCGACAGCGAAACAACTGCTCAGACTGACCACGAATAAGGTCATCCAGCAAAAGATCACCAGCGATGGCAGCGAATACGACACTCTCCTCAACACGCGCGATAGACGTTTCCGCGCGTTCCTGCAAAAACTCTACCCATCATTCAATAAACTGCAATTTACCTGGCAGTGTGATCGCAAGGAGTGGCATTTCGATAAGTGGGACGACATCACGGTGGATGCGCTGGTCAAGCACGAGGAAGACGATCCGGAATCCTGCCCGTCCTCCATGCTCGACCTGGCGCAGTTCAAAGCCGCGTTCTCGCCGGTGTTGCTCGATTGGTGGACGGGGGAAGTCGCAAAACGCGATGCCGACCACCGCGTCTTTGCCGGCTGCCAGCACAGCTACCGCACGTTGAGCACCCTCCCCCGTTCGCTCGATGGCGCGCTGACCGAATGTTATCCCGGCTTTGCCGAGCCTGATGAAGTGAGCCAGAACCCGCATGCGATCGATATCGCCCGCCATGGCAATCAGTTCGCGGTACTGGCTGGGGTGTTAGTGCCGGGCATGACGGCGAACGATATCTGCAACGCCGTCTATGCCGCCGCCGTGCATGGCGCGGCCGGCCTGTGTTTCGCCGATTGGCCGACGCTGACCGCCACGACCGATGATGCGGCCCCGCTCACCAATGCCGTCGCCGTGCGGGACTCTCTGGCGTATCTCGCGCAGCACAGCCTGCTCGGGCGGACCCCGGCGCCGACGGTGGCCCTCGTCTACTGTCCCTATGTCGCCGGGTACCGCATCGGCAACTGCAACCTTTACGGTTACCTGGAATCCTCCACCTTCATCTCCGGTCCCGGCAATCTCGGCACCCTCTTCTTCGAATTGCGTAACGGCACCGGCTTCGGGCAGTTCGACTATCTCTCTGGAGACGACCTGACGCGCGTGTCGTTACAAAACTATCAGGCGATCCTCATGCCTTCCGCCCTGGATATTCCCCGTGCCGCTCAGCAGGAGTTGAAGAAATACGTGTACAATGGCGGTACGCTGGTCGCCGACCTCGGCGTCGGCACCATGCAGGCAACGAAAGATTTGCTGCAATTGCCGGACAACGATAATCAGGACGATGATTCGCTGCGTTTCCTCTTTCATGTCTCTCCCATGTTGGGATTGGAAGATGTGCGCTTGAACCTGGAGGTGGCTCAACCCAACCCGCGCTTTCCCCACATGTTGCCGGGATTGCGCACCAGCGGTATGAACGGCGGCTTCATGATCACCCGCATTATGAAGGTCCTTCCCATGGAGGGCACGCTCTTCTTTGGCACTACCGTGGCCACCACGAAATATCAGATGCCCATGCTCAGACCGCCCACCCCCATGCTCATGCGTCCCTCGCGGGGCATGTACTATTACCAGTTCGGCAAGGGGCAGGCGATCTACGCCCCGTTCCCGCTTTATCAGTACTGGCTGCCGGAAAACCAGTTGTTCGGGGAATTCCATCACGATCTCTTCAGTCTCAACGCGCGCGTCTTTCTGCAACGGCCCATCGACTTCATCCCCCTGCTTGCCGAGGTCGCCGCGTACACCGACGGCAGCATCGTCACCTGGACAAAAGACGCCACGCGCCCTGAGACGGAAGTCGCTAACCCGGAACGGCGATTCTACAATATTTTGGCGAACACCGGCAGTTGTCTCGTCTCTCCCGATGACACCACCCTGTTGCACTATGACGTTGCCGGGCTAAATCTCGCCGAGCCGCTGCCCATCTACGCGGAACACACGCCGTTGACGCTCAAATTCACCACCACCGCCGCCGTCAGCCCGACCGCGCTGGAATTCGATATCGATGCCGCCGGGGATGTGCCGAAAAAAACGGTCATCCTGCGCATCGGCAGCGGCGAGTATGCCATCGCGCCCAAATCCAACCACCGCGTGGCTATTAACGACAAAACCATCGTCGTCAAAGCGGACGACAAAGGCCTCCTCACCCTCAAGTTCGTCGGCGAACACACTCACCTTCGCATCGAGCCTGGTACCCCCCAGGACGAAGGCAAAGAGGTGATCTTCAATGTGACCGGTCCCGGCGACGACTACGAAATCGACGTCCATCCCGTCGAAGAAGCCCCGAAGAAACCCGCCACGGAAACGACGTTCTAACTGAGAAGCTGTATTCAAATCCAGCGAGGTCATACACAGGGTTTGAATACAGCTTCTGAGATGAGCACGGCGTCCGTCGTCTCCTCTTCCTTTGTCAGTAAAGCGAGCGAACTGGCAAACAAATGTTGAAGCCCTGGCTTGCCCTGGAAACGACGAATCGCGAGTCGGTATACCTTTTGCCTATCCGAAAAAGGCGGCATGTTTCACGTGAAACATGCCGCCAGTTGTTGCGTTACCCGTTGCTCAAATTATCGCGGACCCCGCGGGCGTTCGCCGCCTGGTCGGCCACCGGGCCTGCCGCCGGGACCACCGGGGCCACCGTAATTGCCGCCGGGTCGGCCGCCGGGGCGTTGGGGACGTTCGCCGCTGCGCCCGAGGGCGCCGCCGCGGCGGGCGCGTTGCTTGCCCTGTTCTTCTTCTTCCACGCGACGCTGATAGGCGCGGATAGGATGTTCACCGCCGCCTGTTCCCGCACCCGGACCGGTCGGACCCTCGACAGGCGGGCCGGATTTGCGCCAGCGGCGTTCGCCGCGCTGCTCGCGGCGTTCTTTCCAGTCCTCTTCGCTCGGTCCCCGTTTCTGGAACTCGGGCATCGGTTCCGGCGGCGGTTCCGGCGCACGCCGTGGGCGACGTTCGTCGCGCTTGGCGCGTTCGGCCGCCAGCCGATTGCTGATGAGGATACGCACTGCCTCCGATGGCGTCGGGGCGTCGAGAAGGGATTGCACCTCGACCAGCGACTTTTCATCGACAATCACTTCAACCCGGACCATACCCGGTTCCAATTCACGTCGTGGCATAATAGATCCTTTCAGGCGTATACCTGTCCATTCCATATTTTCTTACAAAACCACCGGTTCCGGCGTGGCGGACGCCGGACTGGGCGCGTCGGTCTTGAGCCAGCAGAGCGGGACCGCCGCGCAAATCGTCAACACGCCACTGGCGAGAAACGGGAGGGCGGACGAATGTGCCGCCAGTATCCCGGTCACGATCGGGGCGAAAATGGCGCCCACGCTGCTCCAGGCCAGCACTTTGCCGACCTCCGTCCCCCGCGTGGCATCGCGGGAGTACCGCTGAATCAGCATGGCCTGGATCGGCGTCCACAGCCCTGCGCCGACCAGGTCGTGCAGTAGGAAAATGGCCGCGGACCATCCCAACGAAGGGACAATCGCCGCGCCGGCAATCGTCACCCCTTCCAGACAGATTCCCACGATATACCAGGCGCGTAAATTTTGTATCCGCAAATTGCCCACCAGCAACAGCGGCAACGCGATGGTGGCGCGATGGGCCACCATAATCCAGATCGTGACCTGCTCCGAAGCATGAAAATGCTTGATAAAGAAGAGCTGCAGAAAAAAACTATGACTCAGTGTTACGCCGAAAGAAAGCAGCAGACCCGTGCACATGATCAAGAGCAAATTACGATGGAGATCGAAGTTCACTAACTCCCGCAACGGCAGGATGCGCTGGGCCTGCGGGCGATAGGTCTCCGTGAACCGCGTCCACCAGAGCGCAGCCAGGCAGACGGCTCCGCCCGCGATGAGAAACAAGACCCGATATGTGCCGATCCCCGGACCGATCAAATTGATGACGACCAGCACCAGCAGTGTGCCGCCCGCTTGCAGTAAAAATTCGAAACCGCGATATTTGCCGATGCGGTTGAGAAATCCGGCCCGTTGTTCCTCGTAGAGGATTACGGGATAAATCGTCTCGCGGGTCAGCGATCCGATATCGCGCAGCGTCTTCAACAAGGTCTGCCAGATCCAGTAGGTCGGCACGAACGGCGTCAGGGCCGAGGCCGCGCCGCAGACTGCCAGCGCCCATCCGTATAACGGCTTCCTGCCCCAGCGATCCGCCAGTCCTCCCATATAGATCCGCGCTACGACCATTACCAGACCGGCCAGGGCGAAAATCACGCCCATGTTTTGATAACTGACTTTTTGCGCATCAAGAAATAGCGGAAGGACGTATTCGTATATGCCTGTGGAAATGCCGAACAGCAGCGAGATGCCGAGCAGCAGCCGGAGATTCGATTTCATGCAGAGCTGGCCTCAGGAAACCGCTATCGGGAAGCGACATGTTAATCAGTGTACCACATGAACGGGGAATGTGGCAATCAACCATCGTCAGGATTAGCTTCCCCTTTTTCTCATGCCGACCAACCGCAACTCTTCTAGCCTGCATGATGCATAACTTTTCGCATAATGCCTCAGCATGCCCGGCATTCCTCTATATCGTGAATCATCCGGGCGAGAAGGTCCCTATCCCAGTAAGAGGGCGGGGTAATAATATGCCCCGCCCTCTTGATTCTCCCCACGGACGAACGACCCGTGTGCCATCGGGAGCCGCCTCGATTATTCTCGATCCGAGCCAGTCATCAATGCGCGGATGGTTACGGGCAGTAGCGATGGTTGCTCTTCATGGCGAAGGGACCATTCGAATTGGGCACGACCCAATAGGTGAGCTGTTGTGCGCCCTGTACCAGCGGGCTGGCCTGGAACTGCTGCCCGAAGGCCATGAAGGGCTGATCGGAGAGCAGCAGGTAGTGCACCGCGACTAACCGTCCGCGCTGATCGAAGGAATACGCCTCCGGCACCATGGCATCGAACCGATTATCGATCAACGACTGGTTGACATAGACCTGACCGACGTTCGGGATGCACGCGTTCAGCGGTAGGTATCCCGCTGCTGTCGCCTGCTGCGTGGTGATGCCGCGGTACTGGTTTTTCACGGACATCAGCACGCTCTGCGACTGTGCATCCACGCTCGCCGGGAAGTTCATATAGCTCTCCTGGTAACCGGCGATCCGGGACGGGTTGGTATTCAACGCGTAATACGGATAAAACGGATTTCCGTGTCGCGTAATGACCCCATTGGGGTGTGAGTTCAGCAGCGGATCTCGCCAGGAATAAAAGCTTACCATGTTCAATGAGGTGTCGTGCCAGTTGACGCCGTGCACGCCCAGATTCCGCAGCGCATATTCCTCTTCCGTGCCCAGCACCAGCACCACGGGCTGGCCACTCAGGTCGATCGAGGCCTTGGCGGCACAGGGGCTCGGTACGATAGGCATGGACGTGGTGGGACAGATCATCGTGGTCGTCGTCGTGTTTACCGCTGTGGTCACAGGCATAGTGGTCACGACTACCGGCGTCGCGGTGGTCGTGGTCGTGGTGGTGGTCGCCGGCGGTGGAATCGTCGTCGCGGTCACCGGTCCCGTAGTGGTCGTCGTTGTGGTGGTGTCGGCAAGCACCGCCCCGGCGCAGAGGGCCACGGCCGCCAATAACATCCCCATGATTCTCATAGAAACTCCTCCTTCAAAAACCGTCGCCCGGCCTTGGCGGCCGACGGCGAAATCTCAGGAGATTATCCTGCTCTTCCATGCCCATGGCGGAACAAAATGGCGACATTCCGTTCCCCAAATCGCCAATACGCCCGGCGTTGGTTTTGATAACCGTACATGGACGGGCCATGACTGTGCTCCCGCCGGATCATCCATACCGTCGCTCGTAGGACATTCCCACCATGGCGGGGATGGGGACGGGACGAAGGGAAACAGGTATAATGGTGCGATGAATGCCTGGGATATCATTGTGGTTGGAGGAGGGCACGCGGGGTGTGAAGCAGCACTCGCCGCGGCGCGGCGAGGACGGCGAACCCTGCTGGTGGCGATTCGCCTGGAGCGCCTGGCCCATCTTCCCTGTAATTGCAGTATCGGCGGTCCGGCCAAAGCACAGCTCGTGCGCGAGGTGGCGGCGCTGGGCGGGGCGATGCCGCGCCTGGCCGATGCCGCGACCACGCACATCCGCATGCTGAATACCAGCAAGGGTCCCGCCGTACAGGCCATTCGCGCCCAGGTGGATAAGACGCGCTACCCCGCGCTGATGCGCGACGTGCTGGCGGCGACGCCGCACCTTGACCTCTGTGAAGGGGAAGTGGCGGCGCTGGAGGTCACCGATGGCGTGGTGACCGGCGTGCGGCTGGCCGATGGCCGGATTTGCGCGGCGCGGGCGGTCATCCTCACCACCGGCACCTTTCTCAACGCCATGACCTTCGTCGGCGCGGAGACGACTCCCGCCGGACGCTACGGCGAACCACCGGCGACGCAGCTTTCCGCCTCATTGCAGGCCCGCGGCCTGCGCCTGGGGCGTTTGAAGACAGGCACCACGCCGCGCCTCGCCGTCGATAGCATCGACTACGAATGCTGCGAGGTGCAGCCGTCCGAAAGCGCGACTATCCGCCTGCAGTTTGACTGGCAACAACCGCTCGCGCCGGAACGCCCGCTGCTGCCCTGCCATATCACCCATACCAACGAGACCACCCACCGGGTCATCCGCGAGAACCTGCACCGCTCAGCCCTCTACGGCGGGCTGATTACCGGACGCGGACCGCGCTACTGCCCCTCTATCGAGGATAAAGTGGTACGCTTCGCCGAACGGGAGCGCCACCAGATTTTCCTCGAACGCGAAGGCTGGGATTCCGACGTCGTCTATCCAATGGGCTTCTCAACAGGCCTGCCCGCCGAGGTGGGCGAAGGCTTCAACCCTCAACAGTTCGCCTAGGCGGGCTTCAACTCTCAACATCTCAACTTTTAGTTAGCCCAGCATTTTTTGGAGACGTTACCACACTGCAATTCACACGCTTGTCATAATGTTTGGATTAACATACCATTATCTTTAGTTCACAAAACGCTCTTAATTCCCAATAGTTTTCTTCCCAAAGTATCAAAGTATGAAGAGAAATCCTTCACTTCACTAAAATTAACCAAAGCAAGATCGCTTCTTTGTTGATCTAATATCGGACTCATACCAGCGAACATCCATTGAGCAAATGTATCTGAAGTAATAGCAACAACGCCCGGTACAGCATTCGTTGTATCGTTTTTTGTCTGATCTACTGCTGAAGTATTTTTTGTCTGATCATCTACAAACGCACTCCTCCACTTAGCGAACACCTCGCCAACATTGGAAGTGACATTAACTATTCCTGTTTTACTTTTTTGATTGCCATAATACGAAGTAAGAAGTTCCTTCTCTCTCGCTTGGAAATCATCTGATTGATTCTGACTAAAGGTTTCCTTTAATCTCTCGGCTGCACCAGTAAAGAGCGCAATATCTTTTTTCACTTTATCCGCTGCACCCACACCTATGGTTTTCATATTTTTGACAAAATCTTTGTATGTTGCATCGCACATATTTGTAGTTCCTCTAGCACAAGTATATTGAGTATTCATAGACTCGATTGTTGTGGGCTTGAAAATAAGCATAATTCATTCTTTCGTGAATGAAGTAAATTGGCCTGTTGTATTAAGCGATAAGAAAGATTTAAGTGCGGTCGTTATCCT
>Ga0118677_10012351_pt1 | contig 12553 bp, 12 predicted proteins | sample AliMusrvi5mmetaG_FD_86154 | JGI IMG/M metagenome (GOLD analysis project Ga0118677, IMG submission 86154)
GCGTTGATCTCGGCTGAGGTGAAGTGCTTGAGCAGCGAAGGGACGTAGTAGTAGATGCCGTGCTCGTGCAGGCCGTGGGCCGCAATCAACGACTCGTACTCTGTGAGGCAGCAGACGTCCATCGTGGAGTGGACGCGCGGATCGAGAGCGGCAAGCCACCAAGCTTTGGTTGCGCCCATTGACATGCCGAAGGCGCCGAGCCGGTGCGGGTCCACTTCAGGACGGCCGGCCAGATAGTCGAGAGCCCGAAACTCGTCGAACATCATCATGCCGTAGAGTACGCGGCCGCGCCAGAGCATTTCTTTGAATGCATCTTCCTCGCCCTGGTGGCCGTTCCTGTCGTGCTGGCGCTCGCCGAAGCACCAGCTATCGATGGCCAGCGTGACCAGCCCTTTCTCGACGCAGATGGGCGCGTATGCCGGCTGAGCGGTGGTTCCCTTGAGCAGTTGTTCTTTGCCCAGGTCGTACTGGCCGGCGTGCCAGTGAATGAAGAGCAAGCCCGGGGCGGGATTTTGGCGATGGTCGGGGATGAGCAGCAAAACGGGGACGGGTTCGAAGCCATTCAGGTCAAGGACCCAGCGCTCGAGCGTGTAGCCTTCGTGCTTCTCGGTCCGCACCAGTTTTGGAGGGGCGGGCTTGTGGTCCCAGGGCAGGTCGCCTAACAGACTCCACAGTTCTTTGCGGCGGCGGGTCTGATTGGCGGCGAAATCGCCTTTTGCTCCGGTCGATGCGAGGGCCGGTAGATCTTTCATTGCCAGGCTCCCGGCGAGTGCGGCTGAGCCGATCATCAGGTCGCGTCGCGTAAACAAGGACTGTGCCATTTCCCTTTCCTCCGATAGATGGAACCGAGAACCAGGTCAGGCGCCGTGCGTGGGGAAGCGGCCAATAGCTGCGCCGGGGTCGACTTGCTGGCCGCCGAGGACGATAGCGTGGCTGGCGATGCGCGCGCCTGCGCCAATGACGGTGGGCACGAGCGTTACCTTGCTGAAGTCGTCTGCGGCATGGGCGTGGGAGTAGACGCGGGCGAACGAGCCGATGACTGCGCCTTTGCCGATGCTGATGCCTCCGCGGTCGTTGAACAGCGCGCGCTGCCGGATGGTGACGCCATCCTCGATGGACATGTTATAGCCGTAAGTGAGATCTACACCGTGATAGATTTTGACACCGGCGCCCATGTGGGCAAAGATGTGGCGGCCCAGCATGCAGCGGAACCGGATGCCCAGCCAGTGATTTGTGCCGATGGGGGAGCGGTCGAACATCTGCCAGAACCAGAGCAGGGGTTTGCGCTTGGCAAACTGCTCGGGATCGACATCCTCATAGTGTTCGGCTTCGAGGGTAACGTTTTCCGGATCAAGGGAGAGCGAGAGGACGTTGCCGGGCAGCTCGCTGGTGAGCGTCAGGTTGAGCTTGCCGCCGTGCGGACGGCCCAGGTAGAGCTGGTAAAGCTGGTCGCGGACAATCTCGGCGCGGCGTTCGGGAGAGTGGTGGCGGGTGAATTCCTCGTCGAGGAAATGGATCCAGCGGCGATAGACCTCTTCAGCTTCCGGTGCGGGCCGGGGGGTGTTGTTCAGATTGTTTGCCATACGGATTGGACGATACACCCTGAGGGCGGGACGAATCGAGCGGGGCGCAGCACGCGCAATCTCCATCAAAGGGAGGATGCGGGCGCGAGCGTGGTCTGCGTAGCATAGCGGAACGATGCAGGCAGAGCGCCAGACCGGGCGAAAGATGGGAGTGTGGGCGGCAACGGCGGTTGTCACCGGCGAGGCTATCTCGTTGGGCATCTTTCTCACGCCTGCCGGGATGGCGCGGTCACTGGGCTCGCCTGCGCTGCTGGGAGCGGTGTGGTGCGGCATGGCGTTGATGACGCTGGCCGGGGCGCTGTGCTTTACGGAATTGGCGGTGCGGTTTCCGCAGGCGGGCGGCGAATACGTCTACCTGCGGCAGGGCTTTGGGCGGCGCGTGGCGTTTCTCTACGGATGGACCGCTGCGGTGGTGATGTATCCCGGCTTGGCCGCCGCGCTGAGCGTTGGCGCTGTGCCCTATTTTCAGGTCTTGTTGCCCATTCCGGCGTGGCTGGCAGCTGCGCTGCCCGCGGTGATCCTGGTGGCGCTGGGGGCAATGAACTACGCCGGCAGCCGCCTGAACAACGGCTTGATGACGGCATTGAACTGGTTGAAGATTCCGGTGCTGGCGGCCCTGGTGGGGTGGGCACTTGTTTCGGGACACGCGACGTTTGCCAACCTGGTGCCGCTGACCTTGCGCCGGGCCGGGTCCGATCCGCTGATTCAGGCGGTCGCCGGAGCGGCGATCAGCGCGTTTTTCTGTTTTGGCGGCTGGTGGGAGGCGGGCAAAATCGCCGGCGAGGTGCGCGATCCGCGGCGGACGCTGCCCATCGCATTTACCGGCGGCGTTCTGTTGGTCACGGCCATCTATCTGCTGGTCAGCCTGGCATTCGTTGCGGTGGTACCGATGGGGCAGATTCAGAGCAACACGGCCTTTGTGGCGCAGTTTGGGCAAGCGCTGTTTGGGGCGTCGGGCGGACGGGTGCTCTCAGCGTGCGTGCTGCTGTGCGTGCTGGGCGGGCTGATGGTGCTGAGCATGGCCGTGCCGCGCGTGACCTATGCGCTGGCGTGCGCCGAGGCTGACGGCGACAGCGCGGGCGGGCCGATTGGGTTTTTTGCGCGCCTGCATCCGCGCTATGGCTCGCCGGTAAATGCGGTGCTGCTGCAGACCGGCATGGCGCTTGCCGTGCTGGCCCTGGGCGCGTTCGATCGCATCCTGGCGTTCATCATTTTTTCTGCGGTGGTGTTTCTGGCGCTGACCGTGGCAACGCTGTTTCGTATGACGGAACCGGTCCGGCGCTGGTGGTTTCCCGTAGCGCCTTTGGTGTTCATCGCCGGCAGCGCAGTGCTGGCGGCGATGCTTTTGCTGCACAGCCTGCTGCCTTCGCTGCTGGGAGCGGCCGTGGTGCTTGTTGGCCTGCCGGTGCGCTGGTTGCTGGTGTCAGGGAAACAGATTGCGCCGGCGGTGGCCGGTGATCGCCAACTTTCGTAATCTCAACCAAGGAGGTTCTTCCCCATGCCCCACATTCCCCTATCTCCCGATTTGCCAGGTATTCGCGGCGCCATGGCCTTCAGGCCGGAGACGGCACGGCCACTCAACGATTTGGTCGAGGTGCTGCTGACCGGTCCCAGCACGCTCACTCTCGGCGAGCGGGAACTGATTGCCACGCATGTTTCAAGCCGCAATTGCACGCATTATTGCCACAGCATTCACGGCGCCATTGCCGCGGCTCACCTGGGCGGCGACGAGGCGCTGGTGAAACAAGTGAAAGTTGACTTCACGCAGGCTGCTATTAGTCCGAAACTGAAGGCGCTCCTGGCGATTGCCGGAAAGGTGCAGCAGGACGGGAAACTGGTAACGCCAGCCGATGTTGACGCCGCGCGAAAGCAGGGCGCCACGGACCTGGAGATTCACGACACGGTGCTGATTGCCGCGGCATTCTGCATGTACAACCGCTACGTGGATGGGCTGGGCACGGAGCAGCCGGATGACGAGGCGCTCTATCGCGAGCGCGGCAAGCGCGTGGCGCGCGATGGCTATGTGACGGTGAGCGAAGAGTACCTGGGTGAAGCAGTTCATAGTTCTTAGTTCGTAGTTCACAGACGGGTATCGAGGCTGCTGTTGCAACTCACGAACTATGAACCATGGACTACAAACTATGAACTGTGAACTGTGAACTGGAGTGCATATGGCACACATCAATCTACCGGAGGGATTTCCGGGTATCAGCGGCGGGTTCGTGTTTCGCCCGGAGACGGCGAAACCCATGCGCGAACTGGCGCACGTGCTGCTGCACCAGCCGAATTCGCTCACGAGCGGCGAACGTGAATTGATCGCAACGTATGTTTCTTCACGGAACGATTGCCACTTTTGCCAGTCGAGCCACGGGGCCGCGGCTGCATGCCACCTGGGCGATGCGACGGTTGTCGAGCAGGTGAAGACGGACTTTATGGCTGCGCCGGTGAGCGACAAGCTGAAGGCACTCCTCAAGATTGCAGGCAAAGTGCAGCAGGACGGAAAGCTGGTGACTGCGGGCGACGTGGATGCCGCGCGCAAGCTGGGTGCGACCGATATTGAAATTCACGATACGGTGCTGATTGCCGCGGCCTTCTGCATGTTTAACCGGTACGTGGACGGGTTGGGCACCTGGCAGCCGCGCGACCCGGCGATGTATGCGCAGATGGGGAAGCACCTTGCAGAGGAGGGTTACAAGGAGCCTTCGATTCGACAGCCGGTGGAAGCGGTTCATAGTTCTTAGTTCGCAGTTCACAGTAAAGACCGCCGCTCGACTGCGCACAAAACACCACCGGTTGCGAACTGACAACTGCTCCGGCCGCTGAAACAAAAGGGGACGGCCACAAGGCCGTCCCCTTTTCTGCGAACTGTGAACTGCGAACTACGAACTGCTTTTCTACCGTCGGCCTTGAATTGTCTTGGGGCCGGCGCCGGGCTTCTTGGCGGCGCGCTTGGCGGCAATCTCGTGCATCTCTCTTCCGATATGGGATTGATTGATGCCAACCTGAATGGCCAGGTTGATCAGGTTGCCGGTGCCCCAGTAGAGGGCCAGGCCTGAGGCGAAGTGCCACATGGAGAATCCGAAAATGACCGGCATCATGATGGCCATCATGCGGCGCTGGTTGGGGTCCATGCCCGGCGACGGGGTAATGAACTGCACCAGGAACATGCTGGCGATGATGAGAATGGGCAGAATGTGCCACGGGTCGGGCGAAGAGAGATCGGTAAGCCAGAACCAGTGCGCCTGACGCAACTCGACAGCATTTAGAAGTACTCGGTAATAGGCGAAGAACAAGGGCATCTGCAACAGCATGGGCAGGCAACTGCCATACATGTTCACGCCCTCGGTCTTGTAGAGGGCCATCATCTCGGTATTCATTTCGGCCCGCTTGGGATCGCTGACCTTGAGATGGGCGTATTTCTTTTTGAGCGCTTCTACCTTGGGCTGGATGCGCATCATCTTCAGTGAAGACTTCATCATCATGAAGCGGGTAGGCAGCATGAGGAGGTTGAAGATGACGGTGACAATGATGATGGCCCAGCCCCAGTTGTAGGCGCCGTTGCCAAGGGTGACTTTGAGGAAGCGGAGGGAGAGGTAAAGCGGCTTGGCGATGATGGTGAGCCAGCCGAACTGGATGAGGGACTCAAGGCTTTCGCCATTGGGCTGGCCGTCGGCGCCGGTAGCGTGGATGGTCTTGAGCACATCCAATTGCTTTGGGCCGGCGTAGAGTCGGACGCGGGTGTAACCGCTCTGGTCGCCTACGGCAAGGCCAAGGACATGCGCCGGACGCTTCTGGCTGTTGGCGTCATTGGGGTCGCTGAGCAGGTCGATGGTGTTGTGCAGGGTGACCACAGTGGTGCGGCCAGGCGTATCGGGCAGGAACGCAGCCGCAAAATAGAGATCGGTGACGGCCGCATACTCGTAAGGCATGTCGAGCGTCGCGTTTCCGCTTACCTTGGGGGCTGCCGTCGAGTCCTGCTTGCCCTCAATGGACCACGCAAACTGCGATGGAGTTGGAACGGGTGAGAGGCTGAGGCCGCGGGCAGAAGCCAGTTCTTCCATGTCGCCCAATCCGGCGGGCCAGGATATGAGGGCGCGAACCGGAGCGCCATTGCGGCGAACCTCGGACTCGATGGTGACCACATAGGTCGAGTCAAAGCGGATCGTCTTGACCACGTCGAGGCCGTTATCGGCGTAGTGGAAGGTGAGGGCGTTGGTTTCTGGGGCGTGAACAAAGCCGGTTGCGGAGGGCTGTGAGCCGGAAACCGTCACCTGATAAAGGGCGGCGTTCAATTGCGAGGTGAGCGCCGGCTCATAAGTGTAGAGCGAGAGCGGCTGCCCGAAGCGCGCCGCGGACTGCTCCTGGACGATATCCAGCGGCTTGCCGGCAGTGTTGAAGTAGCCCTTCAGAATCCACTGCTTAACCTGCGCGCCGCGATTGGTGAAGACAATTTTGTAGCGGTCGTTCTCGACCGTGGTATTGGTCTCAAGCGCTGCTGTGATGGCGGGAACGGCAGAGGGAGCCTTGGCCTGGCCCGCCACCATCTGCGCTGGCCCTGCCGCAGCCAGCTGAGCGGATTGCGGCTGGATTTGGGCTTGGTTCTGAGCTTGATTCGGCTCTGGGGCTTGCGCCGGCTTGCTGGGCTTGAAGTACTGCACTCCCAGCAGGACGGCAAGCGCCAAGAAAGTGAGAACCAGCATGGAGCGCATATCGCCGCCGCCCCCGCCGCTGCCGCCGCCGGGACCCTGCGACTGAAGATTAGGATTACTTATTTCTGCCATAAAGACACGTCCTATCGTTTAGAGCACTTTCGGAAATACTGCGGTCTTTGTTTCTTGTTTGCTAGGCCGCCGCTCCTTGGGGGTCGCGACGGCTTGAGGTTTTTGGTTTCGGTCCACAGAGTTTCCGAAACTGCTGTCGGCCTGATCACAGGCGCTTCAAGCGGCTCATGGTAAGTTGCCGCACTTCCTATGGTAACGGTTCGTGGGGAAGATGGATTGTTGCGTGAGCCGGGGGAACCAGGTCGAGGCCTCCGCGGGCGAAGGGGTTGCAGCGAAGCAGCCTCCAGAGCGCAAGCGCGGAACCTTTCAGTGGTCCATGTACGGCAATGGCCTGGGAAGCGTACTCAGAGCAGGTGGGCAGGTATTTGCAGCCGCCGGGATTCAGTGAGTGCAGCGCCGGCGAAAGCCAGCGGCGGTAGAAGGCGAGTGTGGCTAGCAGGATGCGGGTCATAAGGAGGCCGCCGACTGAACAGGCACGGGTGTAACAGGTTTCCGCGCCGCTTCAGTCTTGGCCTGTTGAAGAATACGCACAACCTCGGCTTCAAGTTTCTTGAAATCGATGGCCAGCACGGCGCGGCGGGGATGCAGGATCAGGTCGCAGCCTAGGGGCAAGAGATCAACGTGGCGGCGGAGCGCCTCGCGCATGCGGCGCTTGATGCGGTTGCGCTCGTGGGCTTTGCCCACGACTTTGCCGGCGGTGAGACCGACTCGAGGCCCGGAAGGCAGTGCGGCACCTTCGTATGCGGGAGTTTGCGGAGCCAGAAACCAGCTCATGGACGCGGATTGGCGCTTGCGGCCGGCTTTATAAGCGCGCTGATAATCGGCGTGCTTGCGCAGGCGCGCATCTGCCATTGACTGGCGCTGGGCTGTCTTGGGAGGGGTGTTCATGGTGATGCCGGAAGGTGTCTCAGCCGGAAGGCAATGGCGGGCATCGCTATCCGGCTCAAACTGAACGGCAGGGAGGTTAGTCGCGGAAGCCAGCGCTGACAGCCACGCGCTTGCGGCCGATGGCACGGCGGCGGCTCAACACGGCAGCGCCGCTTTTGGTCTTCATCCGCGCGCGAAAACCGTGGGTCTTCACGCGTTTGCGGCGATTGGGTTGAAATGTGCGCTTGGGCATGAAAATGCGCTCCTGTTTCCTTGTTAAAATCTGTGCCTTAACGGCAAGTTTTAAGTGTATCGCATGTTGGGCCAGGAATCCAGTCGGGGAGCGTTTTGGAGTTTCGCTGGAAGTAGATTGAACCTGTCCAGTTTGTCATGCCACAATTGTTTGACTGCGACAAAATCACGTTGCCTTGCAGCAAACTGCGATCTTTTTCGAGCGCACAAAAGGTCAGATTTTTATTAAAAAGCATGTCCTCTTGGGGTAACCCTGGTAACTTTGGCGGCGAGTTTCACCACCATTGGTGCAACTGACGAAGAGAGTGGGAAAGTTATGTGAAAGAGGCATTGCAAGGATGCCTAAATGTGCTACTATCGGACCCGTTCAGAAACATTTTTCAGCGTCCCACGGAACCAGTTTTCATCCCGGGCCCCGAGGTCGAGTCAGGGCCAGACCAGCGGCAATCATGTAGTCGGCAAAACGGCAAACTGACGCAGAGGCCAACGCTCTGCGCCCCGAGAGAGCCGTTTTTCAAAAGCTCGGGAATGAACCAGGCCTCAAAGTACCCGGCGGCGCGGGCAAGGACAAGTTCGATGGCATTCGCAGTTTCACCGGCAACGATGCTCAATCCATGGCTTCAAATATTAGCGGCCCTTGAAAAGAAGGTCATTCGCCAGTCGTTTGAGACCTGGTTGAAACCTACGCGCTATAGCCATGCAGCCGGCCGCACGCTGTATGTGCGCGTGCCCTCGCCGGAGTTTCAGCATATCGGCGACAAGTACGGCGACCTGATCCAGGAGGCCATCGACCTGCAGTCGCTGGAATTCGACGACGTGAGTTTCGTCACCGCCGAAGAAGACCCCTCGATTCCGCCGCGGCGCCCGGATGGGGGAGTTGGCCCGCTTTCATCGCACGCGCCCTCCGCGCCTGCACCGTCGCGCGCGCCGGTTCAAACGACCATTGACTGGTGGAGTGCGGCGCAGCTGAACCCGCGCTATACCTTCGACGCTTTCGTCATCGGCAACGGCAACCAGTTTGCCCGGGCCGCGGCCCTGGCCGTGGCTGAGCGGCCTTCGCGGGCCTACAATCCGCTCTTTCTCTATGGCGGCGTGGGCATGGGCAAGACGCATCTTATGCAGGCCATCGGGCATGAGGTGAAACGCCGCCAGCCGGTGGCCAGCATCTGCTACACCACCGCGGAAAAATTTACCAACGAACTGATCACATCTATCCGCACCGACCGGATGACCAGCTTCCGCGATCGCTTCCGGTCAGTGGATGTGCTGCTGATCGACGATATCCAGTTCATCTCGCAAAAAGAACGCACCCAGGAAGAGTTCTTCCACACATTCAACGCGCTGCACGAGAGCATGAAGCAGATCGTGATCGCGTCCGATCGTCCGCCCAAAGAATTGGCAGAGATTGAAGACCGGCTGCGTTCGCGTTTTGAGTGGGGCCTGATTGCCGACATTCAGCCGCCGGATCTGGAAACCAAGGTTGCCATTCTGCAGAAAAAGGCCGAGAGCGAGCAGGTGACGCTACCCACGGATGTGGCGCTCTTTATCGCCTCAAACGTGCGCACCAACGTGCGCGAACTTGAAGGCGCCATGACCCGGCTGGTTGCCTGGTGCAACCTCAACAAGATGGAAATCACGCTGTCCTCAACCCAGCAGTGCCTCAAGCAGTTTATTGACATGCAGGTGCGGAAAATCACCATCGAAGCCATTCAGCGCGCCGTGGCCGAAAGCTTTGGCATGCGGGTGAGCGACCTGAAGCAGAAAAACAACTCGCGCAACGTGGTGGTGCCGCGGCAGATCGCCATGTACCTGGCCAAGCAGATGACAGAAGCGAGCCTGCCTGAGATCGGTCGCCAGTTCGGCAACAAGCATCACACTACGGTGATGCACTCGATCGGCAAAATCGACGAATTGCGCCGCACCGACAAGGACCTGCACCGCACGCTCAACAAGCTGCAAGAGCAGTTGAACGGGTAGCGGACGAGCAAGTCGGCAAGACAGCGAGTCAGCAAGTCACCGAAAAAACAAGAAGCCCACTTCGTCTGTTGCGGAGTGGGCTTTTTGATGCTTGTTTAGAACTGGGTGAGGCTCAGCACGTTCTTGTCGGGGTCGTGGAACCAGGCGATGCGGGCGCCGCCGGGCGCGGTCCAGATGGGAAGCGGGGTGCTGTCGTTGAGACCGGGGAAGCGCAGGAATTCAACGCCGGCTGCTGTGAGCTGCTCGACGGTGCTCTCGATGGAAGCCACTTCCCAGCCCAGCACAGTGAAGGGCGCGGCAGTGTGCTCACGGACCGTGGTTACACGCAGCATGGTTCCGTTGGCGTCGAAGACCAGTGCGAACGGAGGCTCGTCTGAAACGAGCCGCAGGCCCAGCACCGACTCGTAGAAGGCGCGGGCTTTGGCCGGATCGGTTGTGGGGGCAAAGGCGACAAGCTTGCTGCCGCCGAGAATCGCGACATTCTTCATGACGTTCCCTCGCAGCGGGCCCGGATTCTGCCTAACGGCGGGAGTGACCCCGGTCCCGGTCGCGCCCTCTGTCGCGGTCGCCGCGATCGCCGAAGCTGCGAGGTTTCACGGGCGGCGTCACGGGCAGGTTGGTTTTGCCCGCCGGATAGACGGCCAGAAAGCGGTCGGGGCCTTCGCCATTGCTGGCGGTTTCAACGCCCTCGATGTCGCGGAAGGCCATGTGCATCAGGCGGCGCTCGCGGCTGTTCATGGGCGGGAAAGCATAAGGGATGCCGGAGCGGATGACCTTATCCGCGGCGATTTCGGCCTGCATGTGCAGTTCCTGGGCGCGCAGGGCCTTGAAGTTGGCAGCGTCGAAGCTCACCAGGTCGCCCTCACGCTGATCGAGGCGCAGCATCTGGGCGGCAATCGTCTCCAGGGCCAACAGCAGCTCGCCGTTGTGCTGGGTGACCATCGGCACGTCGGGTCCGCCCAGTTCGACGTAGATGACGCGGCCCTCGATACCCTGCGGGTCGCGCGCGCCGTCGCCGGCGGTGATGCGGTATTTGAGGCGCAAACCACCCAGTTTGTTGAGGGTGGCGAGGAATCCGGCAATCTTTTGAGCAGCCTGCTGCAGGTCGGCGATTGGCATAACTCAGTAGTATCGCAGAGCGGGGGCGCGGATGGGCGGGGAAAACGCGGAGAGGGTGAGCGTTTCAGGGGGATTCGGCTGGCGGGGCTGCCGGTTTGGCGCGATAATAACCGCATGGCGACTTTGCCCGTTTACGACGACGACCGGCCGGACCTTGTTTCGGTGCGGGAATACCTCGCCACGAGCTACCGCCCTGACCGCGACTACGTGGATGGACGGATCGAGGAGCGGAACGTGGGTGAGTACGAGCACGGCTACCTGCAAACGCTGCTGGCGCATCTGTTCATGAACCATCGGGAGGATTGGAGAGTGCGTCCGCTGAAAGAGACGTGCGCATGCAGGCGAGCAGCACTCATTTCCGCGTACCCGATCTCATGGTCCTTGGCCAGGGCGTGGCGAAAGAGCGGATCGTCACCCGTCCTTCCCTGCTGGTGATCGAGATTCTCTCTCCGGAGGATCGACTGGGCCGCTTCCAGGACCGGATCGACGACTACCTTGGATTCGGAATCGAGAATATCTGGATCATCTCCCCCGAGCGCCGGACAGCCCACCGCGCCACCCGTACTGGCATCCACGTGGTTGAGAACTGTGAACTGTCCGTGCCAGATACGCCCATCAAGGTGAACTTGAGCGAGCTGTTCGCGGAGTTGGACAGGGCGTAGCCGATCAGGGCTGATGCGAGCTGACAGTTCAATCTCTGTTCCCTCCAGAAGCCAGGTATTCCGGTGCAGCGAGATTGTTAAACCGTTACTCGACGGGGCCGTCGATCTTGCCCGGAACGCTCGAATCCGGATTCCTATTTTTTCTTCCTTGCTTGCGCCCAGCCTCAATCGACATCTTTCTTTAACTCTCATGTGAACTTAAGGTTTGCATCGTATTCTCCAAGGTGTGACTATGCGGCATTTCACTCTGCGGGATCGGGGGCGGGGCTGGCTCAAGCTCCACTCATGCGCAATCTGTCTTCTCTTGGCGGTGGCAGGAACGGCGAATGGGCAGGCGCCGGGGGAACCTGCGGGACAGACATCGCCGGTTGCAGGGGCGCCGGTTTCCATCACTCTGGATGAGGCGATGAAGCGCGCGGAGGCCAATGAGCCGGCCTTTGCTGCTTCATTGGCCGACAGCAAGGTGGCGGCGTTGGACCGCAGCATTGCGCGCGCGGGACTGTTGCCGAGCGCGGTTTATCACAATCAGGCGCTATATACCCAGCCTTTGCGCCCGGCCAATCAGTCAGGTCAGGGCGGAGCCTCATCGTCATCCCCGATCTTCATCGCCAACAACGCCGTGCGCGAGTATTCCAGCCAGGCGGTGGTGAATGAAACGGTGGGGCTGGGCCAGTTGGCGGGCATGCGTCATGCGGACGCGGCCGCCGCCCATGCCGCGGCGGAGTTGGAGATTGCGCGGCGCGGGCTCAGGGCGACGGTCATCGGCCTCTTTTACGGTTCGATTGCGGCCGAGAACAAACTGGCTGCGATTGAACGCGCCCATCATGAGGCAGTAGAACTCGGTATCCTGACCGGCAAGCGGGAGCAGGCGCGCGAAGCCGCTCACGCGGATGTGGTGAAGGCGCAACTGCAGGAGCAGCAACGGAAGCGCGATCTCTCCGACGCCAAGCTGGCCGCAGAAAAGGCGAAGCTGGAACTTGGGGTGCTGTTGTTTGCGGATCCGCGCACGCCCTACACGCTGGTTGCCGCAGAGGGTGCGCAGGAACTTCCGGTACGCGGCGAAGTGGACCGGGCAGCCGCCAAAAACAATCCGGAGTTGAAGAGCGCGCTGGCCGTGCTGGGCGAGGGCAATGCAGAGGTTCTGGCGGCGCGCGCGGCGTACCTTCCCGACCTGGCGTTCAACTACACGTATGGTATTGACGCGCCGCAGTTTGCAACCTATGGCCCCGCGCCCGACCATCTGCGCAACCTGGGTTACTCGGCCAGCGTGACGGTGGATATTCCGGTGTGGGACTGGTTCTCAACCCAGCAC
>Ga0118677_10012352_pt1 | contig 12553 bp, 11 predicted proteins | sample AliMusrvi5mmetaG_FD_86154 | JGI IMG/M metagenome (GOLD analysis project Ga0118677, IMG submission 86154)
CTTATTTCTTCACGTTCAACTGCGCTTAATCGCTTGTATGTTGTCCCTTTCATTGATTTTCAACGCCTCCTCTGGTATTATATCACCAGAGTGTTGCGTTAAATCTGAGGGACTAAGTAAGTAATAAAGTAGAAATAAATACACCGGAAAGAGTTTCCGGTGATTCTTTTGATACCGATGAATCTCCTAACCCTAAAACCTCAAAACCTGACCCTGATTTATGGAAAAAGATGTGGCCATTAGTAAATAAGTTTGTAGATAACAGGAAATATTATAATGAGAAATTTGTGGTATGGCCAATAATTTATGATAACTGGATAACCGATTTTTTAAAGATGATAACCGAGGATGGTAGGACAATTGAAGAAGTTGAGGAAGTATTAGATAGGTGTATAGGGCATGAGTATTGGGGCCCGAGGTTGAGGCAAGTTTCCGTATTTAGAAAATGTTTTGATGAAATTGCAGATATCGTATTGAGATAAGGAGGGAAGGAATCTGATAAATGAAATCTATTGAGAGGCGTTTGATGTAGTTTTAAGACAAACCCTCACTGGAGCACTTATTTATCCTTCTGCGAGGGAATCCGCAATCAGGCGTTCACCCGGCGGACGATAGGGGAGTGGTTTTATAAGTTGGTGAGTGCAGATGACTACTTCATAGAAGGCGGACTTCAGGAATTATTGGATTTCTATATAAGATGTCAAATCCGGATGATGATTGTGAAGATATAGCGGAAAGGAAGTTGCGAGAACTACAAGTAGCCCCATGGAGTGCTTCCCAGAAGGTAACAAGGGCCTTCTAGCGAGTTGATGGGCAGGGCAAAAGTGTCTTAAATGAGAAATTTAACCCCTGAACAACACAGGGAGCCAACCGGGAGGTGGTGAAAAATATGATTGCATAATGCGCTGTAAAAATGATTTTGAGACGGTAGAATACAATTTAATAATTTGAACTTAATCAAAAAACAGAATCTATTCTACTTGCAAGTAACACGTACAACATAACATGCTGGAAAGACTGCTTCAGTACAATAATACATATGCGTTCTTTTGAAATAATTCTATAACGCACTCAATAGTACTAGGCAGTCCTACATGAGGGTTGCCCCGGCGGAAAAAGGCTCGTGATACTGCGAGTTTAGCCTGGGGCTTGGGCATCCAATTAGAAAAACCCTAATATTCTGATAGTCAGTGCCGGGAGGCTCTGACATCAACCAAAGGGTATGCAAATGGGGGATACAAAAGATAGCAGTTCTTTGCGAAAACCGGAGCAGCGGCTCTTTACAACAAGAGAAGCAGCGGTGTATTTAGGAATCGCAGAAGGGACTATTTACAACCTAGTGAGCGAGAAAGCGATAGATGTAGTTAGATTGAAAGGCCTAAAGAGAGGCATAAGGTTTGACAAGGTCAATCTTGACTGCTTAATCGCCGAGGGTACAAGTAAGGCTCACCAATTTAGCGTCTGAGACGGTTTCAGGCGGACTAAATGTAGTGTGATTCCGGTTAATGAATAGATTAAATAGCAGAAGAAGTAGTAAACGGTCGCGCCACGGGCTTATGACCCGTGGCAGTTGACTAAGATTCAAAATTCAAAAAGAACTAGACTATGGGAATAGTTTAGGAGGAGTCAAAATGCGAATATTCAAAATAACAAATAAAAGCGGTAAGGATTCATGGGGTGTTGATTGGAAAGATGAGTCAAGAGATAAAAGAATGAGAATGATTATCGGAACAAAGAAAGAAGCAGTGGGGGTAATGGCGAAAATACGCACAGATATTTTTCAGAAGGGCTATTTTGAGATGAAAGCTTTTACTGATAAAAACTTTGAACTTGCCGCTGAAGAGTACATCGCCCATGCCAAGAAGGAAAAGAATTCCATTAAAGATGATGTCCGCGTTCTAAGGAAATTTGGTGATTTCAAGGCAGTTTCTACAGCGGGAAGGCAAGTAAGGGAATTGATGCTTTCCGAAATAACAGTAAAAGTTGTAGAAGATTATAAGTCCTTTTTTAGTGAAGGCAGGGAAAAGGCAACTGTAAATAGGGCCTTGGCGGTACTAAAGCACTTCTTCTTTTGTTGTATTAAATGGAAGTATGTAGAAGATAACCCCGTTTGTTCCGTGAAGATGTATAAAGTAGACAATGCAAGACAAAGGTTTCTAGAACTAAATGAAATAGAAGCATTGCTAAGTGCCTGTGACAACTGTGATGCAAAAGCAAAATATTTAAAATCGATTGTATTGATTGCGTTAAACACAGGAATGAGAAGGGGAGAGATAATGACTCTGAAATGGGAAAACATTGATATTCCAAGAAAAATAATTTATACTGGGATAACAAAGAATGGCGAAAAGCAAACGAAACAAATGAATGAGGAGTTGGTGGGAGTGTTTAAGTCTTTAACCCCATTGCGTGCTCAAGGGGATAAGTATTTCTTTAACACATATATATTCACAAACAAAGAAGGCAAGCAGATTATAGATATTAAGAAATCTTTTAAGAGTGCTTTAAAACGTGCTGGGTTAACGGGAGTTACATTTCACACGCTTCGTCACACTTTTGCGTCGCATTTAATTATGAAGACTGGTAACATCATGCTTGTAAAGAAATCTTTGGGGCAGAAATGCGTTGCCATGGCGGAGCGTTATAGTCATCTCAGTCCGGATTTCAAGAATACTGCAATCGAAGATTTATATAAGAAAATTGATGGCAGAAATCCGGCAGATTTGTTAGGTGAGAAGAATATTTGTGGTGATGGTATCTGAAAAGACTTGATGGAATAAGAGAAGCTGGTGTAGCTCAGTTGGTAGAGCAGCGCACTTGTAATGCGCAGGTCGCGGGTTCGAATCCCTTCACCAGCTCCAAGAACTAATAGATTCCGCGCAAGCGGAATATTAAGCAAAAAGGCCCGGGAACGGGCCTTTTTTACAGATTAAGCAATATTTGTAGTAAAATGGAACTCAAAGGCAGTTTGCAGGGTCGAATAAGTAAATGGAGGCGCATATGCTAAAAAAAACGTTGATAATAATTGCGATAGTGGCGGCAGGGGCGGCGGTTGCGCTCTTCTCCGCCGGAAGAAGGCATCACCCTATGAATATGGAGCAAAGGACCTCCTTCATCCTGAACAAACTCTCCGGAGAACTGCAGCTGAACGAGGCTCAGAAAAAGACCGCGGGTAAGATTGGCCTGGAGATCATGGAAAAGATGAAAGCCGGCCGGCAAGATGAAGGAGAGATAACAAAGGCGCTGGCGGAGCAGGTGAGCGGTGATAAGATTGACCAGGATAAACTCAATAAATTGCTCGACAATAAGCGCAAGGGAATGGACGAAATGAGAAAGTTCCTGATAAGCAAACTTGCCGAATTTCACGCGGTACTGACAAAGGACCAAAGGATCAAATTCGCGGCCATAGTTAAAGAAGGAAAACTTGGCGGCGGGTTTGGAGGGCACGGAAGAAATGACCCGCAGCCTCCGGGGCCGCAGGTGTCAGGGGAAAAGGGCAGCCCCGCAAAATGAATGAAGCAGATTTTGCCGGAATCATCAAGGCAACAAAAGGTGTCGTTCTTTCGGCGATAAAGAAGAACCTTGCCGGGCACTACGCGCACGCGGTAGATGATGTGGCGCAGGAGACTTACCTTAGGGCATACAACGCGCTTGCTTCGGGAAAGTTCCGGAATGATTCAAAAATTTCCACCTGGCTGTATTCCATTGCAAGGAACGAAGCGTTGAGAATGAATGACAGGCTGAAACGGGAGGAGAGAAAGAACGACAATTCCTGGATTTTTGGCCTGTTCCAGAACGGGAAGGATCGGGAAAAAGAAAAGGATCTTGAATCGGATGTTTCCGAGATGAGGCGGCGCATCGGTTCTCTGTCCCTGCGTTACAGGAGCATAATGTCGCTCTACTGTGACGGATTAAGCGACGCGGAGATTTCTGAAAAACTGGATCTTCCGGTAGGGACGGTGAAGTCAAGCAAGTACAGGGCAACGGAGGAACTCCGGCGCCTTATGTTAAAGGGAGGTGAGTAGCATGCCTGACATTGATACGGAAATAAATAAGAGGCTGGCTGATGCAGGCTGGGACCTGATGATTGCCGGAAAGGTCGCGCTTATAAAACGAGAGAGATCAGGAAAAACACAGGCCTGGTTAGCCGCGGCGGCTTCTCTTTTGATGCTGCTCTCGGCGGGTATATATTACGAGGCTTCCGGATCGGCTTCGTATGAAAGTTCCGTAGATTCCGTACTGAAAGAGGCGCTTCCGGGCTATTATAGCGCCCGCGTTATTTCAAGCGATATAGAGACAAATCTGCTACAATACACTTCAGCTGTTGAATGACCAGACTAAAGGACAATTAGATGAAAACAGCACTAAGGATAATTTTGCTTTCGGCCGCCATCGCGCTGCAGCTCAACGCGGCAGATATCTCATTTGAAGACTGCATGAAAGAAGCTGCGGCAGGCAACAAGGACCTAAAATCCGCCGCGGAAAAACTCGCGCAGGCGGAATTCAATAAAGCCGTCGCGGATTCATCCCTCTGGCCTATTTTGAGCGCCACAGGCTCCCTCAGCGAAAATATCACGAATTCAACGCTCTCATCTTCATACAACCTGCTCGCTTCCTATAGTATCTTTGACGGTTTTAACGCGAAATACTCCATGGCCCAGGCGGAAGAGCAGCTTAAATACGCCAGGACGGTATATGACACAACTTCCGCCTCGGTAAGGCTGAAGGTAAGGACCGCCTACATTGATGTAATGAAGGCGCAAAACCTCGTCAGTATATCCGCCGACATTTCGGCAAGAAGGAAGCAAAGCGCTGCAATGATTAAATTGCGTTACGAGGGCGGAAATGAGCATAAGGGTTCCTGGCTGCTTGCCGAAGCCAATTACACGCAGGCAAAGTACGACCAGGCGGCTGCCATAAGAGGGCTTGACCTTGCGAGAAAAGAACTCTGCCTTGCTCTTGGCAGAAGCGCGGATAGCCAGTTTAAAGTAACAGAGAACTTTGCCTTAACGACCGGCCTTGCGGCGAAGAATGACTTTAAGGCCCTGGCAACGGTGTCCCCGCAGGTTTTAGGCGCCGGATTTCTGGCGAGCACGGCGGAGTACGCGCTGGATCAGTCTTATACCGGCAATTACCCGTCATTGAACGCTTCAGCCGGATACGGCGGCAGCGCGTTGAACGGTGGAGGAATGGTGAGCCAGTTCTCTCTCGGGCTTTCCGCTTCCTACACTTTTTTTGACGGCATGAAGACAAAGAACGAATCGGATAAGGCGGCCTCGGCGCTTAAACAGGCAAGGATTGACCTGGACAATGCCGTAATCAGCACCGTGTTCCAGCTGCAGCAATCCTGGACGGCGCTGTTGAACGCGGCGGACCAGGTTGATTCCCAGCAGAAGTTCTACGAGGCAAACGCGGAGCGCACCAAGATAGCGGACGCGCAGTATGACCAGGGCCTCCTCACTTTTGACAACTGGACCCTGATAGAGGACCAGATGATAAGTTCGGAAAAGAATTATCTTAACGCGAGGGCATCGGCTCTTTCCGCCGAGGCCGCGTGGCTGAATGTTCTCGGAAGGACAATGGAATCCTATTTCAAATGATAACTGCCGTTACAAGGGGGCTTCAAGATGACGCTTAATAATAAAAAGTTCATAACACTGGTTCTGGCGCTTTCCGCCGGCGCGGTTTTCTTTTTCGGCTGCGCGGCGAAGAAGGCCGGCACCGCGGAAACAACGAAGATCGTAAACGCTTCGATCGGTTCAATAAAATCCAAAATAACCTCTACCGGGACGGTTCAACCCAAGAACAGGGTTGAAATCAGGCCTACCACGGACGGCAGGGTGGAAGACATTCTGGTTAACGAAGGCGATCATGTGAAAAAGGGCCAGATACTTGCCTGGATGAGCTCGCAGGAAAGAGCTTCCCTGCTTGACGCGGCAAGGGCAAAAGGTTCCGCTGAACTTAAGTACTGGCAGGATGTATATAAACCGACTCCCCTAATCGCTCCCATAGACGGCGAAGTTATTGTGCGCGCGGTTGAACCGGGGCAATCGGTCACGGTTGCGACAGCGGTGCTTGTGCTCTCAGACCAGCTGATAGTAGTGGCAACAGTTGATGAGACGGATATCGGCAAAGTGCTCGTGGGACAGAACTCGCTCGCCGGCCTTGACGCGTATCCCGATGTCTCGGCGAGGGGAAAGGTTGACCACATTTCCTACGAATCAAAGACGGTAAATAATGTCACCACCTATGAAGTCGATATTATTCCCGAGAAAGTGCCTTCGGTCTTCAGGTCAGGAATGACTGCCAATGTGACAATATTTGACAAGCAGAAAGCGAATGTCCTTGTGCTTCCGCTTGAAGCGGTAACCGTGGACAACACCGGCAGTTATGTGAGCGTTGATACGGGAGTCCCCGGCAAGCCGGAGAAAAGAAAGATAGAGACGGGCCTGAACGATCTCTCTAATATAGAAATAGTAAGCGGGATAACCGAGGCGGAAAAAGTTATTGTTACCTCGAAAAAATTCGCGCTTAACACTCAGTCTGCCGGCACAAATCCCTTCTTCAACGCGCCGAGGGCGAGAACAACCACAGGCGGGCAGGCCGCGCAGGGCGGGCAGAGCGGCGCAGGACAGCAGGGGGCGGGCCAGAGTCAACCGGCAAGCCAGCCGGCGGCTTCAGGAACTTCAGGCGCGGGGGCGGCGCAGGGGCAGTCAAGGTGATAGAACTCAAAAACATAAGTAAGACCTACCGCATGGGAAGCATAGACGTGCAGGCCTTAAAGAGCGTATCTCTCAAGATAGAACAAGGAGAGTTTGTGTCCATAATGGGGCCGTCCGGCTCCGGCAAATCCACCCTGCTTCACATACTGGGTTTCCTTGACAGGCCGGACAGCGGAACCTATTTGCTGCTCGGCGAGGATGTTTCTAAACTCAAGGACGACAGCCTCGCGGTTCTGCGCAACAATGTGGCGGGGTTTGTCTTCCAGCAGTTCTACCTGCTCCCGCGGTTAAGCGCGGCGGATAATGTTTCGCTCCCGCTGATTTACGCGGGCAGCAAGGATCTTAAAGCCCGTTCCGAGCAAAAACTTGAAAGCGTGGGGCTGAAGGACCGGGTCAAGCATAACCCTTCGGAGCTTTCCGGCGGGCAGCAGCAGAGGGTGGCAATCGCCCGGGCTCTTGTAAATGAGCCTCTAATAATATTCGCTGATGAGCCGACCGGCAATCTTGATCTAAAAAGCAAAGACGAGATAATGGGTATTTTGAAAAAGCTCAATGACGATGGCAAGACTGTCATTATGGTCACGCACGAGCCGGAAATAGCGGCTCAGACAAAAAGGATTATCAGGGTCTCCGACGGTAATATAGTAAGCGACGAGAGGAAAGATCAGCCGGCGGGGCAGCCTGTCGTTGAAAAAACGGTCAAATCGCTCTTCCAAAAGAAGAAATCAAATATAATTTCCGAACTCCTTCACGATCATATTCCTCAGGCGTTTACCTCAATGATAACTCACAAGATGCGTTCAATGCTTTCAATGCTCGGTATCCTTATAGGCGTCGGCGCGGTCATCGCGATGATGGCAATCGGAACGGGCGCGCAAAAATCCATCGCCGACCGGCTGGCGTCTCTTGGCTCCAACCTGCTTATGGTAATGCCCGGCTCTCAAAACTCAAGGGGCGTCGCGCTTGCGGCAGGCACTGTTACCAGATTCACGGTGGAAGATGTTGCCGCAATTTCCTTGCTGCCGGATGTCCGTCATGTTTCCGGTAACGCGAACGGCAGGGCCCAGGTAGTTTACGGCGGCAAGAACTGGAACACCAGCGTGCAGGGAACGGGAGTTGATTATCCTGATATTCACGCGGCAAAACCTGCCTATGGCAGGTTTTTTACCGCGGATGAAGTGAAAAAGAGGGAAAAAGTAGCCATAATAGGCGCCACGGTGATAAAGAATATTTACGGAAGCGCCAACCCCATCGGCACGGTAATGAAGATAAACCGCGTGAATTTTGTAGTTATTGGCGTGCTTCCGGTTAAAGGTTCTTCCGGGTTCCGCGACGAGGACGACGCGGTGGTCATTCCCGTTTCTACTGCAATGTACCGCCTGCTCGGCAAACAGTTCGTGGACAATATTGATGTGGAAGCGACAGACATGGACAAGATGGACAGCGTTTCCGCGGGCATCAGCAATGTCATCATTAAGCGCCACCAGCTCTCCGGCAGCAAGCTGGATTCCTTCAGCATCAGGAATATGGCGGATATGCAGGCAGCGCTCAAGAGCACGACCAACACCATGAGCCTGCTTCTAGGTTTCATCGCGGCGATATCGCTTGTGGTCGGCGGCATCGGCATTATGAATATCATGCTGGTCTCGGTAACGGAAAGGACGAAGGAAATCGGGCTTCGCAAGGCCATCGGCGCCCAGCGCATGGATATCCTGCTCCAGTTTCTCATTGAATCTATCGTAATGACTTCATTCGGCGGAATAATAGGAATAATTATGGGCGCCGGGACCGCAATTATTGTTTCTACTATCACCGGCTGGGTCGTAATTATCTCGCCAATCTCGGTTATACTGGCCGTCGGCTTCTCCATACTGATTGGCGTGAGCTTCGGTTTCTTCCCGGCTGTAAGGGCCTCGCAGCTTAACCCGATTGAAGCCCTGAGATTTGAGTAGCAGTATGGCGGAAAGCAGGAAGAGTCCTCCGATAACCAGCGTTCCGGCGTTCGTTGTATTTTTGGTTTGTTTTTCGACGGCGCTTTTTTTCGTGAATGAATATATTTTTGAAAGGTTCTTTTCGGTCGCGGGCGTGACTGTGAAATTGCCGCTGCTTATAACCCTTTCGGCTTTCCCTGCAGTACTGTTTGTTCTCTCAACCTATCTTTCCAGGAAGCACGAAGGCAGATTGCTTCTCGGGGCCTACTATGCCGCGTCCTTCTGGCTAGGTTTCTCGGTCTTTGCTTTTCCCTCGCTGGTAATCTCGGATATTGCCGCGGTTTTTCTTCCCGGAATAAAGCAAGTCCTGCACGCGGTTGTTCTCGCAGGCGCTCTGTTAACTGCAGTCTATGCTTCTTTCAAAGCCGGACGCCTGAAGATAAATGAAATCTCCGTGCCGCTCGGCAAAGGACTTACGGTAGTTCAGGTCAGCGACGCGCATTACGGAATAATTAACGGAAGCGAATGTCTTAAAGAACTCGTCAAACTTGTGAACTCGCTAAAACCCGATATTGTCTGCTTTACGGGTGATCTTGTTGACGGAACCAAAGTCATAAATGAAGATACTTTTCTGCCATTGAAAGAGCTTAACGCTCCGGCCTTCTTTGTGGCGGGCAACCACGAGATGATAGACGGGCTTGAAATTGTCCTTCCCGCGCTGGAAAAGGGGGGAGTCAAAGTTCTGGACGGAGAAGAAGTGGAAGTAAAAGGTATCCGCATTATCGGACTCGGGTATTCGTGGGACAAGAAAAGCCCCGGAAAGTTCATAGATTCGCACATATCTGACCAACGCCCGTCAATATTTCTCCTGCATGAACCGGTTGTGGCCGAAAAGGCCGCTGAAAAAGGCATCTCCCTGATGCTTTCCGGCCATACTCACGCAGGCCAGATAATACCTTTTAATCTGCTGGTTCGTATTCCTTATAAATACATCGCAGGCAGGTATCAGGTGGGGAATATGGTGCTCAATGTTTCCACGGGTTTTGGTACCTGGGGCCCTGTGATGCGCCTCGGCTCCGATTGCGAGATAAATGTTATAAAGATATGATATAATCCAACCGTGAGTTCATTTAAGCCTAAATATTTACTTACCCTGCTTGCTCTTCCATTATTGCTCTCCGGATCCGGCTGGCGCGGAGAAGGCAGCGGCAGATTTCCGTCCGCCAATCCTCCGATTTCCTGGTCAGAAACCAAAAATATAATCTGGCGCGCCAATATCGGAAAGAGTTATTCAACCCCGGTTATTTCAGGCGATAAAATGTTTTGCGCCTCGGAACCAGATATACTCTCCTGTATTGAAAAATCTACCGGCAAGATTCTCTGGTCAAAAAGAACAGGCCTTGGAGATATACCTCAGCCTGACAGGGCTAAATGGAAGCCGGTTACGCTTACTATGGGCTATTCCATTCCGACACCGGTTTGCGACGGAACAAATGTTTATGTCCTCTTCGGTTCCGGAATCGCCGCCTGCTACTCCGGGGGCGGGGATGTTAAGTGGGTTTCATTATTTCAGTTCCCCAGGGCAAACGAGTACGGAAGGATTCCTTCCCCCGTGCTTGCGGGCGGCAAGCTCTTTATTTTCATTGACCATCTTTTCGCGCTAGACCCGGCAGACGGCAAAACCCTCTTCGAGGTTAAGGAAGCGAAAGAACTTTACGGGACTCCTGCGGTCGTTCATTTCAAAGGTATGGATTACCTCGCGACCTCTGACGGGATGCTCATGGACGCGTCTTCCGGAAAAACGCTCGCAACCGGCATCGGCAGTGTCACCAATAACAGTCCCGTGGCCGACGGCGATTGCGTTTATTTCATAGACAGCGTTTCAAACAAAGTTCAACTCGTTCCGGGGAAAGACGGGCCTGAAGTCAAGGAACTCTGGAATTCTTCCCTCCAGGGCGATGAGTTCTTTGCTTCGCCTTTGATAGACAGCGGGTTTGTTTACACGGTCAGCAACAACGCCATTTTCTCCGTGCTAGACGCGCAAACCGGCGCCCCGATACTCTCCAAAAAACTTGATATAGTCCCTTATCTTTACCAGAGTCTAAGCCTCGCGGGAAAGGCCATATTTCTCGGCAACAATCTCGGAAGAACCGCTGTTATAGAGCCCGGCAAAGAAGGCAAGGTCCTTTCGCTAAATGATCTTTCCTTTGGCTCCGAATCCACCCCTGTATTTGAAAACAATGGGGACAGAGCCTATTTTCGCGGCGGCGATTTCCTCTACTGCATAGGTGAGAAATGAAAAAGTTGTTGCTGCTCATAATGCTCCTGCCTTTGCTGTCCTTCGCGCAGGCAAATACCGGCTCCTGCCTGACGGTTGGCCACAAAACAGAGGCAGAGCTGAAGCAGGAGAAGTTTACAGGCGAAATATTTGAATACGATAACGACGGGAATGTTACCCTGTCCGTGAAATACAAGAACGGCCTGAAAAACGGTCTCTATACGGAGACTCATAAGGACGGCACAAAACGAACCGTCAATTACAAGGAAGGCAACCCGGTTTTTGAGCGCACTTATAATTCTTCCGGGAAGACAGTCTTTGATTTAAGCTTTGAAGAGCAGGCCGACGATGATTCGGAAGAGAAGCCCGCGGACGGGCCGAAAGTCGGGATGTATTTCGGCGGCTATTCGGTTTACGGAAAGAATATCAAACGGGAGTATATCTTCCCCGAATCAAGTTTCTGGAACGGGCTCTCTATATTTCCCGCAATGCAGGAGCTTGGCCTTCCCGTCTATGTTGTAGGCGACCCCGGCTACTGCAATATAGATGAGGCAAAATCAGTTCTTTCCAGGCAGGGCTACACTCCCGGTATGATTCTTGACGGCAGTAAACCTTCAAGTTACGCGGGATTTGACGCCGTTGTCCTTTATCACGTCACTAACCTCCGCGCCTCTGTGGTAAAAGCACTTTCCGATTATGTAAACGCGGGCGGCGGGCTGATAATTGCCGATGCGAACGGCACGAGTGAAATTGAGACGGAAGAAGCGGCGGAGACTTTCAGGAATCTGGCGGGGTTTGACAGCGTTGCCTGTTCGCAGATCAAAAACAACAAGACAGTTTTTACGCTTATGAAAGAGCATCCCATAACGGAAGGGCTCAAAGCCGGCGATAAGTTTGAAAACAGCGTAATCTCCGACGGGTTCTCCGGAAAGAGCGTTGACGGCGATACGCTGATGAGTTTTGAAGACGGAAGGGTTGCCCTGAAGGTGAAATCCTTCGGCAAAGGCAGGGTTGTGGTCCTTAACTGGAATTTCAACACGCGTTTCCCTTCATACTGGTGCCCCGGCGGGCATAAGTTCGGAAGCGTCACGGGCTACGAGCTTTTCAGGCGCTGCGTTTCCTGGGCGGGTTCTTTCGCGGAAAAGAACATCAAGCCAAAACTGACGGAAAAGAAGGGAGACGGAAGCAAGGAAGGTTTCATCACCGGATGGTGGCTCATCGGGCCGTTCGGAAGAGGTTTGGACCGCCCGTTTATGCCTGAGAAGGACGGATTCAACACCGCGAAGGAATACTTCGGCAAAGCGGCAACGGTAAAATGGGAGTATCACGAATTCAAAGACGGCGGCGGGTATGTTGACCTCTGCTCGGTGATGGATCCAAATTACGATACCACCGCCTATGCTTATATCACCTTAGTCTCGGAAACGGAGAAGAAAGTGAAGTTTCTCTTCGGCAAGAACGACCAGTTTGCAATCTTCCTGAACGGCAAGCGCATCTATATTTCAGGGGATGTCGGCCAGGCAAAGCCCGATAGCGCGAATGTTGAAGCTACGCTTCTTGCCGGCGAAAATAAGTTGATGTTAAAACCGGTGGATTTCGGGGGTTCGGGGTGGGGGTACTTC
>Ga0118677_10011968_pt1 | contig 12552 bp, 13 predicted proteins | sample AliMusrvi5mmetaG_FD_86154 | JGI IMG/M metagenome (GOLD analysis project Ga0118677, IMG submission 86154)
ACTTCACCGACGAGATTGATTTCGGCCTCGGTCGTAGAAGTTCCCAGCGAGAAGCGTAACGAAGCGCGGACTTCATGCTCCTCCAAACCCATTGCAAGCAGGACGTGACTTGGACGCTGTACACCAGCGCTGCACGCTGAACCAGTTGAAGAGGCGATGCCAGCGTTATCGAGTACTAATAATAAGGAATCACTTTCGGTACCTGGGAAGGTGATGTTAAGTATGCCGGGCAACATCTGTAGTGAACTTCCGTTAACCCGAGCATCTGGGACTGCATCGGTTACGCGCTTGGCTAGAAGCGAACGCATTCCTGATACGCGCGCATAGTTCTCTTCGCGATGCTCTGTGGCCCACTTGGCCGCAACGGCAAAGGCAACGATTGATGGAGCATTCAGGGTGCCACTACGAATATCGCGCTCTTGTCCGCCGCCGTGTAAGACAGGCGTGATGTCGATTCCGCGCTTAAGTATCAGAGCCGCGACACCGAGTGGGCCGCCGATTTTGTGTGCGCTAATCGTTGCTGAAGTTGGGCCCAACCCCGCGAAATCAAAGGGCAGTTTGCCAAAACTCTGCACGGCGTCGGTATGCACTGGAATCGCACTGGCGAGCGCGACGACTTCGGCGATCGGTTGGATCGTCCCGATCTCGTTATTGGAGTGCATGACGCAGATCAGGGCGATGTGCTCGCGTTCGGCCTTGATGATTTCAGCGAGCGCATCGAGGTCTATCAAGCCATGAGCGAGGATCGGAACATGGATCACAATCGCGCCCTCGTGCTCTTCGAGCCATTCGACCGGTTCTAGGGTGGCGTGGTGTTCAAAGGCGGCTACGACGATCACATTGCGGAGCAGGTCCTCCTCTACGGCCTTCCAATAAAAGCCCTTGATAGCCAGATTGTTGGCCTCGGTCCCGCTGCCGGTGAAGATGACCTCGCTGGGGGCACATCCCACGAGGTTGGCGATCGTCTCGCGCGCCTCTTCGACCTTCTTGCGGACCGCCCGGCCCGCGGTATGCAGGCTAGAGGCGTTGCCGAACTCCTTGATCTGGGTGGTCAGAGCCTCTAGGGCCTCTGGAATCATGGGCGTAGTAGCCGCGTGATCCAGATAGATATCCATGCCCTAAGTCTACGAACTTAAGCGCTTTATGAGTTCACCTGACCTTCAGCAACGCGTTACCTCAAGGGCGGATTTAGGCTTGGTTGAAGGCAGACCATAGGGGTCATGAGAGTAGCGATAGTCACAGAGAGCTTCTTGCCTCAGGTCAACGGCGTAACCAATTCTGTCCTTCGCGTCCTCGAATTCCTAGAGTCGCAAGGCCACCAAGCGATGGTAATCGCTCCCGAGTCAGATGGCGGGCCCCGCGAATACCACGGTGCACGCATCAAGCGCGTCCCAGCTCTGCCACTTCACAGCATCCTCCCAATCGGACTTCCTGTCGCAGTTCCTTCCCGTAAGCCCGAATATTTGATTGATGGCTTCGCGCCAGATGTTCTTCACTTGGCTTAACCCTTTGCTCTCGGCGGTTACTCAGCCCGTATTGCGCGGCGCTTGGGTCTGCCTTCACTTTCGATTTACCAGACCGATCTCGCCGGCTTTGCGCGCCATTATGGATTGAATATCGCGCATAGCTCGCTACGCAAGATCGTTGGAAAGATTCATACCGCAACAGATCGCACTCTTGCTCCTTCCAGTGCGGCCTGTGGCGATTTGCGCAAACAGGGAGTACCCAACGTCCACTTGTGGCGCCGCGGAGTTAACACGACGCTCTTTCATCCGTCGAAGCGCGACGATCTGCTTCGCCACTCGTGGGGCGCATCCAATAAGTTGATCGTGGGTTATGTCGGTCGACTTGCAAATGAGAAGCGCATTTCGGATCTCGCAATCTTGGATCGCGATCCTCGCGTACAACTTGTCATTGTCGGTGAAGGTCCAGGAAGCGAAAAGCTGCAACGCGATCTTCCCAATGCGATCTTCACTGGATTTAAATCTGGCGAAGACTTAGGAACCGCGTATGCCAGCTTTGATCTCTTTATCCACCCTGGTCCAAACGAGACCTTCTGCCAGGCAGTGCAAGAAGCGCTCTCTGCCGGAACTCCTTGCATCGTTCCACTGACTGGTGGACCTGCAGACTTAGTGACAAGTGGTGCGACTGGTTACATCATCGATACCAGCGATGCCAAAGCTCTTCTCTCGACAGTCGAACACTTCTTGTCTCGCAGCGATCGTGCTGAAATGTCACTGATGGCACGCGACTCTGTCGAGACTCGCACATGGGGTGCTATCAATCGTCAATTGATCGGTCACTACAACGCTGTGATCGAAGCCCGCCACGGCTCTAGCCATCCAATCGGAGCTGTTGCATGAGGATCGTTCACGTCGCTAACTTTTACGGACCAAACTCCGGTGGCATCAAGACAACTTTGCACGAGTTAGGCCGCGGTTATTTAAAGTATGGCCACGATTTCATCTATATCGTGCCGGGCACTCAGTTCTTGCAGGAGCAGACACCTTATGGTCGCAAGATAACTCTTCCGAGCGTGATTCTGCCCGGTAGTGGCAGTTATCGGATCATTAAATCCAATAAGAAGTTGCGCGCTTTGATCGCTGAACTCAAGCCAGATCGCATCGAGATCTCTGATCGCTTTACGCTGCTCAACATTGGCAAGTTCGCTCGTCGCAATGGGATCCCTTCCGTTGTATTTAGCCACGAGACGCTACGCGGCCTCGCAAATCGCTTCTTGCCAGTTTGGTTCCCCCGCAAAGCGATCGTTAACTGGCATAATCGCCGGCTGGCACGCAACTTTGATCATGTAATTGCCACAACGGAATTTGCTGCCGCAGAGTTCCGCGAGATTGGCACCAAGAACTTGGTAAAGATTCCTCTCGGCGTTGATCTCATCAACTTTAGCCCTGATCACTACAACCCTGAATTTCGCCAAGAGCTCCTCAAGGGCTCTGAAGTCCTGCTCGTGCACTGTGGTCGTCTGTCACCCGAGAAAGAGCCACAACGATCCATCGAGGCGCTCGTGGAACTACGCAAGCGTGGCATTGATGCGCGTCTGGTGATCGTCGGAATCGGACCGATGTGGAAGAAGATCCGCCTGATGGCGAAGGATCTACCTGTTGATACTTTGGGTTACATCGCAGATCGCAAGCGGGTTGCAGCGATCCTTTCCAGTGCTGATGTTTCATTGGCCCCAGGTCCCCTAGAAACTTTCTGCTTATCGGCACTTGAATCTATTGCCAGCGGGACTCCCGTCGTTGCGTCGCAGAGTAGCGCGGTCGGTGAATTCCTTAAAGTTAATCTGAAGAACCCAGCGGGTGCGGTTGCCGCCGATAATGGAGTGGCCTTCGCTGATGCGATCGAATCGCTCTTGTACCGCCCTAAGTTGCGTGGTGTTGCGCGCGGCGCGGCAGAGGCGCTGCCTTGGGATAAGACAATTCATTTGATGATGCTGTTGCATGGTATTGAAGGGATCGGTAGCAAAACTCCTTCGGTAGTAATCAAGAGAAAGTTGATGATCGCATCATGACGACTCTCGCTCCACAACAGACTAGGCAAGTTCGCTTCACGGTAATCGGTGACTCTGCAGCATTTGGCACGGGCGATACTGACGAGCTCGGCAATCCACGCGGTTGGGGTTACTACCTCAGCGAGGTCTTTCAAGATTCTTGTCAGTACTTCAATTTCTCTCGCCCCGGTGCTAAGTCTGGTGAAGTAAAGAGCGTGCAACTCCCCCGCGCTTTGGAGACAACTCCAGATATCTGCGCTGTGATTGTGGGCGGCAACGATATGTTGCGCAATGGCTTTGACCCGCGCGCGCTTTACGAGAATATTTCAGATACCTGTCGCGAACTGATGACCCGTGGCACCGAAATCATCATGGTTGAACTCCACGATCCAGGTGAGATCCTGCGTGTCCCTCGTCTGCTTAAACGTGTGATTCGTCGCCGTGTAAATGCTGTTAATGCGGTGTATTACCAAGTGGCTCGTGAACTTGATTTGATTTTGATCCGTACCCGCAACATTCCACAAGTACACGATGTCTCAAATTGGCACATTGATCGTATGCATCCAGGCCCACGCGGTCACAAATTGTTGGCGCGCGAGATGGCCTCTGAACTGCAAGCTCGCGGTTGGAAGATCGATATGCCAGCGCCTGAGGCTGCCGACATTCACTCACGCGCCGCAAAAATTTGGTGGCTTATCTGCAAGGGTGTGCCGTGGTTCTTGAAGCGTTCAGTAGATCTACTTCCCGTTGCGCTCATTTTGATGGCAATTGAGGCGATTCGCGTATTAATTGAGGCAATTGCAAAGGGGTACTCGGCAGTAACCGATAAGCGCGCATAAACTTTTAAAATGCTCGCTCTCCTAGCCCCGGGTCAGGGTGCGCAAACTCCAGGATTTTTAACTCCGTGGCTAGAAGATTCGACTTCGCGAGCCCTTCTTGAAACTTGGTCAGAGCTCATCGATCTCGATCTGATCACCCTTGGCACAACCGCAGATGCCGATGAGATTCGCGAAACGTCACATGCCCAGCCTCTTCTTGTTGCAGCGGGGCTGATCTCGGCGCTGCGGACCTTTGCAGGACAAGACCTCACCTTTGATTATTTTGCAGGGCACTCAGTTGGCGAAATCACGGCTGCTAGTTTGGCGCAGGCTTTTGATGGCGATGCCGCAATGACCCTGGTCAATGTGCGTGGTCGGGCGATGTCCATTGCCGCTGCCGGGAGCAATACAGGCATGTCTGCCGTACTAGGTGGCGAGCGCGAAGTCGTTGTCTCGGCCCTCTTGGCGCTGGGGTTAACGCCTGCCAATGAGAATGGTGGGGGTCAGATTGTTGCCGCAGGTTCGCTCGAAGCGCTGGCTCAACTGGCAGATAATCCTCCCGCCGGAGCTCGAGTCCGTCCTCTGCAGGTATCCGGAGCTTTTCACACCAGCGTCATGCAACCTGCGGTGACCAAGTTGGCCGATGCGGCCCACGAGATGGACGTTAATAATCCCGTCGCCCCAGTGATTTCTAATAGAGATGGTGCCATCATTACCAACGGTGATGAGCTGCTAGCTCGCATCGTCGGCCAGGTCTCTGGCCCTGTCCGATGGGATCTCTGTATGGCGACTCTCGCCGCGCAAGGCGTGACTGGCGTAATTGAGGTTGCTCCTGGTGGAACGCTTACAGGCCTGGTGAAGCGTGCCCAGCCTGGCATTGAACTCTTTGCAATCAAGACCCCAGACGATATCGAAGGGGCGCGCGAGTTCGCTCGCACTCATGGTGGCAAGTAATGGCTATTAAATTTTCAACTCCTACGCAAAACGCGCGCATTCTCTCAGTCGGTGCGTATCGCCCGCCCCGCGTTGTTCCTAACTCGGAACTCGTTGAGCGTATTGATTCTTCCGACGAGTGGATCCAGCAACGCACTGGCATCCAGACCCGCCACTGGGCAGCCGAGGATGAATCAGTCACCGATATGGCTGTTAAGGCTTCGCGTATTGCGATCGAGCGCGCCGGTCTGACCCCGCAAGATATCGACACCATCATTTTTGCGACGATTACCTATCCATATCAGACCCCAAGTGCTTCAACCGAAGTCGCACTGCAACTTGAGATCAAGAACGCTGCGGCTTTCGATGTAGGCGCTGCCTGCGCAGGATTTTCTTACAGCCTTGGACTTGCCAATGACATGCTGCGCTCTGGTTCGGCAAAGTACGTCTTGGTGATCGGCGCGGAGAAGATTTCAGACTTCCTCGACCTCGATGATCGCGCTACCTCTTTTATCTTCGCCGATGGTGCAGGAGCAGTGGTTGTTGGCCCATCTGATGAAGTTCGCATCGGCGCAACACTGAGCGGATCGGATGTTGAGAACCGCGATGCCATTGCCATGATTCCATCATGGACTGCATATAAGCCTGGCTCTGCAATCACCGAAACCGCTTGGCCTGTTATCCATCAAGAAGGTCAAAAAGTCTTCCGCTGGGCGGTTTACGAGATCGCAAAAGTTGGCAAAGAGGTAATCGCTAGTTCGGGTCTCACCCCAGCTGATATCGCTGCCTTTATCCCGCACCAAGCCAATGAGCGCATCATTGATTCCCTCGCAAAGTCGATGGATCTTCCCGATAGCGTCGTAATTGCCCGCGATATCCGCACCACCGGAAATACCTCCGCGGCATCAATCCCGCTTGCGATGGATGCGCTCCTCGCAGAACACCCAGAGTTACACGGCAAGAATGCTCTACTGATCGGCTTTGGAGCTGGACTGGTTTACGCCGGTCAAGTCGTGGAATTACCTCCTCAACCCAAGTAAGAACCACCCCAAGAACCACTATAAGAACCACCCTAAGAAAAGGAATATGACAAATGGCACTAACTCAAGATGAAGTACTTGCAGGAATCAAAGAGATCGTCGTAGAAGTTGCTGGCGTCGATGCAAGCAAGATCGAGATGAGCAAGAGCTTTAGCGATGACCTAGAAGTTGATTCACTCAGCATGGTCGAAGTTATCGTTGCCGCTGAAGAGAAGTTCGGCGTAAAGATTCCTGATGAAGAAGTCACCAAGATGGGCACAGTTGCAGATGCAGTGAACTTCATCGTCGAAGCTTCTAAGTAATTACAACTCACTAATTACAAATCACTAGGAGTAACCAAAAGAATATGAGCGATAGAACCCGCGTTGTAGTCACTGGCCTAGGAGCAACTACTCCCCTCGGAGGAGATGTTCCTAGTACGTGGGCTGCCCTACTTGCCGGCAAGAGCGGTGCCAGGTTGCTCGATGAGCCTTGGACCGAAGTTTCGACCGTTAAGTTTGCAGCGCGGGTCGCTGTTGAACCCAGTGAGGTTATGGAACGCGTAGAAATGCGCCGCCTCGATCGCTCCGAACAATTTGCAGTGATTGCAGCTCGGGAAGCCTGGGCTGATGCTGGTACGCCTGATGTAGATAAGGAGCGCCTCGGCGTTGTTATCGCATCTGGAATCGGCGGCGTCATCACGATTCTTGATCAATATGACATCTTGCGCGAAAAGGGCCCGCGTTCAGTGAGCCCACACACCGTCCCTATGTTGATGCCTAACGGTCCGGCCGCAAATGTCGGACTCGAATTGCAAGCAAAAGCCGGTGTACATACTCCTGTGAGCGCTTGCGCTTCGGGAGCAGAAGCTGTCGGATACGCGATGGAGATGATTCGAACAGGTCGCGCCGACATCGTCGTCACTGGTGGCGTTGAAGCCGCTATCCATGCTCTTCCTATCGCAGCCTTCGCATCCATGAAAGCTCTTTCCACGCGCAACGATGCGCCAGAGAAGGCATCTCGTCCATACGACAACGATCGAGATGGATTTGTCTTGGGTGAGGGCGGCGGAGTTATCGTCCTTGAATCACTCGAGCACGCCCAGAAGCGCGGAGCCAAGATTTACGCCGAGATCGCTGGACAAGGTTTAACCTCGGACGGCTATCACATCGCAGCACCAGATCCAGATGGCAGCGGAGTTACCCGCGCCGTTAAATTTGCTTTAGAAGATAGCGGGGTCGACCTCGCTGAGGTCGTGCACCTCAACGCACACGCCACCTCAACGCCCGTGGGAGATGTCGCCGAGGCCAATGCCCTCGCCGCAGCCCTCGGCGAGCACATCAACCATGTGGCTGTATCAGCAACCAAGTCGATGACTGGCCACCTCCTCGGAGGCGCTGGCGCTATCGAGACGATCTTCTGCGTCCTGGCTCTGCACCACCGCGTCGCTCCGCCAACGATCAACATCGAGAACCTCGACCCGGCGGTCAAGATCGATGTCGTCCGCGATAAGCCACGCGAACTGCCAGCCGGTCAGATCGCCGCTATTAATGACTCTTTCGGCTTCGGCGGACACAACGTTGTCCTCATTTTCCGCTCCTTCGAAGGCTAACTGAGCGTAAATAACCCTCCTAAGGGGGTTTCAACCCTCCCCTTTTGAGTTACACTTCACAACAGTCGGACGCTTGGCAGTACCCGTTTCATGGATTCGGTATCGCTGTAAAAGAGGAAGACCGAAGCTAAGGAAATCTTTAGCTTCACTCACATACCGAAGGAAATATCTACATGGCAACAGGCACAGTTAAGTGGTTCAACTCTGAAAAGGGTTTTGGTTTTATTGCTGTTGATGGCGGCGGACAAGATGTATTTGTTCACTACTCAGCTATCCAAGGCAATGGCTACAAGTCTCTCGAAGAGGGTCAAGCAGTAACTTTTGAAGTCGTACAAGGTCCTAAGGGTCCTCAGGCTGATGCAGTTAATCCTGCTTAATTAACCATTAATGCGTTGGGCCTCACCAGAAATGGTGGGGCCTTTCGTATTTAGTAACCGACTTGCTTGGGGACCAGTCCCACCTTCTTCTCTAGCGCTTTAACAGATTGCACTGGTGAAAGGTTCTTGCCTATCTTCCAAGCATCTAAATACTTCCACGGATACAACTCACCGCGTCTGACCCACCAGATTCCGGGCGGTGTAGGCCACGAAATTCCAAAGTGTAAATGCGGTGCCGTTCCCCGTGCATCACCGCTATCCCCCGTGCGACCCATCACTTCGCCAACTTTGACGAGATAACCTGGCACAATCTTTGCGCTGATGTATGAAAGATGTGATCCGTAATATCGAACGCCATCATCTCCAATAATCGAAATCGATAAACCACCACGATCTGCCCCCAGATCCGTCTTCCAGGTAAAGCGATCGATGCGATTGACCTCATCGACGACTCCCGCGGTCGGAGCCACAAAGAGGCATCCCACATGGGTCAAAATGTCGGTTGCTGGATAGTTGTGGTGATACTTGCCATAGGTGTACTTGCAACCCTGAACCGGGAAGGTATAGACCGGCGCTGCCTGAGATATCGGCATCGCGACCCCAGTTATAAGCAGGCCAAGAGCCATCACTTTGGTCAGAGTTCTCATACCGCGTACGATACGCGGGTACTCACACAATAAGAGGCAATAGCTCAGTTGGTTAGAGCCCCGAACTCATAATTCGGTCGTCGTAGGTTCAAGTCCTACTTGCCTCACTTCCCAGGTTTTGCCATCTTTTGAGATTACAGTGCTACCTATGCATGTTGCCACGCTATCGACAACACCGATCAAGGGTTTCGCACTGCATCATCCGCAATCCATTGAAGTAAACGAGCGTGGAGTTGTTGGTGACCGTGACTTCTTTCTCATCGACGATTCCGGTTCTATGTTTTCTACTTCAAAGACCGGCGAACTTCCCGGCTTCTCGGCCTCCTATGATCAATCAAAGCAGACGCTCGCTCTTTACGAAAACGGCGTGGCCCTCCTCGAAGAGGAAGTTCGACTGGGCGAAGCCACTTCGGGAAACTTCTTCAGTGTGTGGGACGTTGCCGGTCATGAAGTTCTAGGACCGTGGGATCAGCTCTTCTCGCAAAGACTCGGCCGCCCCGTAAAGATGATCAAGGCTGGACCCGATCGCTCTGGGACTGATGTTGGTCGCCTTTCACTTATTAGTTCTCGTTCCATTCAATCTCTTCAAGAAGCTGCTGACATCGCAGAGTTAGATCCACGTCGATTCCGCATGAATATTGAGATTTCCGGGGCAGATGCCCACGAAGAGGACACCTGGCTCGATCAAGAATTTACAATCGGAAGTGCGGTCATCCGTGGCGGCCCTCCCGTGCAACGGTGCGTGGCAACTACGCGCAACCCAGATACTGGTGTTGTGGACCTTAAAGTCCTGAAATTAATTAAGGATTACCGCGGCCGTCAGGAATCTGAATTCGGCCTCGGCTTCAACTTTGGAGTTTACGGATTTTGCTTGACCCCGGGATCGATCAGCGTGGGAGACACTATTTACCAGGCGTAATCTTCCGGAGATGTTTTATAGCCCGGGAATATTTCATCCAGCGTCGCCAGATCCGCTGCAGAAAGTGTTACTTCCAGCGCCTTGAGTGAACGGACCAACTGATCTTGAGTACGTGGACCAATGATTGGGGCGGCAACTGCTGGTTGCGCCAGTAACCAAGCCAGCGCTACATCTGCCGGTTCGTGTCCCAGTGATTCGCAGAAGGCTTCGTACCTTTCAATCTGTGGACGCTTTGCATCAAAGAACTCCTTGGATCGTCCCTCTAACCGGCGCTTGGAATCTTGCTTCTTAAGAATACCTCCGAGCAACCCACCGTGAAGCGGTGACCAAGGCATTATTCCTAAACCATAATTGAGTGCCGCCGGAATTACTTCGCGCTCGATATCACGCGTCACCAAGTTATAAATAGATTGCTCGGAGATCAGTCCCATGAAGTTGCGAGCCTTCGCCTCTTCCTGCGCTTGGGCAATATGCCAACCACCAAAATTTGAACTTCCAACGTACAAAATCTTTCCCTGAGCGACGAGTACTTCCATCGCCTGCCATACCTCTTCCCATGGAGTTGCACGATCGATGTGGTGCATCTGATAAAGATCAATGTAATCAGTCTGCAGGCGCTTCAAGCTGGCATCGCAGGCGCGACGTATATTCAGCGCTGATACCCCGCGGTTATTTGCCCATGGATCCATCGGCCCATACAGCTTTGTTGCTAGAACTACCTTCTCGCGCCGTCCCCCACCCTTTGCAAACCAACGCCCAATGATCTCTTCGGTGCGTCCAAAATTTTCCGGACCCCCATAGCGATTTGCCGTGTCAAAGAAATTAATGTCGTATCCAAGAGCTGCATCCATAATTGCATGTGAGGTTGCTTCGTCGGTCTCTGGACCAAAATTCATTGTTCCCAAACAGAGTTGACTTACTGATAGTCCGGAGCGGCCCAGATTCTTATATTTCATTTCCAAGACAAACTCGATTCATTAGTGGATGATGAGAAGGCTATTTTATGACCTTATTGCCTCTATGGGCTATGCGGTAGATAATTCCACCATGCCTAAAGTTATTTGGGGAAGCAAGCCAGAAGATCACGATTATCCGGCTGCACAGTCATATCTCTCGCTTCTTGCGGATGGCGACGAGATAACTCGCATTATGGAAGAGCTCCAAGGGGCGGATATCGAATTGATAAAGGCTAAAGATGTAATTCGCGCCTCGGGGTTACCCCTCCTTTCACCTTCGAACTTTCACGTGAAACGGGATCTTAAAAAGATCACCGATAAGAAGACCCTCTCTCCGATCCTGCTAATCCGTGGAGATGGTGCCGACTTTTTAGCTCTCACTATTGCCGATGGTTATCACCGCGCGTGTGCCGTTTATTGGAACAGTGAAGATGACTTTATTCATGCGAAGATCGCCAGCTGGTCACGGTATTAAGTGTCACTTCCACATCACATTAACCCCCGTGCTACCCTGCAAGGGTGACTGAAGCTGTAAAAACGAGCACAATCTCTCCGCGCTACAAGTGGGTCGCCCTTACCAATACGACTCTCGGCATTTTTATGGCGACAATCAACTCTTCTATCATCTTGATCTCATTACCCGCCATCTTTCGCGGCGTAGGGATCGACCCGCTCTCCCCCAGCAATGTTGGCTATCTGCTTTGGTTACTGCAGGGATACATGCTCGTGACTGCAGTACTTGTAATTAGCCTGGGCCGTATCGGCGACATCTTTGGTCGGGTGCGGATTTATAACTTGGGATTTTTAGTCTTCTCTATCGCTTCCATCTTGCTCGCCCTTGATCCGTACCATCAAAGCAAGGGCGCGCTCTGGTTGGTTATTTGGCGTTTGGTGCAAGGAGTGGGCGGCGCGATGTTATTCGCTAACTCTTCTGCCATCATCGCAGACGCATTCCCCGTGGAACAACGTGGGTTGGCCATTGGCATCAATCAGGTCGCCGCTATCGGTGGTTCCTTTATTGGTTTGATCGCCGGCGGACTGCTCTCTATCGGTGATTGGCGGCTGGTCTTCTGGGTATCGGTTCCCTTTGGATTCTTTGGAACAATTTGGGGTTACATCAGCCTCAAGGACAATGGCAAGCGTGCTCATGCCACGATCGATTGGTGGGGCAACCTCACCTTCGCACTCGGGCTGACTTCGCTCTTGATCGCAATGGTTTATGGGATTCAACCGTATGGCGGATCGTCGATGGGATGGTTGGCACCTAAAGTCCTCATTGGGTTTGGACTCGCATTCGTTTTCTTGACCGCGTTCTTCGTTATTGAAATGCAGGTTAAGTATCCGATGTTTAACCTGCATCTCTTCAAGATCCGCGCCTTTGCAATGGGATCAGGCGCCGGATTTTTGGCAGCTACCGCGCGCGGCGGATTACAATTTATGTTGATCATCTGGTTGCAGGGAATCTGGTTGCCCATTCATGGATATGCCTACACCGCAACGCCACTCTGGGCCGGCATCTATCTTCTTCCCTTGACGGTAGGCTTCCTCTTTGCTGGACCCGCAAGTGGCTGGATCTCTGATCGCCACGGAGCTCGCCTACTTTCTACCGTTGGAATGTTGATCTTCGGGAGCAGCTTCATCGGGCTGCTACTCGTGCCAACCAACTTTCATTACATCTGGTTTGCGGTGCTGGTACTGCTCAACGGAATTGGCGGCGGGATGTTCTCTTCCCCTAATGCCACCGCAGTGATGAATAGTGT
>Ga0118677_10012353_pt1 | contig 12552 bp, 10 predicted proteins | sample AliMusrvi5mmetaG_FD_86154 | JGI IMG/M metagenome (GOLD analysis project Ga0118677, IMG submission 86154)
ACTACAATATTTGCATTAGGTTAAAAATGGGGCGCCTCCAGCGATACAGGCGGAAGCGCCCACCTACGTAACGGAGTCAGTTGGTTAATTAATTGGACGAACGAACGGGACAGTTGGTTGTCGCTTCGTTAGAATAAAGTCGCAAGCTTGTGGCTGCCTCTCCCGTTCGTCTCGTCCTCGTTGTCCTGCTGATCGCAATCAACGGGTTTTTCGCGGGTGCGGAAACCGCCCTTCTCAGCGTTCGCTCTTCCCGTCTGCGGCAGTTAGCCCTGGAGGGCCATCCCGGCGCTCAAGCCGCGCTCAACCTTTTGTCCAATCCCGCACGCCTGCTTTCTGTAACGCAGGTGGGCGTGACGCTCACCAGCCTGGCGCTGGGGTGGGCGGGCGAGGACACCGTCTATACGATCCTCACCGGACTGCTGCGCCCACTGGAGACGCCGGTGAGCGTGAAGCTGCTGCACGGCGCGAGTTTCCTGCTGGCATTCCTGGTGATCAGCTACTTCCACGTGGTGATCGGCGAAGTGGTGCCGAAAAATGTGGCCATCGAGAAGGCGGGACGCCTGGCGGTTATCGTCGCGCCCACTCTCACGCTGATTTCGAAAATCGCATCCCCGTTCGTGAATCTGATCGACGGTTCCTCGCTGGCGATCACGCGTCTGCTTGGTGTCCGCAGCGACCATCGGGCCGGCGGCCACTCCACGGAAGAACTCAAGCTGATTGTCAGCTCCAGCCGTTTTGCCGGGCATTTGCCCAAGACGCAGGAAGACATGATCCATCGCGTGCTCGACCTGGAGGAACTCTCGGTCCGGGAGATCATGCAGCCCCGGCACGACATCGTTTCGGTGCCGTTGACTTCGAATCTGGATCAGGTTCTGGAAACCATGGTTCTGAGCCAGCATTCCCGGCTTCCGGTCTGGGATGAAGCGCCGGAACACATCGTCGGCGTGGTGTTCTTTAAAGACATGCTGCGTCTCTGGCACGAGCGCCGGCACAGCATGCGCGGCGGCCGCGCTGCCGGAGTTTTCCAGCTCGCGCAGATTATGCGAAAACCGCTGATCGTTCCCGAAACCAAGCCGTTGCCGCAGATGCTCGAAGAGTTTCGCCTCGGCCATACCCACATGGCGCTGATCGTGGACGAATTCGGCACGGTCACCGGTTTGGTGACGGTGGAAGACGTGCTGGAACAGATAGTTGGCGCGATTGAAGACGAATTCGACGAAAAGCCGGCGTCGCCCTCGATCCCGGCCGACGAAGCGGAAGTGGACGGCGCCACTTCCATCCGGGAATTTACGGCGTTATATGGGATTGAAATTCCCGCAAACGCCGGTTTTGAGACAGTTGCAGGGTACATGCTCTATAAATTGGGACACATTCCGCAGGCCGGCGAGGAGATCCTTCTCGAGGATTGCCGGCTGATCGTCAGCCATATGGAAAGAAACCGGATAGCGAAGGTGCTGGTCAAACGAGTGCCTTCCGCGGCGCCATCGGCAGAGCCAGTGGCTGACCGAGCGGCAGCCCCGCGGAAAAGCGGGCAGCATGCTGGGAATTGACCTGAAAGCGGCGCGTTACACCTGGACGGCGGCGTTCGTGCTTCTCTTGCTCGGCGTCATCTATCTGATCCGCGAAACGCTTTTTGTCTTCACGATCGCGCTGATGTTCGCTTATCTGCTCTACCCGCTGTTCGACGGCATCGACAGGCGGCTGGGCTCGACACGTCGCACCGCGGCACTCGCGATTACTTATCTGATCGTGCTGAGTGTGATCGGCGGCTTCAGCGCGTTTATCGGCAGCCATATCGCCAATGAAGCCGGACAGCTGGCGGCTCAGATCCGCAAGCCGGGCTTCGAAGATCAGGTCCGAAACTGGAATTTGTTCGGATTTGCCGTGGGTGAGCAGATCGTCAGCCATTACGCGCAGATTGTCGGGGCGATTCCGTCGATTTCCCTGAAAGTTCTGTCGGCATCCACCAACCTGGTTTATCTGGTGATTATTCCGATTCTGAGCTTCTTTATTCTGAAAGACGGCCGGGAAATCCGGGAAAGCTTTCTGCAGCTTCTGGATCACGGGCGTCAGACCGCGGAAGACACGCTGGCCGACGCCCACACTCTGATGCTGCAGTACATGCGCGCGCTGCTGTTTCTGTGTCTCGCGACCCTGGTTGCGTTCAGCATCGTGCTCAGCGTCATGCGCGTGCCCTATGCCATCCTGCTCGCGTCGATTGCCTTCCCCCTGGAGTTTATTCCGTTGGTGGGGCCGCTGACGGCGGCGGCAATTATCATCAGCGTGAGCCTTTTCAGCGGGGCGCACGTGGTGGGCGTTGTGATATTTTTGATGATCTACCGGATGTTTCAGGACTACGTGCTTTCGCCCCATCTGATGAGCAAAGGAGTGGAACTGCATCCGCTGCTGGTCATCTTCGGCGTCTTCGCGGGCGGCGAGATCGGCGGCGTCGAGGGAGTCTTCCTGAGCGTTCCGGTGCTCGCGCTGCTTCGCCTGCTCTACTATCGGTTGCGCAAAGGACGGGTCATATCGGGCATGCAGGCTATCGCGCGGTGAGAACTTCGGGCGGCCCGCGCCGCCTCGCCGCGCTGTTTGTGCTGCTGCCGCTCTGCCCGGCGGCACACGCGCACGTGATCAGCATGTCCACGGGATACGCGACGGTTACCGGCAACCGCGTGGAATACCTGCTGCGGATGCCCGCCTACGAACTGACGAATGTCAAAGATCCGCAAAGCGCACTGCTGGGACATATTCACTTCACCAGCGGCTATGAAGCGGGCCGTATAACCGGCCAGGAATGTCACCGCGACACCGCTTCGGATACGTTCATCTGCGCCGCCAACTATAAGTTTTCTCAACCGGTGGACCGGCTGCGGGTGGAATGTTCGTTCTACCTTGTCACCGTGCCCAACCATATCCACATGCTGCATGCGGAGCGCGCGGGCAAGTCGGACCAGGCGATTCTCGATTCTTCGTTTTCCTCCGCGACGCTGACCTTTCGTCCGCCCACCGCGGCGGAGGTGGCGGCCGAGCAGTCCGGCGCCGGCGCGATCCGCGTGTGGACCAACGGCGCGCAACTCCTGCTGCTGGTGGCTCTGGGAATCGCGTCCCGCAACCGGCGTGAACTGGTATGGACGGGCGCGGCGTTCCTCGCCGGGGAGATGGCGGGCACCGCAGTGATTCTGCGGTCCGCCTGGCAGCCCTCGCCGCGTTTCGCGGAAGCCGCGGTGGCCCTGGCGCTGGCGTATCTGGCGCTCGAGATCATCGCGTTTCCGAAATCGAAGGGGCGCTGGATGCTCGCTCTGCTCTTCGGCGCATTTTGCGGCATGTATTTCTCGGTATTCGTCAATGAGTCCGGCTACAGCGCGGCATGGGTAGTGGGCGGCGCGGTGTTCGCGGCCATCACCGTATTGGCTGCGGTGGCCCTGGCAGGGTACGCGGTGTCACGGCTTCCGCTGCGCGAGTTTGGCCGCCTGGTTCTCACCAGGATCGCGGCGTCGGCACTCTTCCTTACCGGCTCGGTTTGGTTTTACGTTCGTTTACGTGCGTGATTTTGGTTCGCGCCGGAACTTTACGATTTCCAGAGAGTTTAAGAAAGCAGCCGAATATCTCCATGCGCAGAATACCCTTCTTGCCCCTTTGTTGTGCGTTTCTGTTGCTGTCCAGCGGACTTTCCGCCCGGAAAAAGCCGAAAGCGCCGCAGCCGCCCCCGGTCCCGCAGATGAGCGCGGACCAGAAAATTCTGCATGTGCTGAACCGGCTGACGTTCGGCGCGCGGGAAGCGGATGTGGAGGCCGTGAAACAACAGGGCCTGGACCACTGGATTGAGACGCAACTGCATCCGGAGACGATCCCCGAGAACCCCGTGCTCGAAGCCCGCCTGGCTCCGCTCGACACGCTGCGTATGAGCACCGCCGAGATGCTGCGCAAATATCCGAGCCAGCAGATGATGAAGGCGATGCGGGACGGCCGGATGGACCTTCCCGAAGACCCCGGTGTTCGCGCCGCCGTGCGGATCGCGATTGCCCGTTTCGATGAGAAGAAGACCGACGCCGCGAACGTCCCGGCAGTTGTCCCCGCCGTCATGCCGTTGCAGGGCTCGCCCGCCGAGCGTCTGCAGGCCCTGCAGGCGATGCCGCCCGAACAGATGTTCGCCGCGCTCGAAGCCATGCCGCCAGGCGCACGGGGCAGACTGGCTTCCCTTGCCTCGCCCGAATTGCGGCGCAAAATTCAAGTGCTCAACGGCCCGGCCCAGATTCCCAACCGCGACCTGGTGGAAGGCAAGCTGCTGCGCGCCGTTTACAGCAACCGCCAGACCGAAGAAGTGTTGACGGATTTCTGGTACAACCACTTCAACGTCTACCTGGACAAAGGCGCCGACCGCTCCCTGGTGACGTCCTACGAACGCGATGTGATCCGACCGCATGTGCTCGGCCGGTTCAAAGATCTGCTGCTGGCCACGGCGCAGAGTCCCGCGATGATGTTCTATCTGGATAACTGGCAGTCGACGGGACCGGACGCGAGGCCGAATCCGAACCAAAAAGCGCGGCGCGGACTGAATGAAAATTACGGCCGCGAACTGATGGAACTGCACACGCTGGGCGTCGACGGCGGTTACACGCAGCAGGACGTGACGGAAGTGGCGCGCTGCTTCACCGGCTGGACCATCCGGCAGCCCCAGATGGGCGGCGACTTCTTCTTCAACCCGCGCATGCACGATACCGGCGAGAAGCACGTGCTTGGCGTGACCATCCCCGCGGGCGGCGGCATGGACGATGGCCTGAAGGTGCTGGATCTGCTGGCGCACCACCCGGCAACGGCGCAATTCATCGCGCGCAGCCTGGCGATCCGGTTCGTCTCCGACGATCCGCCCCAGACGCTGGTGACGAAGATGGCGAATACGTTCACCAGCACGGAGGGCGACCTCCGCGAAGTGATGCGAACCATGCTGGCCGCGCCGGAGTTCTGGGCGCCGGCCGCTTTCCGGGCGAAGGTGAAATCGCCGCTCGAAATGGTGGTCAGCGCGGTGCGCGCGGTGAACGGGGAGGTGGAAATGGCCACCTCCATCGCCGGCCTGATGAACCAGTTGGGCGAGCCGCTTTATCGTAAGCAGGAGCCGACCGGCTACTCGAACCGCGGCGGCGACTGGATGAATTCGGCATCCCTGCTGGCCCGCATGAATTTCGCGCTGGCCCTGGCGCAGGCGAAGGTCCCCGGCGTGAAGGTGGATGCCGCGCGGTTCGCGCGAGATCCCCGGCAAATCGAAAAAAGCCTGCTGCTGACCGAACCTTCTCCGGAGGCCCTCGCGTCCATACAGGCCGGGCTTGGGGAACAAAAAGACCCGAAGCCCGAAAAGACCGGCCCTCTGGTGGCCGGGCTCACCCTGGGTTCGCCCGATTTTCAGCGCCGATAGAGGAGATTCAAGAGACATGCTCAGAAACCGACGGATTTTCCTGCGCGATGCCGCGCTGGCGATGGTGGGAGTGGGTTCCGCGCCGCTTTGGCTCCAACGCGCGGCACTGGCGGACGACGCCCCGGGCAGACGGAAGAAAGTCCTTGTCGCGATCTTTCAGCGGGGCGCGGCGGACGGTCTGAATATCGTGGTGCCGCACGGCGACCCGCGCTATTACGAATTGCGGCCCTCCATCGCGATCCCCCGGCCTTCCGCCTCGGCGCCGGGCGAAAGCGCCATCGATCTCGATGGCTTCTTTGGCCTCCACCCGGCGCTCGCTCCCCTGAAGCCTTTGTGGGACAGCAAGCAACTCGGGATCGTGCACGCCGCGGGGTCGCCGGACCCCACGCGATCGCACTTCGACGCGCAGGACTACATGGAATCCGGCACGCCGGGTTTCAAGGCGACCAGCGACGGCTGGCTGAACCGCGCGCTGCCTGTCGCGAGCGGCAAGCCTTCTCCGGTGCGTGCCGTGAGCCTGGGTCCCTCGCTGCCCCGCACGCTCCGCGGAAAGAACAGCGCCGTCGCGGTCGATAATCTCAGCAACTTCACGGTGCGCGATTCCGCCGCCGCGAAGACCCTGCAATCGCTTTATGCGGGATCGCACGATCAGATTCTCGGCGGCACGGGGCGAGAGACTTTCGAAGCCGTGGCGTTGCTGCAATCGGTCGAAAAGATGCCCTATCAGCCGGCCAACGGCGCCGAATACCCGCGCGGCCGGTTCGGCGACAGCCTGCGGCAGATCGCCCAGCTGATCAAGGCCGACGTCGGGGTGGAGGTCGCATTCGCCGATCTCGGCGGCTGGGATCACCACGTGAATGAGGTTGGACCGAAAGTTTCTCTGGGACAACTGGCCGGGAAGGTGGAGGAGTTTGGTGGTGCCCTGGCTGCTTTCCACCGGGATATGGGCGACCGGATGGAAGACGTGGTGCTGGTGACCATGTCCGAATTCGGCCGCACGGCGAAAGAAAACGGGAATCGCGGCACCGACCACGGCCATGCGAACGCCATGTTCGTCATGGGCGGTCCGGTGGCGGGCGGGAAGGTCTACGGAACGTGGCCGGGACTCGCCCAGGAGCAGTTGTATGAAGGCCGGGACCTTGCTTTAACGACCGATTTTCGCGATGTTCTGAGCGAGGCGGTGGTGCGGCATCTGGGCAACCGGTCGTTGCAGCCGGTGTTTCCCAACTACGCCGGCAGCCCGGACAAGTTCCGCAATTTCCTGAAAAGTTAAAGGGTCGCGGCGTTGGCCCTCGGTGTGCTTTATTGTGGCAGTGAGGGTACTCGCCATGAAGACGCGGATTTTCCTGTTATCGATCGCCGGTTTGGCTGCGACAGCCAATTTCGGATTCAGCCAGACTTTTCAACGGACCGCCACGATGCGGGGCGGCGGGAACGGGTCGCAAGGCAAGTGCACCATCGAAGTGGTGGTGGACGGCGCGGCGCAGGTGGAGGTCCGGGGGACGTCCGCGTCGCTGATCAATCTGAAAGGGCAGCCTCCGCAGTGGCGCCGGTTCGAGTGCAACTCGCCGCTGCCGGCCAATCCGGCTGGATTCCGCTTTGCCGGTGTGGACGGCCGGGGGCGCCAGACGCTGATCCGGGAACCGCGTGGCGGCTCGCCGGCGGTGGTGGAAATCAACGATCCCGATAACGGAACGGAAGGTTACACGTTCGATCTGATCTGGGACCAGCAGGGGAATTACTCGGGCGATCGCGGGCCCGGCGATCGTGGGCAAGGCGGCTATCCGGTGCCTGTGCCCGTGCCGGGCGGCAGGCCCGAATATCCTCGCGGGGGCGGGCGTTTCGGAACCGATCAGGCCGTCCAGATCTGTCAGGACAGCATCCGGCAGCAGATCTCAGATCGCTACCGCACGAATGACATTCGCTTTCGCGAGACCCGCATCGACGATAATCCCGGGCGCCGCGACTGGGTCTTAGGCGCCGTGGAAGTGCGTTCGCCCCGGCAGCCCGATCAGGTCATGCGCTTTTCATGCTCTGTCGACTTCGAGTCGGGACGCGTCCGCAGTGCCGAACTGCAGCCGGGGCCAGTCGAAGGCGGCGGCCGCGGCGACAATGCCCGCGCCATTCAGAATTGCGAACGGGCCGCGCAGCAGCGGATGCGGGAGCAGGGCTTCGGACGTGTGGAACTCGGCGAATCCCGGGTGGATTTCGACCGGGGAATGCGTGTGAATGGCGAACTGCGGGCTTATGGACGCGACGGCGCGCAGCCATTCCGGTTCTCGTGCGCTGTCGAAGGGCGGGACGGCGATGTGCGATCCGTGGAAGTCTTCCCGCGCCGCTAGTTCTACGCCTTCATAGCGATACAGTGTGGCACCGAGAGGCGCAGCAGTTCCTTGAAATCCGCCGCCTTTTCGGGCTGCCCGTTGCGTTTGTAATAGACCGCTAAAGCCCACGCACACATGCCCGGCATGAGTCCGTGCTGCTTTTTAGCGGTCTTCTCCAGGCGGGGGATCACATCGTCCGCCGGCGTGCCGGCCACCAGGCGGATCACGTCGTCCAGCAGTTGCAGGCCGCCCGCGGGATCCTGCTTTTCGAGTTCCTGTCCCTCATCCGCCAGCCGAAGCGCCTTCGGATAATCGGTTTCTTCGAGTAAAGCCAGCACGGCCAGCACATACATCCGGTGGCCCTGGTACATCGGCGTCGTCTTGCGCCAGTCCACCGCCTGCAGTTCGGCGCGGGCCCGGTCGAACTCGCCAAAGAAAGCTGCAGCGAGAGCGGAGAGCCAGGCGGCCGCCGCGTCCGCGTGAGGAATCCGGCGAACGCCCTGATGGTAGTGCGCGATAATGCGGTCCGGCGTGGTGTCCCGCAGCATCAGGCGAACCTGAAAATGCTTCGCGGCGATCGCGAGACCACAGATGGCCAGAGCCGTAAACACAATGGGAATCGCCACGTAGTTGCCCTGCCGGACGTTCCCGACCAGTCCGGTCAGCATCAGGGCCACGAACAGGCCACCCACCACCATCACACTCAGGAAATTCCGGTTTGTCGATTGCACCCGTCGTCAACTATAGCGAACGGGCCCCGAAGCGTGGCGGGCGCGGAGTCGGTGAGATGCCGGGTCTTCCGCTTTCCGGTGAACTATGATAGAGCATTGCGGGGGACGCCGGTCACGGCCAGCCCGCCTTACGAAAGCCTATGCGGATCAATCCCGATAAATGCGTCGCCTGCGGTAACTGCACGTACGTTTGCCCGATGGAAGCGATTTACATCGACCCCGTAATCAAGCGCGCCACCATCAAGCGCGATGAATGCGTCGAGTGCTACGCCTGCTACAACGGCCTGAGCCAGGAGCATCTGAATCCGGTGATGGTGCGGACAGTGCGGAAGATCTTCGCGATGATGCGGGTCCGCTTCGATCCGGAGCCGGATGTCTGCCCCACGGCGGCCTTCGAGCCCGACGAACTGACCTGGCCGCGCGTGGTGCGGCGGGCGTTTTCCGATCCGCGCGTGCCCCATGAATCCACCGGCGTGGAAGGGCGCGGCACGGAAGAAGTCAAGACCAACGACGTCAGCGGCCGCGTCAAAGTGGGCGAAGTCGGCTTCACCATCGAATTCGGACGGCCCGGCGTCGGCGCTCGCTTTTACGAGATCCAGGAAATGTGCTGGGCGCTCGCGAAGGCCGGCGTGGCATTTGAAAAGAAGAACCCCATCACTTCCCTGATGACCGATGTGCCTTCCGGCACGCTGCGCGCGGACATCCTGAATGAAAAAGTGATGTCGGCGATTGTCGAAATCAAAGTGACGGTTGACCGCACGGAAGAAATTGTCCGTCTGGTCTGGGACGTGGAAAAGAAACTGAAAACCGTGATCGCGCTGGGCGTGGGCACGCGCTGCGACGAGAAGGGCGAAGACACCGTGGTCGCGCCGATTCTGGAACGCCTCGGGTATAAACTGGAGCGCGCCAAGACGAATATCGGACTGGGCCGCGCCAGCCGCCCGCTGGAAACGCCCGCCAGGGAGACCGTGAACGCATGACCAATACACTGCATCGCTTCGGAGACGCCGAGAGTTTCCGCGACGACTTCGTCATCTTTGCCATCGCCAGCAAAGGCACCAACGATAAGGATTCCCTGCCGAAGCTGCGGCGTTTTCTGGAGATCGCGGCCGAGTATAAGCCCGTCAACCTGGGCGACGCCCGTCATGGCGGCGCGCTGCGGCCGTCGAAGAGCATGAATCCGATGGCGCACTGGAATCGCGATATTCAGCCGGATTTCGCGGCTGTCATCGCGGGTCTGGATCATCCCACCACCTGCGCGGCGGTGTTCGATAACAAGGTTGCGGCGGAAGATTTCGTCAGCCGGATCAGGAAGGAAGATCTGGGGCTTAGTATCAATATTTCAACGTCCATCGATGGCGCCGAGCAGTGCTGCCATCACGCCTGCATCCCGCGGCACAGCGTGGGTTACTCGCTGGGCTTCGAGGGCAGCGTGGAGAAGTTGCCGAGTTCGCAGGTGATGACGCTTTCCACCATGTGCGGTCACGGCATGGTGAGCCACTCGCTGGCCAAGAAGATGGTGGACTGGGTGAAGGAAGGCCGCCGCACGCCGGAACAGGCGGTGTCTTACATGGCGCGGTTCTGTTCGTGCGGCGTATTCAATCCCGCGCGCGCGAAACGCGTGCTGGCGGAGGCCGTGAGTCAGGGCGCTATTAGTCAGGGAGCCCCGAATGCGAAGTAGCGCGTTGCGGTTGCTGTTGCCGCTGCTGGCCGTTTCCCTTCACGCCGAAGTGAAGGTGCTGAAGAATTTCACGCTAATCGATGGCACCGGCCGTGCGCCCGCCGCGAACAGCGCCATGATTATCGACGCCGGACGTATTACGTGGGTGGGTCCCGCGGCGCAATTGAAAGCCCCGGCAGGCGCCGAGACGGTGGACTTGGCGGGCAAGTTTGTCATGCCCGGCATCATCAATCTGCACGGCCATCTGGGCGCCGTGGTGGACCTGCAGCAGAGCGCCGATAACCTCACGGAAGCGAACGTAGAAAAGAACCTGAAGACCTACGCGTCTTACGGCGTGACCACCGTGCTGAGCATGGGAACCGACAAAGACCTGGTGATCGGAATGCGCGACAAACAGCGCGCCGGCGGCCGTCCCGGAGAGACCCGGATTTACACGGCGGGCAAGGGCTTTATCTTTACTGGCGGCTATGGCGGCTTGGCGGGCGTGAACGTCGGTGTTTCCACCCCGGTGGACGTCTCGAAACAGCTGGATTCGCTGGCGTCGCAAAAGGTCGACATGGTGAAGCTCTGGATGGACGATCACCTGGGCGAACAGAAGAAGATGCCCTATGAGATCGGCAAAGCGATCATCGACGGCGCGCACCAGCGTAATCTGCCGGTGTCCGCCCACATCTTCTACCTGGCGGACGCGAAAAAGCTGGTGGAGTACGGCGTGAACGGCCTGGCTCACAGTGTCCGCGATAAGCCCGTGGATCAGGAACTGATCGATTCCATGAAGAAGCACGGCACCTGGCAGCTCGCCGGTACGCTCAGCCGCGAAGGCAGCATGTTCGTGTACGCGCAGACGCCGCCGTTCGCGAGCGATCCGTTCTTTACGCGCGGTGTTTCGCAGAACGTGATCCGCACGCTGAAGAGTCCCGAGTACCAGAAGACGCAGGCGGCCGACCCTCACTTCGCCCACTACAACGAATTCCTCGAAACCGCCAAGAAGAACCTGAAGAAGCTGGTGGATGGTGGCGTGAAGTACGGCTTCGGCACGGATTCCGGGCCTCCCGGACGTTTTCCCGGCTACCTGGAGCACTGGGAAATGGAGCTGATGGTGGACGCGGGTCTGACGCCTTCCCAGGTGATCCAGGCCGCCACGAAGAACTCCGCGGAGTTCCTCAAGGCGAAAGACCTGGGCACGCTGGAAACGTCGAAGTGGGCCGATCTCATCGTGCTGGAGAAAAACCCTCTCGAGAACATCAAAAACACGCGCACCATCAACGCCGTTTACATCGCCGGCAATAAGATCAAATAAGGCTCACGGCAGCGTGCTGCAGAGCGGCGTGTTCTTGTCGTAGTTGTAACAGGGCGAGCAGAGCGTGCTTCCGGCGGGGCATTTGCCGTCCGGCGTCCGCTCGCCGATCCAGAAGATGGCCGAAGTCGGCATGATATCGGCATTGTGGCTGAAGCCCTGCAACATGTGGGTGGTGCCCGTGAGCGTGTTGAAGTCGTTCATGTTGTCGCCACCCTGCGCGGTGCAGTTGGGCCCGTCGAAGAGAGTTCCCTGCAGGGGCACGGGTTTTGAAGTCCGCAGGGCGAAATCCACTTCCTGGTAATTGCCGGTGATGCCGTAGAAAGTCGCGGGAAGCCAGCAACCGCCGTACCACGTGACGGAGATATCGGACGCGTTCGGCGTCATCACCTGCACGGAGTTACTCTGCGAGGAGTAATTGCCGGCCGCGTCATAAGCCCGGATGCTGTAGGTGTAATTCGAACTGGTATAAACATCGGTGTCCACGTACGTGTTCTGCGACGCGGGCACGGTGGTCAACTGCCAGCCATTGCGCACGATCCCGTAGGACGCGATACTGGACGCGGTGCCGGCGATCCACGTAAGATCCACTTCGTTGGCACTTTTGGCGACGGCGGACACAAGAGTCGGCGTGGCGAGGGCCGGACCGCTTACCGGAACGGTAACGGTGACCGAAGCACTGCTGACGCCCTGGGTATTCGTTGCCGTAATTGTCCAGGTGGTGGTCTGTACGGGGTTCACGACGGCGCTGGAGCGTGTCGTCACGTCGCCGACGCCGTTATCGATACTGATGGACGTGCCGCCGGAAACGGACCAGGAAAGCGTGACGGGTTGTCCGGCCGCCACGTTGTTGGCGTTCGCGGTGAACGACGAAATCAGCGGCGCGTTGGGTGCGGCTGAAGTGTTCTTCCACGACACCTGCACCACGTCGCCGCCGTTCGCTTCGTAGTGATCCACCTCGATCAGGTGAGTGCCCGCCGACACGGCCTGCGTGACCGTGTAAGCGGTCGGGTAGTGATCCACCCAGTTGTTGAGAAGCGGCTGGCCGTCAATGAGCAGGCGGATCCCGTCTCCGGCAACCCCCGTGAACGTGTACGTCCCGGGAT
>Ga0118677_10012355_pt1 | contig 12552 bp, 8 predicted proteins | sample AliMusrvi5mmetaG_FD_86154 | JGI IMG/M metagenome (GOLD analysis project Ga0118677, IMG submission 86154)
CGTGAAAGACGTGCTCTTGCTCGACGTCACCCCGCTCACCCTCGCCATCGAGACGGCAGGCGGCGTGGCCACGTCCATGATCCCGCGCAACACGACGATCCCGACGCGCAAATCGCAGATCTTCTCCACCTACAGCGACAACCAGCCCGGCGTGGAAATCAAAGTACTCCAGGGCGAGCGTCCGCTCTCCCGCGACAACAAGAACCTCGGCACTTTCCACCTGGACGGCATCCCGCTCGCCCCTCGCGGCGTCCCGCAGATCGAAGTCACCTTCGACATCGACGCCAACGGCATCCTGCATGTCGGCGCGAAAGACCTCGGCAGCGGTAAGGAACAGAAAATCTCCATCACCGGTTCGTCAGGGTTGAGCAAAGACGAAGTCGAGAAAATGCAGCACGAGGCCGAGGCCCACGCTGAAGAGGACAAGAAGGCCAAGGAAGCCATCGAGATCCGCAACAACGCCGACAGCCTGGCCTACCAGTGCGAGAAACAGCTCAAAGAGTTGGGCGACAAAATCCCCGCCGACAAAAAGACGGAGATCGAAGCCGCCATCGCCGCCGTGCGCGAAGCCCTGAAAGGCAGCGACGTGGATGCGATTAAGACTACCTACGACGCCCTTCAAACGAAGTTCCAGGCCGCCAGCGAAGAACTATACAAGAATGCAGCCGCCCAGGCCCAGGCTGCGGGTGGAGCCGAGGGAGCCGCCGGACAGGCCGGCCCCGAAGCCGGAGCCGCCCAGCCGAAGAAGGAAGGCGACGTCGTGGACGCCGAATTCGAAGTCGTCGACGACGATAAGAAGAAGTAAGCACCCGCACCTTGCGCCCCGTTCCCAACTTATCGGCTGGGAATGGGGGCCTTTGTTATCATTCCTATCCTATTTAACTAACCTTTACCAAAACCGCCGGGGTGAACGCCTTGGCGGCGGACGTAAAACAACAACAAAACCAACAGAAACATTAATCTATGGCAGTCAATGTCAAACCTCTCGCTGATCGGGTGCTCGTGCAACCGCTCGAAGAGAAAGAAGTTGTTAAGGGCGGCATCATCATTCCTGATTCGGCCAAAGAGAAGCCCCAGGAAGGCAAAGTCGTCGCGCTCGGAACCGGCAAACTCGACGAAAAGGGCAACAAAATCGAATTCACCGTCAAGGTGGGCGATCGCGTTCTCATCTCCAAATACGGCGGCACCGAGATCAAAGTCGACGACACCAGCTACCTCATCATGCGCGAGGACGATATCCTCGGCATTCTCGGCTAACACTACCCAACCCCATTTTTAACCAGCTTACCTACTATGCCAGCTAAACAGCTCCTATTCGACGAGGCCGCCCGCCAGGGTCTTCTTCGCGGTGTCGAGAAACTCGCCCGCGCCGTCAAGGCAACCCTCGGGCCATCCGGCCGGAACGTCATCATCGACAAAAAATTCGGCAGCCCCACGATCACCAAGGACGGCGTCTCCGTCGCCAAGGAAATCGAGCTCGAAGACCCCTATGAAAACATGGGCGCCCAGCTCGTTCGCGAAGTCGCCAGCAAGACTTCGGATATCGCCGGTGACGGCACCACGACGGCCACCGTTCTCGCCGAAGCCATCTACAAAGAAGGCCTCAAGAATGTGACCGCAGGCGCCAACCCGACCTCGCTCCAGCGCGGCATCAGCAAGGCCGTCGCCGCGATCGTTGAGGAACTCGCCTCCATCTCCAAGAAAGTCAGCGACCGGACGGAAATCGCCCAGGTTGCCACCGTTTCCGCCAACTGGGACGTGACCATCGGCGGCATCATCGCCGACGCCATGGACAAAGTCGGCAAAGACGGCACCATCACCGTTGAGGAAGCCAAGACCATCGAGACAACCCTCGACGTCGTCGAAGGCATGCAGTTTGACAAGGGCTACCTCTCCCCGTACTTCGTCACCAACGCGGAGTCGATGGAAGTCATCCTCGAAAACGCCTACATCCTCATCTTCGAAAAGAAGATCAGCAGCTTGAAAGACCTGCTCCCGCTGCTTGAAAAAGTGGCCAAGAGCAGCCGTCCGCTCCTGATCATCGCCGAAGACGTTGAAGGCGAAGCCCTCGCGACCCTCGTGGTCAACAAACTGCGCGGCACCCTGCAGATCGCCGCCGTCAAGGCCCCCGGCTTTGGCGACCGCCGCAAGGCCATGATGGAAGACATCGCCGTCCTCACCGGTGGCCTATGCATTACGGAAGACCTCGGCAGGAAGCTCGAGAGCGTCACCGTTGACGACCTCGGCAAAGCCAAGCGCGTCACCATCGACAAGGAAAACACGACCATCGTCGAAGGCGAAGGCAAGCAGGCCGACATCCAGTTCCGCGTCAACCAGATCCGCCATCAGATCGAGGAGACCACCTCGGACTACGACCGCGAGAAGCTCCAGGAGCGCCTCGCCAAGCTGGCCGGTGGTGTTGCCGTCATCAACGTCGGCGCCGCGACCGAAACCGAGATGAAAGAAAAGAAAGCCCGCGTGGAAGATGCTCTGCATGCCACCCGCGCCGCCGTGGAAGAAGGGATCGTCCCCGGGGGCGGCACCGCTCTCCTGCGCGCCCAGAAGGCCCTCGACAAACTCACCCTCACCGGTGACGAGCAGATCGGCCTCGAAATCATCCGCCGCGCCGTGGAAGCTCCCCTCCGTCAGCTCGCCAACAACGCGGGCCAGGAAGGTGCTCTCATCGTCCAGGAAGTCAAGAAGCGCAAAGGCAACGAAGGCTACAATGTCGCCACGGGCGTCTACGAAGACCTCGTGAAAGCCGGCGTTGTGGACCCCACGAAGGTCACGCGCAGCGCGCTCCAGAACGCCTCCTCCATCTCCGGGCTCCTGCTCACGACCGAATGTGTCATTGCGGAACTCCCCGAGAAGGATAAGCCCGCCATGCCTCAGGGCGGCGGGATGGGCGGAATGGGCGGCATGGACTACTAACGTCTGAACCGAAGGCGGGGTGTGTTTCCCCCTGCGTGCTACACAGCCGCGGTGGAAGACCCCTTCCTTCTGGTAACTTTACAACCGGGCCTTGAGAGAGAAATCTCTCGGGACCCGGTTGTTCTGTTTTTTCCCCGTGACGCCCGGCAAAAACCGCTTCATATTTACCGAAGCCCAAGAGGGGATTGCGGGCGGTCTGAACCCAGACGCCGTTTTCCCTCTGCGAGGTGCCGCCCATGAATCCCACTGCTCCTACCGAAATACCCAAGTCCGCGCCGACGATTCTCCTGGTTGATGATGACCCGTTCATGCTGCGCCTGATGGATCTGATTTTGCGCGACGCCGGGTATCAGATCATCCAGGCCCGCAATGGGGACGATGCGCTGACGGCCATCCGGGAGCAACCCAAAGTGGATCTCGTGATTTCCGATGTCGTCATGCCCGGTATGGACGGGGAGCTTTTGCGCGCCACTGTGAGCCGCCATTGGCCCGCTTGTAAATTTATCGTTTGCTCCGGCTACCCGGATAAATGCTGGGACCTGGCCAATGGGGAAGTCCCCATCGCCACCCTGCCCAAACCCTTTACCGCCAGTGTCTTGAAAGACCGCGTTCGCGAAGTGCTGGCGGCTTGATCCCCCCTCGGCGCAGGGTGGAGTTGACTCCCTCCCACTATTCCGGGATCATCCTTCATGCTCTTTTCCCTGCTTACTGATCGGCGGAAGTTTGCCTACGGGATCGCCTTTTGCGTGCTCCTCGCGTGGATCACTGGAATCGCCGTGCTCGTGGCAAAGACGGGGTGCAGCCATCAGGACGACATGCCATGGGATACGATGATCCTGCTGGATGGTGCCTATCGGGTGCATACCGGGCAGATGCCGCATGTGGACTACCTTTCGCCGACGGGCGCCTTCCCTTTTTGGCTGGCTTCCCTCGGAATGACGCTTGGCGGGGTGAATGCCAATGCCATCGCTTACGGAATGGCCCTCGGGTTTGTGGTTGTGACGTTGCTGGCGTGGGGCGTTTGCGCCCGGAGATTTTCGGCAGTTTTCGCGCTGACTCTGGCGTTGCTGGCGGGAGGATTGATCGTGGCGACCCGCCCCCTTGCTTTCGGCTTGCTCTGGTATTCGTGGGAGTTTGCCCACGCTTCCTACGCCATGGGGTACAACCGCATTGGGTGGGCCTTGCTGTGCATCCTGGCGGTTGTTTGGCTTCTTCCCCCGGCGAAGAGGGAGGGCTCCAGGGCAGCGGAGGCCGCGGAGTCGCTGCTTGCCGGGTGCCTCACGGTTGCGCTCGCGCTGACGAAAATCAATTACCTGGCGGCCGCCCTGGCCATCGGCTTTGCGGGATTGGTGCTGACGCGGGGAGGCTGGCGGCGCCTCTTCTGGTATGCGGCGGGCCTGGCCGTGATCCCCGTGCTGTTGTGGACGTTCTCGTCGTTCAGCTTCCGGGCCTACCTGGGAGACATCGCGACGGTGGGCCGCCTGGCTGATTCCGGGGAGCGCCTGATGCGCATGGCGCGGGTCTTCGCGGGCAACCTGGCGGAGATGCTATTGGTGGTGGCAACGTATGGGCTGCTGAGGCCTTTCTTCGGTAAGGCGGGACTACGCATGGCAGTGCTTTGCGGAGGCTGCGTGGCGGTCGGGTGGGTGGTGCTGGCCCTCAATACGCAATGGCGCGAGATCCCGCTGCTGGCTGTGGCGTGCGCGATTCTTTTGGAAACGGCGTTGCGGAGCGGCGTTTCGACGGACGGCCCGGGAGGGGAGTCGTTCCGGTTCCGCTTTCTGATGGGCGCGGCCATTTTCTTCTTTTTGTTTGGCCGCACGTTTTTGAGCGACGCGGCGAGCGTCGGCTATTCCTGGGCGGTCAAGAACCACATGCGGTATTCGACCCCGGATTCGGCGCTCCTCCAAGCCGAGTCCCTCAGCCCGATGTTGCTGCCGCCGCAGGGAGGCGAGGAGGTGGAGCGGTCCAGAGTCGTGGCGGAACTTCTGGAGCGCCGGAATTTCAGCCCATCCGTGGCGGGCCGGCTGAGTCTGACGCCCTACCAATACGCCCATCTGGTCAACGACGGCGTGGCGTTGGCCCGGCCGCATGTCAACGCGGCTTCGCGTGTGTTTTGCATGGATTCGGCGAATCCGTTTCCCCTCGCGTTGCGGCTTCCCGCTCCCAAAGGGGGGGCGCTCTGGTGGGACAAGATGACGTTCAATCGCCGGATCTTTCCCGCGCCGGAGCGGGCGCTGGGAGAGGTGACGCATGTGATGGTCCCGAAAAGCGGGGTGAACTCCGAGGATGTGTGGGAGGTTTACCGTCCCTATGTGACGGAGCATTTCCGCCACCTGGACGCGTCGGCCCTGTGGGATCTCTACGTGCGAAAAGAACCCCTGGAGTAATACCCAATTCCGCTCGGTGTGGTGCGCGGAAGCCCCAGGCACAAAAAAGCCGTGGATTTCTCCACGGCTTTTTCGAAAGTCTGACGTTGAAAAAAGGCGGCCTACTCGGCGGCTTCGGCCTTCTTCTCTCCGGCGATCTCTTCACCGACCATGTAGCGGGTGAAGCGGCGGATGACCATGTTCTCGCCGAGTTCGGCGATTTTGCTCTTCAAGAGGTCGCCGACGGTCTGGTCGGGGTTCTTGATGAAGGGCTGGTCCAGCAGGCAGACGCCCTGGAAATACTTGTCGATTTTTCCCTCCACGATCTTTTCGATGATGTTGGCGGGCTTGCCTTTCACCTGGTCGGCGGCGATGTCGCGTTCACGGGCAACGAGGTCCGCGGGAACCTGGTCGCGGGAGACGCAGATCGGGCTCGCGGCGGCGATGTGCAGCGTGATGTCTTTGACGAAGTCGCGGAAGGCTTCGTTCTTGGCGACGAAGTCGGTTTCGCAGTTGATTTCGACCAGCACGCCGACCTTGCCCTGCATGTGGATGTAGGAGGCGACGACGCCTTCTTTGGTGGCGCGGCTGGATTTTGACCCGGCTTTGAGGATGCCTTTTTTGCGGAGGAGGTCCTCGGCTTTTTCGAGGTCGCCACCGGTTTCGGTGAGGGCGCGTTTGCAGTCCATCATGCCGGCGTTGGTTTTATCGCGCAGCGTTTTGACGAGTTGAGGATTGATTTCGCTCATAGAAAAAATAGGAGAAGAGGTGTGAAATAGGCGCGGCCGGAGGAGCACTCCGGCCGTCGCGGGAAAAAGGTGGAAGTTATTCCGCCACGGCGGTCATCGCATCCTGGTCGGCGGCGGTGGCGGCATGGCTGCTGCCGGAGATGAGGAGGGAATCAACGAGTTTCTGGAGGATGATACGGATGGCGCGGATGGCGTCGTCGTTGCCCGCGATGGGGTAGTCGATCAGGTCCGGGTTCGCGTTCGTGTCCACGATGGCAACGACCGGGATTTTCAGACGGCGCGCTTCGGCCACGGCGATGGCTTCGCGGGTGGTGTCGATGATGATCATCGCGTCCGGGTACTTCTCCATGTTCCGGATGCCTTCGAGGTTGCGGAAGAGTTTCGCGCCTTCACGTTTGACGGCGGCGATTTCCTGCTTGCCCATCTTGGTGTATTCCGGCTGTTTCTCGAGGTTCTCGATGTATTTGAGCCGGTTGATGCTCTTGCGGATGGTGGTCAGGTTGGTGAGCGTGCCGCCGAGCCAACGCTCGTTGACGTAGAATTGGCCGCATGCGGTCGCGGCTTCCTTGACAGCTTCCTGGGCCTGCTTTTTGCAGCCGACGAAAAGAACTTTGCCACCTTTGGCGGCGATGCCGCTGAGGAATTGCGTGGCCGTCTGGAGCTGATCGACGGTGATGCTGAGGTCGATGATGTAGATGGAGCTGCGTTTTTCAAAGATGAAGGGCTTCATCTTCGGGTTCCAACGCTTGGTCTGGTGACCAAAGTGGACGCCGGCTTCGAGCAATTCCGTCATGAGTTCGGTGGACATAATATTAAGGGAGCTGTTTGGGCTGTTGTTAAAGAGCGCGTTTGTCCGCTCTTGGCTTGGACGAAACGGCTTTAGCCGCTTCACGTCCGGTTGGTTTTTATTTTTTGGTTTGGCGCTTTGGGCGCGGGAATCGAACATCAAACGGCATCAACGGGCAAAATGCAATCGCAAAAACTCAAGGCAACACGGGGGGGGCGTCGCCTGGCGGCCTGGAAACGAGCAGGCCGCCCCCTTTGACCGCTTTGCGGTAGCCCCGCCGATGCCCGAGGGCGGTGAGTGGACGCTCGAAATACCGGGCCGACAGGGCGGCGCAGGCCAGGATGACCGCCACTGCCACACACGTCAGGAGGAAACCGACAAGGCCCTGCGATTCCGTCGGGAGTGCGCCGAGCACCCCAAGGAAGGTGACGTGGGAAAGCAGTGGGTGAAGCAAATAAACGCCGTAGGAAATGCCGCCCACCCAGCGGAGCGGAGTCCAACGCAGTGGGGCGGTAAACCAGGTTCCCTTGAAGAGCAGAACCAACCAGAGAAACGCCCCCCAGAAGACGGTGACCACCGTCTCTCGAAAGAGGCCGAAGTCACCCCACCCAACGGCGATCCGTGCCATGCCCAGGCCTCCCATTGCGAATACGCCCAACGCCACCACTCCCCACTTGGGTGCATCAAACAACTCGGAGCGGTGCAGATAAAGCCAGGCGAGTATCACCCCGGCAAAGAACGGCTCCAGCGATCCGGGAAGCAAAAAAGTGGGGCTCGCCACGGGGATGATCCAGCGAAAAAACGGCCCCGAAAACGCCAGGAGAGTGAATACGGGTAAATGAGCCCTGGGTGACAAGGCGCGGATCAGCAAGGGAAGAAAAATGTAGAACTGCTCTTCCAACGCCACCGACCAAGTCACCGACAGCGGTGCGGCGCCCCACGCGCCGGTCTGTGCCATCGGAAGGTTCTGAATCAGAAACGGATAGGTCCAAAACGGTATACCCCCGGCGGCAAAGCTTTCCGTATGGCCCATGGAAAGGCCAAAGCGGATTGCGAAAAAACCGGCCAGTAACGCAAAATAGAGGGGCAAGATCCGAAACGCCCGGCGCAGATAAAAGACTTGATAGTAATTTTCCGCCTCCCGGTTGCGCAGCAGAATGCCTCCAATCAAAAAGCCGGAGAGAATAAAGAAGAGATCCACGCCGGTCCAAGCCATTCCGCTGCAGGTCCGAAGCCAGAAAACGGGGCTCGGGTGTGAAGGTACCCACCGAAGAAACAGATGGACGTAGACTACCAGCAACGCGGCCAGTCCGCGAACGCCATCCAGTTCAACCCAACGCGTTGTGCCGATTGTCTGCTCGCGCTGATGTTTGGTGTTCACGGATCTTGGTGGATGCTTGCCCCTTGCTCAAGAACTCCCAATGCCGTCATGCCGCCGACTCAGGGGAGGCAGGCCGGTGTTCGACGGTTTCGACCCAACGGGCCCAGAGCCAGAGGAGGTCGGAGAGGCGGTTTAAATAGCGGGCAATTTCGCCGTTAAGGTCGGGATCGGTTTCGCGCAGGCTTAAGATGGCGCGTTCGGCCCGGCGGGCCGCCGTGCGGGCAAAGTCGAGGGTGGCGCTTGCCATGCTGTCGCCCGGCGTGGCCCAGCGGTGAAATTCAATTTGATGGTTTTGCTCCAGGTCGTGGACGAGGGCGGTGAGTGCGTCGACCATCGCGGGGGTGACGCTGCCGTAGTTGCTGGCCTGGGCGCGTTCCCGGTCCTCGGGGGCGACGGCGATCTGCCCCATGACGATGACGAGTTCTTTCTGGATGGCAAAAATGCGCTCGGTGATGAAGGGGGCGCCAACGGTTCCTTTCAAGGTTGCGCGGGCGAGGCCGAGGGTGGCGCTCAGTTCGTCGATGGCGCCGTTGCAGCCGATGCGGGGGTCGGTCTTTGATACACGCCGTCCAAAGAGGAGGCTGGTGGTGCCTTGGTCGCCGGTTTGCGTTGCGATGGACATGGAAATATAGCGAATCTCAAAAATCCTTGCACAAACGTCTGGGGCGGCACGTGCTGTCGTGCGGCGTTGCTCGCTCGGGCTGTATTAAAAATACAGCCACTTCGCTCGCGCCTTGCGCGCCAACATGTGGCGCTCCCATACGTCTTTGCGCAATTCTTTTTGAAAATCGCTCTAAAAAACAGGCGGCGTCTTGGGAACGCCGCCGGTTGGTTTGAGGTTGTTAAGCCAAGGGTTCCTCGCCCTCGGGGTCCGCTACGAGAACCGGCTCGGGGAGCGGTTCGCCGTGCGAGACGAGTCGGATGTTCCGGTGGGTCTGGAAGCCCGTTCCGGCCGGGATGAGGTGGCCCATGATGACGTTTTCCTTGAAGCCGCGCAGGTGGTCGATCCGCCCCAGCGTGGCCGCTTCGGTAAGAACGCGGGTGGTGTCCTGGAACGATGCGGCGGAGATGAAGGAATCGGTTTCCAACGAGGCCTTGGTGATACCGAGCAGCACAGGGGTCGCTTCGGCGGGCTTGCCACCCTTCTCAACGACTTGGGCGTTTTCGGCGGCAAACGCGAGTTTGTCCACCTGGTCGCCCCAGAGGAGCGTGGTATCGCCGGGATCGGTGATCTTCACCTTGCGCAGCATCTGGCGAACGATGATCTCGATATGTTTGTCGCTGATTTCCACGCCCTGGAGCCGGTAAACTTCCTGCACTTCGTTGACGAGGTGCTCCTGGAGTTCGTGCGGTCCGCAGATGTCGAGGATTTCGTGCGGAACCACGGGGCCTTCGGTCAACTGGCTGCCTTTTTTCACAAAGTCGCCCTTGAAGACGATGATGTGTTTGTTGAGCGGGATGAGATGCTCTTCTTCGGCACCGGTCTCGGGGTCTTTGAGGATCACGCGCCGTTTGCCGCGAACGGAACCGCCGATTTCGACCACGCCGTCGATCTTGGCGATCTCGGCGGAGTCTTTCGGACGGCGGGCTTCGAACAGCTCGGCCACACGCGGCAGACCGCCGGTGATGTCCTTGGTCTTGGCGACCTTGCGCGGCGTTTTGGCGAGCAACTGGCCGGCCTGGGCTTTGTGGCCCTCCTGGACGGTGATGTGCGCCCCGGCGGGGATCGAGTAGCTGACGGCCACGTTGCCTTTCGCATCGAGGATGACGATCTGCGGATGGAGGTCTTCCTTGTGCTCGATGATGACGGACTCCGTGACGCCGGTGGATTCGTCCACTTCGCGTTTGACGGTGACGCCCGAGATCATGTCGCGGAATTCGATCTTACCTGCCATCTCGGTGAGGATAGGCACGTTGTACGGGTCCCACTGGACGAATGTCTCACCCTTCTTGACGGGCTGACCGTCGGCGATGGAGATGACGGCGCCGACCACGACGTTGTAGTGTTCCAGCTCGCGGCCGTCTTTGGCGTGAATGGCGACTGTGCCGCTCTTGTTGAGGACGATCCAGGTGCCGTCCACGGCCTGAACGGCGCGCAGATCATCGCTGAACTGGATGAAACCGTCGTTCTTGGCTTTGACGATAGGCTGCTTGAACGTCTGCGACGCGGTGCCGCCGACGTGGAACGTACGCATGGTGAGCTGGGTGCCGGGCTCGCCGATGGACTGGGCGGCAATGATGCCGACCGCCTCGCCGAGTTTGACCTGCAATCCGGTGGCCAGGTTGCGTCCGTAGCACTTCGCGCAGACGCCGCGTTTGGATTCGCAGGTGAGCACGGAGCGGATTTTGAGCTGTTCGACGCCAATTTTGACCACCTTGTCGGCCACGATCTCGTCCATCAACTGGTTGGGGACGATGATCTTGGTCTTGGTAATGGGGTCAATGACGCTCTCGCAGCTGACGCGGCCAATGATGCGCTGGCCGAGGTCGACGACTTCTTCGTCGCCCTCGTAGATGGAGTGCACCACGATGCCGTTGACGGTGCCGCAGTCTTCCTCGGTGATGATGACGTCTTGGGCGCAGTCGACGAGCTTGCGGGTCAGGTAGCCCGAGTCGGCCGTCTTCAGAGCCGTATCAGCGAGACCCTTGCGGGCGCCGTGCGTGGAGATGAAGTATTCCAGCACGGTGAGACCTTCGCGGAAGTTGGAGGTAATCGGTTGCTCGATGATTTCGCCCGAGGGCTTGGCCATCAAGCCGCGCATACCGGCCAATTGCTTGACCTGCTGGCGGTTACCACGTGCGCCGGAGTCCACCATGACGTAGACCGGGTTGAGTTCTTTGCGGCCCTCGTTGTGTTCGAGGGTGCGGAACATGACGTTGGAGATCTGCTCACCGGCGTGGGTCCAGATGTCGACGACCTTGTTGTAACGTTCGCCGTCGGTGATGATACCGCTGCGGTACTGCTTCTCGACTTGGGCGATTTCCTTGTAGGCGCGCTCCAGTTCCACCTTCTTTTCGACAGGGATGATCATGTCGGTGATGGCGATGGAGATACCCGCTTTGGAAGACCACTTGAAGCCGAGCTCCTTCATTTTGTCGAGGGTCTCGACGGTCTTCTTGGGCCCAGCGACCTGGTAGCAGCGCCAGATGATATCGGAAAGCTGCTTCTTGCCGGCGGCCTTGTTGATGAAGCCGAGTTCATTTGGCCAGATGGCGTTGAAGAGGACGCGCCCAATGGTGGTTTCAATGACTTTGAGGTCTTTGTTGCCGTAGTGGGTCACTTTGCCGAAGTCCGGGTTGACGAAGCGGATGCGGTCGGCAACTTTCGCTTTTTCTTCTGCCAGGGCGAACTCCACTTCGCCTTCGTCGGCGAAGAGCGGGAGCCGGTCGGGTGCCTTGAGGTTCTTGCGCGGGTTCTGCGACAGGTAGTAGCACCCCAGGGTGATGTCCTGCGAAGGCGTGGTGATCGGTTTGCCGCTGGAAGGCGAGAAGATGTTGTTGCTGGCCAGCATGAGCATCCGGGTTTCCATCTGCGCCTCAATGGAGAGGGGCACATGGACGGCCATCTGGTCACCGTCGAAGTCGGCGTTGTAGGCCGTGCAGACGAGCGGATGGACGCGGATGGCTTCGCCTTCAATCAACTGCGGCTCGAAAGCCTGGATGGAGAGGCGGTGCAGCGTGGGTGCGCGGTTGAGGAGGACGGGGTGCCCCTTGGTCACTTCGTCGAGAATATCCCAGACCTCCGGGGTCTGGCGCTCGATCATCTTCTTGGCCGAGCGGACGGTGTGGACGTAGCCGAGTTCCTTCAGGCGGCGAATGATGAACGGCTCGAACAGAACGAGCGCCATCTTCTTGGGAAGACCGCACTGGTTGAGTTTGAGTTCAGGCCCGATGACGATGACCGAACGGCCCGAGTAATCGACGCGTTTGCCGAGCAAATTCTGGCGGAAACGGCCACCCTTGCCCTTGAGCATGTCGGAAAGCGACTTGAGCGGGCGCTTGTTCGGTCCGGCTATTGCCCTGCCGCGACGGCCATTGTCAAACAGGGCATCCACGGCCTCTTGAAGCATACGCTTTTCATTGCGGATAATAACTTCCGGAGCCTGCAATTCCACCAACCGCTTCAATCGGTTGTTACGGTTGATTACGCGGCGATAGAGATCATTCAGGTCCGATGTTGCAAAACGGCCACCATCCAGCGGTACCAGAGGCCGCAACTCCGGCGGCAGTACGGGAATACATTCCAGGATCATCCACTCGGGTTTGTTGCCTGAGGTTTTGAATGCCTCCAGGACCTTGAGGCGCTTCGCGGTCTTTTTTCGCTTGGCCTCGCTG
>Ga0118677_10012356_pt1 | contig 12551 bp, 9 predicted proteins | sample AliMusrvi5mmetaG_FD_86154 | JGI IMG/M metagenome (GOLD analysis project Ga0118677, IMG submission 86154)
TTGATCTGCCTCCGCCCGACTCAGGTGCCGCCGATGCTTCTTTGCTGCTTGCTTCTGGACCACGCTCCCACTTCATCAGAACTGCACCCACGAAGAAAGATGCCGTTGCTCTGACGCTTACGTTGATACCGCCAGCGCTGTCCTTTATGTCCGGTTCGATCGCTTCGTGCTTCAATAGCGGCTTCCTCGGCCGAAAGTCCGGCAGGCGCTTGATATTGATCTTTACGTTCGCGTCGAAATCCGACACAGGAATACGATGTCGTGCCCATGGAGCCTCGCCCACCCAAATAGATCAGTCATTGCTCAGAACGCACTGAATTGTTTTTTTTAGCTGCGTAATTGATCATACATTGACCTCCAACCAGTTTTGTAAGCACACTGGACTGTTGAATCGATCCGCAGCGACGAATCAAGCCCGAGTGCCCAAAGATACGGGCCGCAGATTGCGAAGCTCTGCGACATTCACCTCATTGCTCCGGGAAGAGGCCAGGCATCCAGCGGCCGGCAAGAGCCGCCGGGAAAGCCAGCCGCAGAGGCGCTCGCGGGTTTCCCGAGGCGAGGACGCCGGCGTCCAGCAGAGACGCCACGATGCGCCGCGCCTGACGTTCGCCCGTCCCGACAACCACGTGCGCGTCGCTTCGCGGCAGTTCACCCCGGTACAGGACGGCTTCGAGGATGTTACCGGCTCTCGGGGGCAATGCTGCGACCCGGATTTCCTCTTCGGCCCACAGGAGTATACGGGCGCGCAGGCGATCGGGCTGCATCAGGCCCTCCATAAAAGTCACCTGGTCGATGCACACCGTGAGAAAGAACTGCGTGAACGCGGCAAGAGCCTCTTCACTCAGGGTGCCGCGCCCGTCGAGATCGTTGCGGCGCGTGGCATCGCAATGGGCGAGATGACGCTTATATTCCTGAACATTCCGCGCAAGCCCGCGGGCCACCGACCAGACCGCGCCGGTTTCGAGGGCGTCGAGCAGTATGGCATGCGACATGAGTCTGGCGACCCGGCCGTTGCCGTCGAGGAACGGATGCATCCAGAGGAAGCGATGATGAGCGGCCGCGGTGGAAATGATGGACTCGGTCCTGCCGACTTTCGAGTAGACGTCGTCGAATCGCTTAATAAAGCGGGGCAGGGCGCCGGGACTGATGGCCACAAGCCGGCCCACCTGAACATCGCGTTGCCGAAGTTCGCCGGGAATCAGCCGTGCGCGTTCTTTGGTGGCCGGGTCGTCGACCCAGAGAAGGTCTTCGGGCAGCAACTCGCAAAAACGGCGATGGGTTTCGCGCAGCCCTTCGGCGGTCAGGGCGCGCCGCGTGAGTCCCCCGGCGTCGATCCATTGCTGGACGGCAATGTGAGCCCGGGCTTCGAGTTGCAGATCGCGTTTGCGGGCATCGGTGCTGTATTCGTTCCGGAGCGCCCGCTCAATGTCCACCGGATGCGTGCTGTGGCCCTCAATCAGGTTGGAGTAATAACAGTTGATGGAACGCACCAGACCGGCGAGCGAAGGGAGGATACTCGCGGGCAGGCCGGCGCGAAATGCGGCCGACTTCCGGGTCAGATCGAGGGCGAGATCCGTCAGGCGGTCACGGTGCCGCGGACCGAGCAGCAACGGCTCCATTAAGGAGACGACTTCGTCCCGGTCTTCCGCTGATATGTCCGTATTCATGACCGCATGCGAGTTCTGCTTAAGCGCATGCTGTCAATAGTTTACCCTCAATCGACCGCTTCGCAGGACCGGACCGATGTCCGCTTTCGTGTCCGTTGAGTGCTACTCGGTCTTCAGCACGCCGCTGGTGATGCGCTTCGGCACGAAGCCTACGGGGATGGAGGCCACCACTTTCATCGACCGGATATCGACCGCCACCGTGGTGTCTTTCCCGGCGACGGCAACATAGAGGCTTTTGCCGTCCGGCGGGATGGTGAGCCATTCGGGATGCAGACCCACCGGCACCACTTTCAGTAACTGAAAATCCGGCAGCGAGTAAGCCGCGACATAGTCGTAATACTTACTCGTTGCCCATAAGATCTTCCCGTTGGGAGTAATTGCCAGGCCGTGCGAGGGTGAGCCCTGAATGCCCTGCGTTTCTTTCTCCTGACCCGGCACGTCGGGCAGAGCGACGCGCTTCGTTTCCTTCCGCGCGACGAAATCGACGACCGCGAAGCCGTGATAATCGGAAAGCTGCACGATGATTTCCTTCGTGGAGCCGTCCGTATTGCGCGTGAACGCCATGGGACGGATTCCGGCCTCCATGGGCAGGGTCCAGACGACCGCGTTCGTGGCGGTGTCGATCACGTTGATCAGTTTGCCGGGGATGGAGCCCGCGACCGCGAACTTCCCGTCCGGGGTCACATAGACGTTGTGGATGCCGCCCTTCAGGGGGATGGTTTTCACGTTCGTGAGCGACGACGTGTCGATCACATCCACCGCGCCCGGCGCCTGGACGATCGCGACATAGACCTGCCGCCCGTCCTTCGAAACATCCACATTATTCGGATGGCCGCTGAGCGGAATGCGCTTGGTGACTTTCAGGGACTTCGCATCGACCACGTCCAGCGTGCTGCGCGCTTCATCGGTGATGTAGATGCGCGCGCCATCGGGCGAGATGGTGACGCCGTGCGGCACTTCGATATCTTCGATGGTCCCCACGACTTTGTTCGTAGCGGGGTCGATGACGTGGACGTTGTCGCCGGCAGCATTGGTTTGCAGCACGCGGGTTTGCAGCACGCGCACGGCGGCGCCCCCGAGTGGGCACACGGCGAGCAGAAAAACGAGTGCGGGTATTTTCATTGAGATAGCTTTTCTCCCTTTAGCTTTTCTCCCTTTAGCTTTTCCCCATTTAGCTTTTCCCCATTAACCCAGGCCGCCAGCGTCCGCCATTCCGGGTCGTCCTGGGATTTCCAGTGTTTTCCGCCGGCGTGGAAGCGGTCGCCGCCCGCGTCTTCCGCGAGCGGATGCCGCAGCAGGGCGCTTTTCGCGGGATCGCCCGGCTTAATGAAAAGCTTCCAGATCTCGAAATTCTTTCGCGATTGCTCGTCGGTCCATTCGGTCGCTCCGGCGGCGAGGGGTTGCAGCGGCGGACTGCCGTGGTCGTGACAGGTCACGCAGCGCGCGTGGCCGGGGCGCTTCTTCAAAAAGATGGGTTGCACGCGCTCTTTGAAGAACGCGTAGTCCGGCGCGGCGGCGGACTGCGCGAGCAACGCGGCGGGAATCAGGAAAACAGTGCGCGGGAGTTTGAGCATCGCGGTCTGTGAAAGCATTTCATTCCGCGACGCTCAAGTCAACCGTCCTGGTTATTGGGGGCCGCGCTGCTCGTCTCCCGTGTATTTCACGTTGACGATGGCATTGAATAACATCCGGAACTCGCCGAAGTTCTGCCACCGGTAACAGGGATTCGTCGCGAACAGAATCACGCGCCCCTTGCCCACGGGCACGTCGGCGATTGCGGGACGGTTGCGGATTTCCGCCGCGCCCTTCATCAGGCCGCTCAGGACGTTGTTATCGCCGCCCGGGAACTGCATCAGCACCTGCTGCGCGCGGTCGAGCCGCGGCAGGGTCAGCAGCGGGCCGTTGGCCCATCGCACCGGCATGGTCTTTTCGGTGTAGCCGTAGAAGATGGGGTGCGCGGGGCGGAGCACGTCGGCGTTCACGATCGGCCCCGGCGCGTAGAACTGCGTAGAGGGGCGCGCGGCTTCCACGGTGCGCGTGATGCCGTACTCGGCCGGAAAGGCGCTGGATTCGCCCAGCGTGATCAGGATGCCGCCGGCTTCGACGAACCGGCGGAATTCCAGCGCGCCTTCGAGACCCATGCCGCCGGTGATGTCTTCCGACGAACCGTAATCGCCGAGGAATTTCGATTCCGCCGTCTTCGTGTAAGCGAGCGGCTGCTTCTTCGGCGCGATGTCGTAAACCAGCGCCTTGGCGGTGCGGGCCTGGCTCGGAATCACGATGACGTCGAAGGCCGCGCGAAGATTTCCCTGTTTGACGCGCTCTTTGTAGATGAGTTCGTAAGGGGTCTCGAAATGATCGAACGCGTACCGGACCCAGCCGACGTCCTGGGTGCCGCCCCAGGTGCTGAAGACGGCCAGGCGAGGCGTCGCGGCGTCATGCAGGGGGACGGCCGGTTGCGCGTCGAGCGGGACGATGTCGAGACCGAGGCCTTCCGCGGCCGTGCGGAGTTGCGCGGCGGAGGCCGCGGACGCGATCAGGGTGCCGGCCGGCAGCGTGGATCCGCCCGCCTGAAAAGCCTTCTCGGCGATGCGCAGCGGGGCGCCTTTCCAGCGGAAACAGAGCGTCGCCAGATTGACGGAGCCGTAGTCCGGCACCGCGTACGCAACCGCGCCGGCGGGCATGCTGACTTTGCCTTGGGGCTCGAATTTGTCCACCTTTTCCACGGGGATGGCGAGGACGGCGGCGTCGGCGCTCTCCACGACGCGGACGTGCGCCATCAGGCCCATGGTCCAGCCGGAGTCGTCATAGGTGCGCAGGTTGGCGTCGGGGAAGTTCTGTTTTTCGAGCAGAATTTTCGCGAGGCGTCCGTAGGGCTGGTCGCGCTTGATCACCAGGGAGCCGGCGGCGAAGGCGCCTTCTTTGAGATTGACGTCCGCCGAGGCGCGTCCCACTTCAATGCCCTGCAGACGCAGGATGTTGACCAGCAGCGCGACACGGGTGAGATCTTTTTGGTCTACCGGGATGACATAGCCGTAAGGTTTTTCCGTCTTACCGGCTTCGATGGAGTGGAGGCTCTTCTTATAAAAATTTCCGAGCAAGACCTGCGGAAACGCCGCGGCCAGCTGCAGCCCGCTCAGGACGCCGGTCTCCATGTAGTTCGTGTTGTTGCGGATGGACCAGTCGACCTCGGCGTAGGGTGGCGAGGGCCGGTACCACTCGCGCGTCGTGCGGTCGCCGCCCGGCCCGGTGCCCGGCATTTCCGGGTTGTTGATCCGGCGGTGCATGGTGTTGGCGCCGCCGTTGCCGAAGGTCTCAAACATGCGCAGCAGCCCGTTATGATTCGACGCCATGAAGCCCAGATAACCCGGGGACCACATATCCACGTAGCCATGGGTCCAGACGCCGGGCATGCCGTAACCGGTCATCTGCGCCATCTCGAAGTTCGCGAACCAGGGCAGTTCGCCGTAGAGAATGGGATCGAGCGAAGGCTCCTGCGGCGCCTGGCCGCTGAAGGTATAAAGGAACGGCACGGACTCATGCAGATCGTGCATGACGGGCGGATGCCAGTCGAGATACCAGCGCAGCAGATTGCGCATGGGTAACTGCGAGTAATTGATGTCGCGATTGTCGTCGTGGAAGATGTACTTACCCCAGTAAGGCGGACCGCCCAGGTTATCGTCTTCGCTGGTTTCGTGGATCTTATGCCGGTAATACCAGTCGACGTAGCGGTCCCGGCCGTCGGGATCCGCCGCCGGGGTAATGGAGACGATCAGATTCTGGCGGATGCTGCTGACAATCGGGCTGTCTTCGGTAACCAGACGATAGGCCAATTCCATCAGCATTTCCGCGGGTCCGGTCTCGCCGCTGTGGAGGCCGCCCATCAGGTGATAGAGCGGCTTGGTTCCGGCGATGAGTTCCTGCGCCTGCGCGGCGCTCAGCCCGCGCGGGTCGGCAAGGCGGGCGAGATTGCGCCGGTAGGTTTCGAGGTTGCGGATGGTCTCTACCGAGCCGATGAAAACCACGATGGAGTCCCGGTCTTCATCGGTTTTCCCGATCTCGACGATCTTTACGCGGGGCGACTTAGAGGCCAGCGCGCGGTAATAACCGAGTAACTCGCCGTAGTAAGTGAGCTTGTTCGGCGCGCCCACATGGTGGCCGAGAATATCTTTGGGGGAGGGAACCGTGGCCGATTTCGGGAGGTGATCCACCAGAGGGCTGCTGAACTCCGGACGCGTGGTCCACTCTTTGACGGACATCGCGAAATCGGCGTCCATTTGCTGCTGGGCGGGCAGCAAGGGGACCAGCAAAAAGGCAAGCGGGAGGAAGCGCATTCCCTCCACAATAGCCGACGACGGGTTTAGAGCGGAATTTCGAGCTTGCGGCGGATGTAATCGGCGGTAATCCGCGCGCTTTCTTTCGGAGGGCGCCACGGCGATGTGCCCAGTTCCACGACGAGAAAGCCTTTCCACCGGATGCTGTCGACGTGCGCTTTCAGGGCGGGGAAGTCGACGCCGCCGTTGCCGAGGGGATAGAAATACGGCTGCTTCATCTGGTCCACCTCCGGTCCGGGCACGTGTTTCGTGCAGCCCGCGTCTTCCGGCCTGGTGTCTTTGAGATGGAACTCGACCACGCGATGCCCCAGTTGCTTGGCGAGGGCCAGCGGATCCATGCCCGCCATGGTGATGTGGCCGGTATCGAGGACGAAGCCGACGTGCATCGGGTCCGTGTTCGCCAGGACGAAATCGATCTCATTGCGGTTCTGCAACTGGCTGCCGAGATGGGCGTGCGGACCGAAGCGCATGCCCTCTTCCCCGAAGATGCGTTTGCCGAGAATGTTCAGCGTCTCGGCGATATTTTTCAGGTCTTCCTGCGTGGTTCCGCCCGGCCGGCGGCGCCCGAGATTGGTCTTTTGAGGAACTTGCGCACAACGGACTCGCTTCCGGCGGCCAAATCCGCCGAGTTCCTCATTCCCCTGGTGCCGCCGAAAGCGGCCTGTGCGCTTCTTTTGAGGAACTCGCGCACAACGGACTCGCTTCCGGCGGCCAAATCCGCCGAGTTCCTCATTCCCTTGGTGCCGCCGAAAGCGGCCTGTGCGCTTCTGATGATCCGCGCCGAATTTCCGGCTAAATCGGACGGCGCCGAGATGATTCGCGATCACCGCCGCCCGTTTCGCCGGATCTTCGAAGGCCGTCTCGCCCCCGCGCGCGCCGCCCGTGATGGCCACGAAGCGAACGCCGATCTCGTCGATTTTCTTCTGCAGCCCCGCCGCGTCATGCGGATAGTAGTCGCTCAGCGCCGTGGCGAAGGCTTCCACATACCGGAAGCCGACCTCCCGCGCTTCCCGGAAGCCGGTGGACGGATCGCTTTCCCAGCCGCCGCGCGTGTTCGTGGTGTAGCCGATCCGGTAGCGCGGTTCGTCGCCCAAGAGGCGCCGGACGGTTGCCCCGGTTATCGCGGCAGTTATCGCCGAAGAAACAAGAAACTCCCTGCGAGTCATAACGCCCGCTAGAATATAGGAACGAAGTACCGGTGACAAGAGCACTTCGCTGGAGGTACCGATGAAGGCTGTAGTGATACTCGACACCGAACTGAGCAGTTTGCATCCCATGGAAGAAGTCATGGAGCGGCGCAACTATATCGTCTATCGCTGCGCGACGTTGCCGGAGGCCATCGCGGCCTGCCAGAGCAAGGCGGCGCCAGTTGATCTCGCGATTCTCGACGTGCCGCTGAAGGGCAGCGAATCGCAGATGGATGCGGCAGTGCAGTTGCAGCGTGCCTGCCCGGAAATGCCGTTGCTGCTGGTCTCGGACCAGCCGCTGGAACGATGGCCGGAGGCGGACTTCAGGTTATTCGGGAAGCTTCTGTCGGGCCGCATCGATCTGCTGCGGAAGCCGCTCACGGAGCGCTCGTTTCTCGCCAAGGCGAATTCGCTGCTTTATACGGTGACGTATCGGGAGTCCCGCGCGCTCTTCGACGCGGCGGTGGCGTCGCGTGCGGTCGCGGCGAACGCGTCCTGAAGGCCGCGCCCGCTATAATCCACCATATGTTCCGCCGTGCTCACACGCTTTTCGCCGCTTTCTTCCTGCCCGCGGCGTTCCTGCCCGCAATCGCTTCCGCGCAACTGGTGGAAGATTACAATCCGCCGCGCACCAACTGCTGTCTGGCGAGCGCCGCGCAGACTCTCGCGAATCAGTTGCTCGACTGGAACCAGTACGGCCGCTATCATGCCGATAACGAAAAGCTGAAATCCCAGCCGGCCGACCCGAATCGCGTTGTCTTTATGGGCGATTCCATTACCGACGGCTGGAAACTCTCCCAGTATTTTCCCGGGAAACCTTATATTAATCGCGGTATCAGCGGGCAAACCACGCCCCAGATGCTCGCCCGCTGGTTCGAAGACGTGATTAACCTGAAGCCGGGCGCCGTGCTGATTTACGCGGGGACGAACGATATCGCGCGGAATACCGGCCCGTCCACCCTCGAAATGGTGGAGGAGAATTTTCAGGCCATGACCGAACTGGCGCAGTTGCACGGTATCAAGGTGGTTCTCTGCGCCGTCACGCCTGTCAGCGACTACGGTCCCCGGAAGATGACCGATGGCCGGCCGCCTTCCGACATCCTGAAGCTCAACGCCTGGCTGAAGGCGTACGCGGCCCGCACGCATGCCGTGTACGCCGATTACTTCACGGCGCTGGTGGATGAGAAGGGCATGCTGAAAGACGGGATGTCGCGGGATGGCCTGCATCCGAACGAAGCAGGCTACCAGATCTGGTCAACCGCCATGCAACCGCTGCTGGACGAAATGATGAAGTAAATCCCCCGTTGAAGCGCCTCCATCGGAAACCATCGGGGATGATGGAAACGCGCAACGCTGGCGTACGGGATAAGAGAACGCTTCGATCAACCACGACACATTGCATTCCTTCCATGAAAAATCCCATCTTCCGAATTCACGCGACCGCCAGCGCAGAAAACGCCGCTGCTTCGCCGCTCCTTGCGCAGCAAGCCACAGATGCGGCCTTCTATGGATTCTCGCCCGAAGCCTGTGGAGTGGTGAACACCAAGGCCCTGCAAGCAGCCGTCGATAAGGGTGGCGTCATTGTGGTGAGCCGCCCGGGGACTTATCAGGTCGCGGGGACAGTCTATGTCGGAAGTAACACCTCGCTGAAGTTCGACGAAGGCGTCTTCCTCAAAAAGGTCGCGGATATAGAGCCCTTCTCCCATGTGTTGCTGAACAGGGGAGCCATTACAAAAACCTACGACGAGCATATCAGCGTTGACGGACTCCGGATCATCGTCAACGGAATCGACGTGCGTGCGTTCCGGGAGGTGTACGGACTCCATGGCCAACTGGCGTTTTTCTATGTGAAGGATCTCCGGATCACTCGCTTCCAGTGTCTGGATTTGGGAAAACTCCAATACGCCATCCATGTCTGCACGTTCGAGGATCTCCTTGTGGATGATGTGATCATCAAGGGGGACAAGGATGGGGTGCATCTTGGCCGCGGCAAGCGCTTCATCATTCGCAACGCAGTGTTCCAAACATTTGACGATGCCGTCGCGCTCAACGCCCACGACTACGACGTCGGCAACCCCGAGCTTGGATGGATTGAGGACGGGGTGGTGGAAAACTGCCGTGATCTGAGCGCACCTACAACAACCGGCTATTTCTGCAGGATTTTGGCCGGAGCCTGGATCGACTGGAATACAGGGATGGAAGTGCAAAAATCCGACACCGTCGTCTCCAATGGCCGGCTTTACCGCGTCTTTGCCAATCCGGATGGAACGAAATATATCTCTACCACCCAGCCTTCCCACGCAAGCGGCTCTCGAACACTCGACGGAATCACGTGGTTCATGGTTCAGAACGATGTCACTTACACAGCAGGTGTCAGGAATGTCACATTTCGTCACATCGTTCTGGAGAAATCACGGGGCGCGTTGTTTTCGATCCACTTTGACAACGACAAATACAGCCGCTCCTTCTATCCGGGGGCCACGGTTCCGAATCAGGAGGGAATCATTATGGATGATGTCCGTGTCATGTGCGGGCAACCAATACCCCTTATCCGGATCGTCACGCCCGTCGATGCTGTGACGGTCATGAATTCCAGCCTGCGAAATAATGGAATCATTTTTGATGGCGGCGGCGGGAAGACAATCCTGAACCTTATCGGCTGCACTTTTCTAAATTCCGGTAGGACAGATCTCGTCGTTAACAGTTACTCCTCGAAGACCATCGTCCTGAAGACTTCAAAAAGCGTTATCGCTGCGGATAACTTCTGCGCAGCCGTCGTTTCCGGCAATGCTGCCATTACCATCGACTCCGACCTTCCGGGATTGAAGACATCGTCGTCGCCAAACAATTCAATTAAACCAAACCAACCATGAGCAATACCATTAACATCACTGTTCACTCTGACAAGCCAGGCAAAGAAATCTCCCCGACTTTCACCGGGGTGAGTTATGAAACGGAAACGATGCTTCCGAATGACAAGGGAGCCCGGTATTTCAGCCCGGATAACAAGGCCTTGATTGCCGAATTCAAGGCGCTGGGTATCAGGAGCCTGAGGGTGGGGGCAAACACTGTGGACGATAACAAGGTCGCGATGCCGACGGAATCAGATATTGATGCCCTTTTTGCATTTGCGATGGCGGCTGGCGCAAAAGTGATCTACTCCACCAGGCTGAAAAATGGAGATCCCAAGGCCGCCGCCACTACCGCCAAATATATCCAGGACCATTATGCGGAATCCCTGGACTGTTTCGCAATCGGCAATGAACCGTCGGATTTTGTCAAACACTTCAACCGCGGCTACAATTACGACTGGTATCGCTCCGACTGGAAGCGAATCATGGAAGCGATGGTTGCCGCCGTGCCCGGGGCTCGATTCTCCGGACCGGACACAAACCCCAATCCGGAATGGGCTGGGGCTTTCGTGCGGAATTTTGCAGACTCGGGACATCTCGCCCTCCTCACCGCTCATCTCTATCCCGGCGGATGCTCGTATAGTAACCCTGGCAGCAATCCCGGGGAAAGCGTGGCTTATAAGGATCTGATTCCACTAAACACCACCGACGCTAGGCGACGTATGCTTTCACCGGAATGGCATGGCATCTACGCCGAGGTCCTGACTGGCCTCACTGATGTCATCGCGGGCAAAGGAATCCCCTATCGCCTTACAGAATGTAACAGTTTCTGGTATGGTGGCTTGAATGGGGCCAGCAATACCTACGCTTCGGCGCTCTGGAGCCTCGATTATCTTCACTGGTGGGCGACGAATGGATGCAACGGGGTGAATTTTCACACGGGTGACATGGTCCATGGCCCGATCCCCTGCCGATACGCTGTTTTTGTCACCTCGGAACATGGATATCACACCCGTCCGCTCGGCTATGGACTCAAAACCTTTGATCTTGGCGGACACGGTTTCGTGCTTCCAGTGACCATTGATAAACACGACAAACAAAATCTGACCGCCTATGCTTCCGTGGATGAGCGGAACACTCTCAATGTGACGCTGATAAACAAGGGATCCGGAGAAAACGCCGCCGGGGAGGAAGTTCATCTCAATGTGGCATTCCCATCCGCATTCGGCAGCGCGCAGGCGATTTCTCTAACTGCCCCTAACGGTGACATCAGCGCGACATCTGGCGTGATGCTTGGGGGCGCGCCCATCGGGGAGGATGGATCCTGGAAGGGGAACTGGACGCCGCTTCCCGCCAGCGCGGATGGAAGAAACGGCGTCACCGTCAAAGTCGCGCCTGCTTCAGCCACTGTGATCCGGGCACAAACGCGCTAAGTCACCTCCATTAACCGTTCAGGCATAACTACAGGAATCAAAATACCGAAAATGACAGGACAAGTAATATGAACAAACTCACAAGATGCATCCTTGCCATCGTCATGGTGTCTTCTGTGGCCGAGATGAAGGCAGCGGAACCCGTCTCATCCACTTCGCCACCACCGGACGCCGGACAGTCACCGATCCGAACTCCTATTCCGTCGCGCTCGCCGCGCATCAACGGTCCCCGTGTTTACAGCGCCGGGCCGGGTCATCCGTTTTTCTATCACCTGCCGGTCACCGGCGAACGGCCGATGACCATCACGGCCGAGGGGCTTCCGGCTGGACTCTCACTGGATGCGGTCACCGGCAATATCACCGGTGTCGTTTCCAAGGAGGGCGAATACCGGGTCAACGTGAGCGCCGCCAACGCCGCCGGGAAAGCAACGGAAACTTTGCGGTTGGTGATCGGTCCGACGCTCTCCCTCACCCCGCCGATGGGATGGAACAGCTGGAACTATTTCCATCAAAAAATCGACCAGAAGAAAATTATCACTACGGCAGAGGCGATGGTCTCCTCGGGGCTGATCGATCACGGATGGAGTTTTATCAACATCGACGACGGCTGGCAGGGCAATCGCGACGACCAGGGGAACATGCTTCCGAACCAGCAATTCCCCGACATCAAGGCTCTCTCTGACGCCGTGCATGACAAGAGCCTCAAGATCGGCATCTATTCGTCACCCGGCCCCCAAAGCTGCGCGAATTTCACCGGCTCCTACCAGCATGAGGAGCAGGATGCGGCGACCTTTGCGGACTGGGGGATCGACTATCTCAAGTACGATCAATGCACTTATGGCAACATCGCCGAGCTGGTGCGTCTCGGAAAAAACCTCCCGCTCCTTTCGCCGGAACAGATCAAGGAACTCGAGGTGCTGGCCGCCGAGAGCTCCGTGCTCGGCATGATGAGCTACAAGCACAATCCGGCCACGATACCGCAGAATGATCATATCAAAGCGGCCATGGCAAAATACGCGAAGCTCACGCCAAGCCAGGCGGGTTCGGCATGCCACGCCATGGAGGCTCGGATCAATGC
>Ga0118677_10012357_pt1 | contig 12551 bp, 11 predicted proteins | sample AliMusrvi5mmetaG_FD_86154 | JGI IMG/M metagenome (GOLD analysis project Ga0118677, IMG submission 86154)
TCCACTGTCAGCAACCGGTAGAAGGTCTCACCGCTGACGTACTCATGCTTCACCGCCCACTTGAACAGCCGTTTACCGTAGGAGAGGTTGCGGTTGGCCATCTTGCGGCACAGTCCCCGTGTCACATAATCCCGTAGCACGTTCTCCATGTGAAGCGGCTTAAATGCACTGGCCGGGGTTGGGCCGTAAAGCTTGTTAAGACTGAACATGGCGCTCTCGATGGAGGCCAGTTCAGTGTTCCGCTTCCCATCGCGGGTGGGGTATTCCCGATCGCACTCCGCCAGGAAGGCATCCACCAGTTCTGTGATCGTCAGGCCGCTGGAGACAGGCACGGCCAGGGGCCCAGCCAGCGCGGAATATGGGCCAGCGCTACTGCAACTCGTGCCGGGGAGCCTTCGACCATTCAGAGTCCACAGGGCGATGAGCCGGTCATATTCAGCCCGGCTCTCGGCGCTGCCGAAGGGACCGGGGAGGTAGTGGACATGGCCGTCCAGGCGAACATACGCCGTACCCCGAGCTTTGTGCGGGCAGTAGGCGGGGATGCGGATGTGGGATGCGGAACGCGACATAGGGACTCCTGTCTACCCGATGAGATCGGGCAGTCGGGGGCCGTTTTCTGCGCGTTGTACAGACATTTTTCTGTACAGTACAGAACTTAGCCCAGTCCCTGGCCGCAGTTCCGCACCTGGGAACCGCTCGTAAGTCCTTTATTTGCAGTAGGTTGGGGAATTGGGCGTTGCAGGACTCGAACCTGCGACCTTACGGGTGTGATCCGTACGCTCTAACCAACTGAGCTAAACGCCCGATTGTGCTAACTCTCGTAATTTCAGTCACTTACGAGCTATTTTCTTTTACACCCAACTCTCCACAAAATCGCTGGATTTGGGTGTAGTAATCGGTTAGGTTGGGTGTAGTAATCGCCGGTACACCCAAGTCCCTCTCATCGCACGCCCAATTGCAGTTGGGTGTACGCAGAAAGGACCGAACCGATGACACTCGCCGCCGACAAGCTTCCCTCGATCTACTTCCTCGAAGGAAAGGGGTGGACAGCCAAGATCGGCTACCACCTTGCCGCCGAAGGCAAGAGGGTTAGATCATACCATTATCTCGGCCAAAATAAAGTCCCAGCCCTCTCCTTGGCGATCCAGATCGCCGCCGACTGGCAGGATGAGGTGAAAGACTTCCCCGAATTCTCCAAGCGTCTCACAGCGCACTACGGGCTCACCATCGACCTCCCGGTCTGGCACACAAAGGCTCGGAAGGGGGCCGTGAGGAAGATCGCCTACCTCGAAAAGTTCATGGCCGACCATGATGCAAGAGAGAAGAAGACCGACGAGGACGCTCAGACTGCCGTCGATTATGTTGAAGCCAGTCGGCGAGTCGCTGCGGCTGACCCCCGATTCGCCAAGTATTTTCCAGAAGACCCGAGCAAGCCGTTCCGGGTCTCGAAGCTCGTTGAGGGCAAGTGGGTGGACTTCGTTCCCAGCCCGGAAGTGATGAGAGCCGCCCAACTGGCCATGCCGCAAGGCCGAGTCCTCGCCATTGAACAGGTCAAGGATGAGTTCTTGGCTTATAAAGAACAGAAGGTGGGTGGGCATACAAACCGGGGAGGCGTCCAGAAGATCACTCATCGAAGTATGCAAAACAACCTGAAGGGTATCTTCGCAGCCTTCCATCTGGCTGGTATTGTGGCGACTGACCCGATCTCAAAGTTGGACGGTCCGACCCTAGAAAACCTGTTCGACCGGATGTACCAGCGGGTAAAGCAGAACGAGATTTCGGAAAAAACTGCGGCCAACTACTGCGGTGCTCTCAAGCAAATGGTCGAATGGGCTCATCGCCAAAGCACCATCAACTTCCGGTTGCCCGACAACGCCGAGGACATCCTCCATGTACCCGCCCCCAAGCGGAACGGGGAAGTCCGTCCGTATAATCCCGAGATCATCAAGGTTCTCTTGAAGCGGCTCAAGGCGAAGGGCGATGAGAAGACGGCTCTTGCGGTGCTGCTTGCGCTCTGCACTGGGGCCTATCAATCCGACATCGGCAATTGGGGTTATCAGCGGCAGGACGAGCCCAACGAGAAGCCCTACGACAACCTTGTCACCGATAATGGTGAGACCTACGTGTTCTGGCGGCGACAGAAGACCCGCAACCACAACGGTTTTTTCAGCCTCCATCTTCTGCCCCCCGAGGTGGTCAAGCTGCTGCACAAGTACCTGATGCCCAGCGACCCGAAGAAGAATCCATACATGCGGCTGATTCTGAATTCTGACAACACACCTCTGTACGCCGAAGGAGCGAATCGTCCGAACGACTGCATCGGCAGGCAGTACGTCCGAGCGAGGAATGAGGTCGAGGACGAAATGCGGAAGGAGATTGCCGATCCAAAAGCGGCCAAGGAATTGCGCATCAAGTATCCGTTCGAGCAATTCAGGAAAGATGTGATGAATTTCGTCTCGCAGACTGGCAAGTCAACGGACATGACGCAGCAGTTTGCTGGCCACACAAACGAAGGAAGGAAGCGGGAACATGCCGACGAAATGAAGCGGCAGTTTACCGGTGCCGGACGCCCCGGCGTGTTGGATCGCTACTTGAGAGATGATTTCAGCGACCTAACGGCGATTCTCAGGCAGTGGCATGAACAGCTTCGGAAGGACGGCATCTTTGAGGCGGCGGGGATCATCATCGGGCACTAGGAGGGACAAGGTGAAGCAGGACCACATCAGGCTGGGAGGATGCTCCACCGGTTTTTGTGTGGAAGTGGTGCAGTCCAGTTGAACCCGCCGAACCTTGGGTCGTACCGCTCGCCCATGTGGTCGGCGTATTCCTGCATCAGCCTGAGCATGTCCTTACAGGTCATGATGTGGTACTCCGGCGGTGACGTTTCGGGGATCAGGACGAAGACGTAGAAGTGATCCTCCATCAGATCATGCTTCTTGACGATCCAGAAATTCTTGGACTTCTGAGACTTCACTTCGACCCGAAAAGGCTTCCCGTTCGGGCTGACGACCATCAAGTCTGTCTGGGGGCAGTTGCCCAAGGTGAAACTCACCCGGTAGCCTCGCCGGGTCAGTTCGGCGGCGACGAAAAACTGACCAGCCCATTGGGTGTTGTAGCTCTGGGTCTTCTTGGTGCTCATGATCGCTTCTTTTTTGACTCCTCGGCCTTGATCTTCTTCAGTTCGGCCTTGAGCAGCCGCATCTTCTTGTTGGCCGTTTTCATGTACTCGTCGTACTTGGCGATCAACGCTTCGATCTTCTTGATCGTCTTCTTCTTCATGGCCATCACCTTCACTTCGAGTTGCACACGGGCAGTTTGCCTCAGGATTGTACTCGGGTTCTCGGGAATGCCGCCACTATACGGTGTCTGCCAAAAACAGCAGACGAGATGCAGTGGTCGTGCGATGCGGACTACAATGGCCCTCATGACCACCCCCGTCCTTGAACATCTCGTTGGCCTGATCGAACGGGTCACGTTCCACAACGCCGAGACCGGCTTCGCCGTCATGCAGGTGAAGGTGCGGGGAATGCACGATCTGGTGTCGGTGTTGGGTACGCTGCCGGAGGTGCAGGCGGGCGAATGGATCGACGCCGAAGGCAAGTGGATCATCGACCAGCAATACGGTCGGCAGTTTCGGGCGACAAATCTGCGGACTTCCCCGCCGAACACGACCGAGGGGATGACCAAGTATCTGGCCAGCGGTCTCATTAAAGGGATTGGCCCGGCATTGGCCGGAAGGTTGGTGGACAAGTTCAAGATGGAGGTCTTCGAGGTCATCGAAAAGCAATCGGTGCGGCTGCTCGAAGTGGATGGGATCGGCAAGGGGCGGCAGGCCAAGATCACCGAGGCGTGGCACGGCCAGAAGGTGGTGCGGGAGATCATGGTCTTCCTGCACAGCCACGGGGTTTCCACCAGCCGAGCCTTCCGCATCTACAAAACCTACGGCGATGACTCGATTGGGAAGGTGCAGGAAGACCCGTACCGGCTGGCGAGGGACATCTGGGGGATCGGCTTCAAAACGGCCGACCAGATCGCCGAAAAGCTGGGGATCAGCAAGCAGTCGGAACTCCGGGCACGAGCAGGGGTCGAGTACGTGCTTCAGGAACTCACGGAGGACGGCCACTGCGCCTACCCACATGCGGCCTTGGTGGAAATGGCCCAGAAGATGCTGGAAATCCCCCCGGAGATCATCGAGACGGCATTGGCCCACGGGATCGCCGAGCGGCGGATGGTGGAGGGGAAGGACGCCAAGGACACGCCGCTGGTCTACTTGGCGGCGCACGAAGCATCCGAGCGATTGCTGGCCGAGAACCTGATCGCCTTGGCCCGTGGCCAGCACCCCTGTCCCCCAGTGGATATCCCGAAAGCGATCCAGTGGGTGGAAGGCCGAATCGGTTTTTCTCTGGCGGCGGCGCAAAAGGAGGCGCTGGCGGCGGCGGTGAAATCCAAGGTGATGGTCATCACGGGCGGTCCGGGTGTCGGAAAAACGACACTCGTGAATTCCATCGTGCAAATTCTGAAGGCCAAGAAACTCAAGGTCGTCTTGTGCGCCCCCACGGGTCGTGCCGCCAAACGCATGAGCGAGACAACTGGTGAGGAGGCCAAGACCATTCACCGGTTGCTGGAATTCGACCCGGCCAAGGGCGGGTTCAAGCGGCAGAAGGAGAATCCCCTCACCGGTCACGTCTTCATCGTGGATGAAACCAGCATGGTGGACCTGATGCTGGCCCATCAGTTCGTTCGGGCGGTGCCTCCAAATGGTGCGTTGATTCTCGTGGGGGACGTGGACCAGCTTCCCTCGGTCGGCCCCGGCAGCGTGCTCAGGGACATCATTGACTCGGGGGTGGTGCCGGTATGTCGGCTGACGGAGGTGTACCCTTCGATGCCCCACCGGCGCTCGGTTTTACGGGCGCAGGCCATGCAGACGCTACTGCATAAGAGCAAGGAGTCGAGCATGGGTATGAACGGCCGGTGGGACAGCTTCACGACGTTCGTCGGTCGTCTGCTATTCTTCTTCGTGTACAAGGTGTTACCCGCCCTGCTCTTCGCCGTTCTGGTGACGGCAGTGTGCATCGGGCTTCTTCTGGGCTTTGCTTGCTTCCTCGATGCGAGCCCGAGAACGAAAGGCTACGTTGTGGAGTTCGTCGTGATGTACGTGGCGTCGTGGATCGCAATGCTCGGGGGCTTCGGTGCCACCAGCATGGTCAGCACCACGTCGTGGGACAGCATCGGGCGCTATGCCGGGACGCACTGGTCGTTTGTCCCCACGGGGCAGCCCGTCTCATCGGGGATGGAGAGCCTCGGCGGTTGCGGCATGTTTCTCGTGAGCATCCTAATTCCGCCGCCCCTCTTCGGATACTACCTCCTGACCCGATGGTGGCTGGGAAACGACGAAATCATGAACGTGTGGGCGGCAATCGCCAAGCTGGTTTTCTGATGCGAGCGGACGAAGATCGGAAGACCATCGACTTGCTTCTGGGTTCCAACGGCTGATCTTCACGCTCTTGTGTTTGAGGCAACGATCTTCCCACCGACACACTCCCCGACAGCCCCGAATTAGCGTGAAATCCTCACGCTTTTTCTGTGACTGCCGATAACCGGGGCCTTTACCTTCACTGCGGCTCCGATAGCCTTTACCGATCTGATTCGTGCTTTTTGATCCTGCCGCCAGCGTGTCGGCTCCCACTTGCCACACGAAAGTCGAAGCGCCCCACTCTTCGTCCACTGGCGGCTTTTTTCTGCCCGCTTAGGCTAAAATGTTGCGCACAGTACAAGCAGGAGTTCATCCATCACGCAAAAGAATCTGACTGGCAAGGTCGCTTTGGTCACCGGGGCTTCCCGTGGCATCGGTCGGGCCATTGCCCTGCGGCTGGCTCAGGACGGTGCTGCCGTCGTGGTCAACTACGTGGGCCAGAAGGCACAGGCCGAACAGGTTGTCGCCGACATCCAGAAGGCTGGGGGCAAGGCCCTCGCCGTGCAGGCCGATGTGAGTCAGGTCAAGGCCATCGAAAAGCTCTTTGACGCCACGATCCAACACTTTGGCAAGCTCGACATTCTCGTGAACAATGCCGGGATCATCCTCCACAAGCCGCTGGCCGACACCACGGAGGAGGAGTTCGACCGGATCATGGGGATCAACGCCAAGGGGACGTTCTTTGCTTGCCAGCAGGCCGCACGCCGGATGGCCGAAGGGGGCCGGATCGTCAACTTCTCATCCACCCTGACCACCCTGATGATGCCGAACTTCTCGGCCTACGTGGCAAGCAAGGGGGCCATCGAACAGATCACCCATGTGCTGGCCAAGGAAATGGGGCCACGGAAGATCACGGTGAACTGCATCTCGCCCGGCACCACAGATACCGAGTTGCTGGGGCGGGGCAGGACCGAAGAGCAAAACCAAACCTATGCCCGAATGACGGCGTTGGGGCGGCTGGGGAAGCCGGAAGACATTGCCGACGTGCTGGCCATGCTGGTCGGTGACGATGGCCATTGGATCACCGGCCAGAGCATCCGAGTCAACGGCGGTATCCTCTGAGGCCCCATGCCCATTTCCGCAGGCATCCTCCTCTTCCGCCGCCGCCCCAGCGGCCTCGAAGTCTTGCTGGTGCATCCCGGTGGGCCGCTCTGGAAGAACAAGGACGCCGGAATCTGGTCCATCCCCAAGGGGCTGGTCCACGCCGACGAAGACCTGCTCGTGTGCGCCTGTCGGGAATTCGAGGAGGAGATCGGATTCAAGCCGACCGGCCCCTTCATCTACCTGACGCCGGTGAAACTCAACTGGCTTCCTGCGGACGCTAACGCATCGAAGTCTTGGTCGGTTAAAATTGGCGTTGCGCCGCCCCTCCTGTTTGCACGGACTCCGCAGTTCGGTTGCATGGAGAATGCCAAATGCCACCACCCGATGTGTTCCAGCCAACCACGGCAGCAGGCACCGGAGTGCTCTCCGACTACGGGTTCCTGACCCACCACAGCCGAGATATCATCGTGCTGGTGCGGAAGGAAGACGGACGGATCATCGAAGCCAACCCCGCCGCCGTCCAGCATTACGGCTATAGCCGAGACGAAATCCTTTCGCTCACCATCGCCGATCTGCGAGCGCCTGCGGCCCGCCCCCAGATGCAGCAGGATTTGGCCAAAGCCGACGCCACCGGCAGCCTGTTTGAGACGATCCACTGCCGGAAGGACGGCAGCGAGTTCCCCGTCGAGTTGAACTCCCAAGGCACCACCTTTGGCGGGCAGCGGGTGCTGCTGAGCATCGTGCGGGACATCACCGACCGCAAACGGTTGGAGGCGGAATTGCAGGAAAGTGAAGAACGCTACCGGGTCTTCTTCAACATGGCCGTGGTGGGCATGGTGCAAGCGGAACCCATGACCGGGCGGTTGCTGGACGTAAATCCCAAGTTCTGCCAAATGACCGGCTATACCCGTGAGGAACTACTCGGGATGGGCTTCCCCGAGATCACCCACCCCGAGGACCGCCAGCGGGACTTCGCCTCCTTCCAGCAGATGGTCCGAGGCGAGACGGCGGCGCACATCAGCGAGAAGCGGTATCTCCGCAAGGATGGCACGGTCCTGTGGGGGCAGGTTCACGCTTCCTTGCTGCGGAATGCCTCCGGGCAACCCGTGAAAGCGGTGGCGGTGGTGCTCGACACCTCCATCCGCAAGCAGGCCGAGGAATCATTGCGGCAGAGCCAGAGCCGACTGGAATTCCTGATCCGCCACGCTCCTGCGGCCATCGCCATGTTCGACACCGACATGCGTTACCTGATGGCCTCCAACCGCTGGCTGGAAGACTATGGCCTGACCGGGCAAGACTTTCTGGGGCGCAGCCACTACGACCTCTTTCCCGAACTTCCCGAGCGTTGGAAGGACATCAATCGGCGGTGTCTGGCTGGGGCGGTGGAACGTTGCGAGGCCGATCCTTTCGTGCGGGCCGATGGCACCACCCAATGGGTTCGCTGGGAAATCCAGCCGTGGTTTGAAGCCAATGGCAAACAGGGGGGCATCTTCATCTTGGCCGAGGAGATCACGGAAAGCCATGAGGCCCAGCAGCAACTTGCCAACGTCCACCGGCGTTTGGAGGCGATCATGCGGGCGGTACCGGTCGGGATCAGTTACTCCACCGACCCCGCCAACGAGCAAGTCACCGGCAACCCCACGGTCTTAGCGCAATTTGAGGTCCAGCCCGTAGATAACCTCTCGGCCTCGGCTCCCGACTCCGCTGCGCCGGGCCGACAGGTGCGGTTCTACAAGGAAGGCCGTCCAATCACCGACAAGGAATTGCCGCTGCAACGGGCGGTGGCGGAGAACCGGGAGATTCCGCCGATGGAGTTGGAGGTGGAATTGCCCAGCGGCAAACGCTGGATAGCGGAAGCCTCCGGTGCGCCGGTCCACAACGAGCACGGCGAAGTCATCGGCGGTGTGGCCGTCACCGTGGACATCACGGCCCGCAAGAAGGCCGAGCAGGAACTCTATGGAGCGTTGCAGCGTCTTCAGAGTCACATGGCCAACTCCCCAGTGGCGATCATCGAGTTCGATACGGACATGAAGATTCGGCTCTGGACCGATGCGGCCCAACAAGTCTTTGGCTGGCGGGCCGAGGAGGTCGTAGGCAAGAACCTGTGGGACATTCCGTGGATTCATCCCGAGGACCGGGAGAAAGTCCAGCGTGTCTCGACGGCATTGGTGGGCCGTCAGGAAGCCCGCAATGTTAGCCCCAATCGCAACCTCCGCAGTGACGGCAGCACGATCTACTGCGAGTGGTACAACTCCTCAATCCACGACTCCCAAGGCCAACTCGTGTCCGTTTTCAGTCTGGCGCTCGATGTCACCGAGCGGGTCCATGCCCAGCAGGCCATGCAGCAAGCGAAAGAGGAAGCGGAACGGGCCAGCCAAGCGAAGGATCACTTCTTGGCAGTATTGTCCCATGAACTGCGCACGCCGCTGACCCCCGTGCTGACCACCGCCCAGATTATGGAAAACGATGCCAGCCTCTCGCCCGAGCAGCAGGACTGTGTACAGATGATCCGCCGCAACGTGGAGTTGGAGGCCCGCCTCATTGATGATCTCCTCGACCTGACGAGAATCAGCCGGGGCAAACTGGAACTGCACTTCGCCACAGTGGACTTGCACCAACGGTTGCAGCACGTCCTTGCCATGTGCGACGAGGATATTGTCGCCAAGAAACTCGTCGTGACGGTCGAGACTCAAGCGGTCCGAAATCATGTTCCGGCTGATCCGGCTCGCTTGCAGCAGATACTCTGGAACCTCGTCAAGAATGCTGTGAAGTTCACTCCCGTGGCGGGCCGCATCACGATCCGCACAGAGAATACGAACGCCGAGCATGTCGTTGTAAGCGTGCAGGACACCGGGGTGGGTATCGAGCCAGAACTCCTGCCCCGGTTGTTCAACGCCTTCGAGCAAGGGGGCAAGGATGTGACCCGGCAGTTCGGGGGCTTGGGATTGGGACTTGCCATCAGCAAGGGCTTGGTGGACCTGTACGGCGGTACGCTGACGGCTACCAGCGAAGGCAAAGGCCACGGGGCCACGTTCACGCTCACCTTACGCACGACCTCGCCCACACCGAGCCACCGGCCCGTGGGAGGGACCGATCTTGCGTTCCGCACGCTGGCGGAAAAACGACGAGTTTTGCTGGTGGAAGATCACCCCGATACGGCCAAGGTCATGTCGGGCTTGCTCAGGAGCTATGGCTTCACGGTGACACTCGCCCGTTGCGTCCAAGAAGCCGTGCAGGCGATTCACGACGGCTCCTTCGATCTGCTCCTCAGCGATGTCGGGTTGCCGGATGGCAGCGGGCTGGACCTCATGCGGCAGGTGGCAGCGATCCGCCCCATGAAGGCCATCGCCCTGAGCGGCTTCGGGATGGAAGAGGATATCCGCAAGAGCAAAGAGGCGGGGTTCATGGCGCACCTCACTAAGCCGGTGGACCTCAAGGCGTTGGAGCAGGTGTTGAGCGAAGTCTTGGCTGCCGGTTGAGAAGGCTCCGCACGAACCGCAGGGCAGGTCTTTACCTCGCCCCCTTCGTCGGGTAGTTTTCAACTATCTGATTTTGTGCCATTTGATCGTGCCGCCACCATGCTCGCTCCCCCTTGCAGCATGATAGCTTGAGCGCCCCACTCTCATGCCCGTGGCGGCTTTTTATGCGCCGAAAATCGGGGACGGTATCATACGCCTGCCGACTGACTCAGAAGCCACGCCATGGAGAAAGCATTTTGATCCCCGTCCTACACGGAAGCAGCCAACGTTTGCGTTTCGAGCCGCTGACCCCGGCGCACGCATCTCTCCTGAGCGATGCCCTGCTCGATCCTGCGGTCTATGCCTTCATCGCTGGGCGGCATCCGGCGTCCACGGAAGAGTTGGCCGCACGCTTTCAGCGTGCGGCCAAGGGAGCGCCTGCGAATCGGCCTACGGAGCGGTGGTGGAACGTGGCGGTCATCTCATTGGACGGGACGGCGGGTCTGGGGCGGCTAGAGGCCACGATTATGGGCGACCGTGCGGAGGTCGCCTACCTGCTGGGGCCGAAGTATTGGGGGCACGGATACGCTTTGGAGGCGATGCGGTGGTTTCAGGAGCGACTGGCCGAACATGGTGCCGTCGCCATGCTCTGGGCCACGGTGCTGCCGAGCAACCAGCGATCCGTCGGCCTCCTGAAGCGCCTTGGATACACGCAGATGACGACTTGGCCGGAACTCGTCAGCTATGACGAAGGCGATCTGGTTTTCTGTCGCCGTCTGCGGGAGGGGAAATGAACCAGCCGCAGGTACTTGACTATGCCCGCCCCACGATTCGTTCAGTCCCGTGGTGGCTCACCGGCTTGTTGGCGATTCTGTTGACGCTGGGCCATGTCGTCTACAGCCACTACATGGGCTATTGGCTCTTCGCCCTGTCTGGCGGCGTCCACCATTCAGGTTTTTGGACGGAGTATGGTGGGATCAACTTTGCATGGACCCTCCTGCCGTGGTTCCTCGGCCCGATCATCGGTCCGTTGAGCCTGTTGCTGATGCTGGCCGGGTCGATAGCGTCAGGCACAATTCTTTCGTCGGTCCTGCTGCGACCAGCCTTCCGAGTTCATCCGGTGTTTGGCCGCTGCTATTGGCGGCTTTGGGCCGTGCTGGGCGGATGGGTGATCTGGTTCCCAGTGCCGTTGAAGCTGTCGGAGGTCTACTGGTGGACCGTTTATTACTGAGAATCGAGGCCGCACGAAATGTTGTCTGAGGTCATTGCATGAAGATCACGATCCTCGACGGCGATCTACTCGACCAAGACGTGGAAGTGATCGTCAACGCATGGAACCGCAACATCATCCCGTGGTGGCTGCTGCTGCCGCAGGGCGTCTCGGGCGCAATCAAACGGCGGGCCGGATACGCACCCTTCCGTGAACTGGGCAAGAAGGGGCCGATCCCATTGGGCGGGGCGGCGATGACCGGCGCAGGGAGACTACCGTTCAAGGCGATCATCCATGTCGCCGGGATCAGCATGTTCTGGCGGTCCTCCGAACGGTCGATTCGAGATTCGGTCCAGAACTCCATAGCCTTGGCCAAGTCGCACGGCTATCAGTCGATAGCATTCCCGCTGATCGGGGCAGGCACGGGCGGCACCAAGGCCGACCGGGTGCTGGCGATCATGCAGGATGCGTTGCAAAAGGTGGAGTTCGAGGGCGAAGTGCGCAACGTGCGCTACCAGAAGCGGTGACGAGGGCTGTGCCGTTATCGTTGCGCCCGCACTTGCTCTTTCAGCAGGTCATCGAGATCGAGCGGTTCCGTGCCCATCGCCATGTTCCCCCCAGCATCACGAGGCCATGCGGATTCGGGCCGATCCCAATAGAGTTCCACGCCGTTGCCGTCCGGGTCGTTCAGGTACAGGGCTTCGCTGACGCCGTGATCGCTGGCCCCGTCCAACGCAATCCCTGCGGCCTTCAGACGGCGCAACGCATCCGCCAATGCTGCCCGTGTCGGGTACAAGATGGCGACGTGGTACAGGCCGGTGGTGCCTGCCGGGGGCGCTGAGCCGCCGAGACTTTCCCACGTATTCAGGCCGATGTGGTGGTGATAACCGCCTGCCGACAGGAATACGGCTTGTTTGCCGTAGCGTTGGGTGATCTGGAAGCCCAGCACGCCGTGGTAGAAGTCCAATGCCCGCTTCAGGTCGGCCACCTTCAGATGCACATGGCCGATGCGGACGCCGCCGTCGATGGCGGGTGATTTCTGCGTTGTCGCCATGGTTACGCCCTCAACTTCGCCAAGAATTCCGCCAGAGTGCGTCCCAGCCCTTGGACAGCGGTTTGCTGCTTGGCATCCCTGAGCGATCCATCCGCACCGAAAGCTTCGTGGGCGGTGGGCACGGCAATCTGGTCGGGCAGCACGATTACACCGATGTTGCCGAGGATCGAACGCAGATGCACCAGCCCCCGCAGACCCCCCAAGCCGCCCGGCGAGGCGCTCATGATGGCCACCACCTTACCCTTGAACGCCGCCAGCGGCGTTTCACCGGGACCGGCACGGGAGGCCCAATCAATGGTGTTCTTCAGGACC
>Ga0118677_10012358_pt1 | contig 12551 bp, 5 predicted proteins | sample AliMusrvi5mmetaG_FD_86154 | JGI IMG/M metagenome (GOLD analysis project Ga0118677, IMG submission 86154)
GGCCGGCGAGGAACGCTTTCTCGATCCGGCACGGAAGGAAGAATTCTGCCGTCGTGGACCCTGGTATGGCGCCGGTTGCCCGCCCAGTTACGACGCGCCTCGCGTTCGCGTACCGGGGATTCGCTATGATGTGGACGGGGGATTTGGCTGGTTTAACTGGGATGAGTTACGTCTGCGCTTCCTGCTCACTCCCGGCCATGGTCCGCATGCGATCTCGGTGGTGATCCCGCATCTGGGCAGGCAGCTTGTCTGCTGCGGTGATGCCGCGCATGCGGGCGCGATTATGCGGGAGCCGTATCATCTCGAATGGGATCACTGGACCGGGTCCGGAGCACTGGCTGCCTGGGAGGGAGTGGAACGGTTGCGCGGCATCAGCATGGACATGTTGTGCCCGGCGCATGGGCCGGTTATCAGTGAACAGCCACGCGCCATGCTGCGCACGCTGTCAAACAAATTGCTGGCATTCTACCGGGTGAAGGGACAAGTCAGCGACGGTGAACCGGATCGAGACCTGCCCGGCGAGTTGATGACATGCGGCGCACGGCGCTACTTGCCGCACCTGTACCAGTTTGGCGCCAACGGCTACCTGCTTTGCTCCGCGACCGGCGAGGCGTTGGTGGTCGACCCGACCTGCAGCGACCTGAAGGTGCTGGATGCCCTGTGCCGGGAAGTGCAGGTGCGTCCCACCGCCATGACGGTGAGCCATTATCACTTCGACCACTGCGATGCCATCCCCGAGGTCCGCGCGCGCTATGACGCCGTCGCCTGGCTGCATCCATGCGTGGCAGCGCCGTTGGAGGACCCGGAACGGACTATCCTCCCCTGGTTGCCGAACAAGCGCCTTCAGCCCTTTGAATTATGGCCGGAACGCGGAAGCTGGACGTGGAACGAGTATACCTTCGCGGTGGCTCCCTGGCCCGGTCAGACTTGGTGGCACTGCGCCTTCATGACGACTATCGATGGCAAACGCGTCATGTTCGCAGGGGATACCTGCCAGCCATCATCGCTTTGGAATGGCACCGGCGGCTTTTGCGCCTTCAATAACAGCCGCTTCAGGGACGGCTACATCCCAAGCATGCGCCTGGCGCGCGCCTGGAACCCGGATATCGTGGCTGCGGGTCACACCAATATCTTCCATTTCTCACCGTCAAAATTCCGCGCCGTGGAACGCTGGGCACAGCGCGCCCACCAGGCCGTCGCGGCCCTTTGCTCGTCTGGGGATTTGGAGCGGGATTATTACTCGGTATTCGATGCGGTTATGGAGACTGGGTATCGAAAAATATAGAACGGCCTTTCATCCCGCCATCTTAATCTCCTTACTTAATCTCCTTACTTAATCTCTCTTAAATCTGTCTTCACAAGTTATGCAGTCTGGAGGCGCTAGCAGTATGAAGATGAAAAGGAGATCAAGTAAAGAGATTAAGTAGGAGATAAAGAAGGCTGAACCCGTTGCAGCATGGAAATTATGCACAGCCCGTTTGTAGTAAGCTACGCAGCGAAGCGGAGTAGCGTTCGCGCTTGAGCACGAGCATGGATTGTGCGTTATGCTCACACGGCTCCCCTCGCTCGACGGCACTCCGCTTCGCTACGAGCCTTACTACGAACGGCAACGTGGGAATTTATATGCAAGGCCGTTCGTAGTGAGTTCAATATTCATCTCTTTAACCTAAGATCATCCTGCTCCTGATTCCTGCTCCTGCTCCTACTCCTGCTCAACACCCCTACGAAGCAGGAGTAAGAGCAGGATGAAAAAGCAGGAAAAGACTGCATGGGCGCCAGAATAATATAATGTGGTATACTACAGCAAAGGAGATCCCGATGCGCTGTCTTGCCGTGTTGTTCCTCTGCACTCTCGCACTCGCCGGATGGGACTGTCCGGTGGCAGTCAATGTTGCCATAATCGCCAATAACGGCAGTAAAAGAGCGCAACACGGTTAATCGCATGAGGAATTTACTTGGATTGGGTGCAGGATGCACGATTCAGGATGCAGGATTTTCGATTTAGGATTCACGATTCTGGATTCACGATTGACCCGGGATCAGGATTTCGTAGGGATCGTCTCTCTGTGGTAATCTGGCCTTCGGAGACACACCCCGTGCGGCCAACACAAAAACCGGCAAGCGGCTTCGACAAATCTATACTCGATATCGGTATTGGCCGAACATGCGGATACACCAGATGCGGAACGCCGCAGAGGGATGTCCCCTACGAAATCCGGAATCCAAAATCGATGATCGATGATCGTTCATCCTGAATCCAGAATCGAAAGTCCGCAATCCGCAATCCGCAATCCGCAATCCGCATTCCGCATTCCGCAATCTAAATATCCAGGTTACTGACTTCCTTCGCATAGCGGGCGATGAACTCACGGCGCGGGGCCACCGCGTCGCCCATCAGTGTGCTAAAGATCTCATCGGCAAGCATCGCATCTTCCAACTCGATGCGCACCAGACGGCGAGTGGCGGGGTCCATGGCGGTCTCCGCTAGTTCATCGGCGTCCATCTCTCCCAGACCTTTATAGCGCATCACGTTGGAGCCACGTTTCGGCGTGTCTTTAAGGATCTCTTCCAACTCTGCTTCGGTCATCGCGTAGCGAATCTGCTTGCCATTGCGCACGCCGAATAACGGCGGCTGCGCGATGTAAATATGCCCGTGCTCAACGAGCGGCAGCATATAGCGAAAGAAGAGTGTCAGCAGCAGTGTGCGAATATGCGCGCCGTCGACATCCGCGTCAGTCATGATGATAATCCGGTCATAGCGCAGTTTTTCCATGTTGAAAGTATCGCTTTCTCCGCTTTCTCCGTTTTCTTCCTCCTCGACATTGCTAGTGGGGGAAATAGTGGATATGCCGGAGCCGATGGCGCGAATCATGTTGGCGATCTCATTATTATTGAGAATTTTGTCCAGACGCGCGCGCTCTACATTCAACACCACGCCGCGCAGCGGCATCACTGCCTGGTACTTACTGTTGCGTGCCTTTTTTGCTGATCCTCCCGCGGAATCGCCTTCCACCAGGAATAATTCGGATTCCGCCGGATCTTTGCTATGACAGTCGGAGAGTTTGCCCGGCAAGCTGGAGGACTCCAGCGCCGATTTGCGTTCCAATTCGACGGCTTTCCGCGCCGCGGCGCGCGCGCGAGAAGCAGTGAGCGCTTTATCAATGATTTTGCGCGCAATCGCCGGATTCTCTTCCAAAAATTCTGTCATCGACTCGCCGACGATGGAGTTGACGATACCGTCTATCTCCGCATTGCGCAGCTTGACTTTGGTCTGTGACTCAAATTGCGGATTAGGCAATTTGACTGAAAGGACCACGGTGAGACCTTCGCGTACATCATCGCCGGTAAAGTTTGCATCCTTCTCTTTGAGCAAGTTATTTTTGCGCGCATAAAAGTTCAGCACACGCGTCAGCGCGGTGCGAAAACCGGAAACATGAGTGCCGCCGTCGATGGTATGGATGTTATTCGCATAGGCAAAGAGCGTCTCCTGGTACCCATCGTTATACTGCAGCGCCAACTCAACCTGCACGTCGTCGCGTTCTTTGAAGGTGTATAATGGTTTATGTAACGGATCTTTCAGATGGTTGAGTTTTTCCACAAACATGGCGATCCCACCGGTATAATGAAAAGTTTCCTTTTCTCCGGTGAGCTGGTTAGCAAAGAGAATCTTGACGTTTTTGTTTAAGTAAGCCAGTTCGCGCAGGCGTCCGGTAATCATCTCCTGATGGAAATGGATGCCTTTCCCAAAAATTTCATAATCCGGTTTGAATGTCTGCGTGGTGCCGGTGCGCTCACTCGCTTCAAGTTGCTGGAGTTCGGTCACCGGCGTGCCGCGCTCGAAGCGCATGCGCCAGTGATAACCTTCACGATACACGTCGCTGATGAGATATTCCGACAGGGCGTTCGTGCAGGAGACACCCACACCATGCAATCCACCGGAGACTTTATAGCCTCCCGTGCCAAATTTACCGCCCGCATTGAGGAGAGTCATCACTACTTCCAGAGTCGATCGCCCTTCCTCCGGATGAATACCGACTGGAATGCCGGCGCCATTGTCTGCTATCGCTAGCAACTCCGGTTCGAGCAACGTTACGCTGATCTCGTCACAACGACCTGCCATTGCTTCATCAATAGAGTTATCGATCACTTCATTAAACAGGTGATGATATCCTTTGATATCCGTATCGCCGATATACATCCCTGGTCTAAGTCGAACATGTTCCAGACCTTTCAGGACTTTAATATCATTTTCGGTATATTGTAAATTGGTGTCATCTACCAAGACGATCTCCTTCACTGGGCGCATAAATTTTCTGTGTAATTATACCAAAATCGCTGTTCGACGTCCAGAAAAAGTGATTTTAAGGCAGGAGTATCGTTTTTAGCTTGCGAGTTTTCTTATTGCTCCTACTGTGAATCCTAAATCGACAACCACAGGTTTTGAGCAGGAGTAGGAGTAGGATGAAGGAGCAGGAATTGGACTCGATTATTGGGGTACCGTAGACATATGAGACCATATTTCAATGACGCGCAACAAAGGGCACGGGCCAGCGTCGCAGACCATGAGGTGCTCGAATGGAACAGGTCAGAATGTGAAGTTATTTCCGTGCCGGCCCTTAGAACGTCCAACGGTACTGCAAATTTACGCTATTCTCTTGCTGTTGATTGGTTTGTGCGGTGATGGAGACATTGCGCAGAAAGCGCGTGTCGGGTAGACGATAATCAAGCCAGAGTTTCCAGATCGGCGGATTGGAAAGGACGCGGGAAGTGCCCAGGCGGAAGGCGCTCCATTTGGAGACGCCAAATTCCTGCGTTGTGATTGTCGCTTCGGGGAACTGGCCGGCATTCATCAATAATTGACCCGAATTGATCGATACCTGGCTTTCATTCATCGACAGGTCAAAGGTTTCTAACCCGAGACGTCGGGCAACTTTTGCCATCGGGCCTTGAATGAGATACGTAGTTCCCCGGTTGAAAATTGGCGTCCAGAGCGTCTGTTGCCCCTGCAGGACACCTGCCACATCCGTCATGCCGAACAAACGCGAGGCGATATCGTTCTCCTCCAACTGCGGCATGCCGATGGGGGTACTAACCGTAGTGAAATGGATCGGCATTTGCCCGTTCGCTTGCAGGAGATATTCGTTATCAATACTCGCCGCCACTTTATAGCCGCTCAAATATCCCGTAGCATAGCCGCGTTTAATGAAGATGAGTTTATTCGGCGAAGACCGATTCGGCGTGGTGTTCTCCAGTTCTGTCCCGCCTGATGCAAGTTCATCTGATGGGTATTGGATTTCACCGCTGCCTTCTTGCACACTGAGCGTGCCTCCCAAAAAACGCAGATCCGAGCCTTTCGGATCCAACACAAAATCCGTTTTAATCACAGGATTGGAGAGGGTGCCGGTGATATTGCCGTGTGTGCCATTGCAGTTTTGCAGCGTTTCCGCGGAATAGCGATAGGCGGGGTGATCACGTTCCACTGCCGGTTTGGCGAGAGTTGCGGACTGCGACGCAAAAAATTTATCGGCCTGCGAAAACGGTGGGAAAAGCCGGGTGGGCATAAAAGAAAAATCTGGCTGGCATACGTGCGCCGCCGGACTATTCTCATCGAGTTTGAAGGTATCCTCAGCTCCCGCTTGCAACGCTAATGAGAGTTGAGGATCAAATGGAAAGGTAAATTTCCACGGCAGCGAGGTAACAGTACCATAAGTGAATTGTGTTTTCTCCAGATACACTACGCCGGTGATCAACGGCAGGTGGGCCAATCCGGCATCATTTCCCAGCCGGGCATACCCGGAAAGCGTCCCTTTCAAGAAATTGCGCCAGCTTATCGGCGTGCGCACTGTTTTCGCATAGAGATCATAATCAAGATGATTGAGCAAACTCGCCAGTGGGAGAAGCACACCATGCTCGTCAATTACACGACTCGGATCTATCAATATCGTTCCCTGGGCCACCAGGACACCCTGTAATCGTGGCAGTGGCGCATGTTTGCCCAGCAATTGATTCAGCAAGTGCGACGGCGTCGTGGAGGATTGCAGCGCGGCAACTTCCGTACGATCGAAGATCGTCGAAAGGTCGTTGACTTTAATCAGATTCACGCGATGGCCGTTCCTGATGGTTGAGGAAAAGCCCAGATCGAGCACGATATCCCGCATGCGATTGGGTAAATCAACATCGGTATTTTTACTGGCAAAGCGCAGTTCGGGCAGTTCCAGGTGAAATGTCCCATAATCCAGTTGCGGAGCTTCTAACGTGCCGCGAACTGTGAGCGAGCTTTCCACCGTGCCGGCTTGTTCCGCCGGTTTCGTCAAGTACAAGCGAAGTGCATTCGTCCACTCCCCGCCCTGTGGCAAGGCACAGAGGAAAGACGCGCCCGGAAATGGCACTTCTCCGAGTTGAGCCACGGAGGAAGGATGTGGCAATGCCGATCTGACGAGATCCAGACCCTGTTTGGGCAAGTTAATGGAACAAAAGATTGGTTGGTCGATAGGGATATACGGCTTCAACAGGCCATGCCAGCGCACCGGGAGATATCCGATCATCTGCAGCGGCAACACTTTTTCCCCTTGCTCTGCACCGATAAATTGCAAAGTGGCGCCTAATTCCGGATCGATCGACTTGTTGCCAAATACCACCGATGCCGCCTGCCGCGCCGCGAGGTATGCCGGGACAGGCGCAGACGTCCGGGCATTCGTCCAGCGTCCGAACCATAATCCCTCTTTATCGAGAAACAGGCTGGCGGCGAAATGATCGAATTTCCATTCTTTATAGCAAGGTTTATCAATATCCAGCGAAGCGACCACTTGCGGGCCAGACGCTCCGGTAGTGATAGACGCTCCAATAGTCGCTTTGCCATTGAAATCTTTCAGCCAGGAATTATGCGCCCATACACCGAGTAGGCTGGCATCGACATTCTGGATGTTGGCGGTCAGATTCATTTCGATGCGTTGCCCATCTTTTCCCGGCAACGTGATCGCGCCATGTAAATCTGCCCAGGCATCTGCATCCGCCGTGTTGCTGGCATATAAATGGTTGACAGTGAGAATGCGCGGCGCTACGTCATATTGTAGTGAGGCATCCAAATTGGGCGCATTTTCCCCGCCGAGTATCATGTCGGTGCAGGTGAAATCCGCGGTTATACGGGGTTGTTGCAGCGCCCCGGATAATGCGATCGTGCAGAAGGCATGGCCAGCAAAAGGTGTCGGAATGCTGTCCAGCGTTTGTATAATCTTGTCGAACGGCGCGGGGAGATGATGCTCCCCGGACAGCGCATGGTTGCTGCTGCTGACTTCTCCTTGCGCATTGAACGTGTGTGAATCCGCGAGACAATTGCCCGCCATATTGAGCATATCTTCACGCAGGCAGTGAAGGTCACCGGCATCTGCATGGTCGATGCCAGGGCCCAGCAAGCACAGGTTGAGCTGGATGTCGTGTTTCAGAAGATTCAGACTGCCGACTTTAGCCTGTGCGGCTTTTCCCAGCGTGATGTGATAGCCTTCATTCGTCGACTGCCGGGTCAAATCGAATTGCGTCAGCGTGAGCATATGATTGTCGCCATGGTATTCCAGTGTCGCCTTTGCCTGCTGGAAAGGGACGCCGGCCGCGCTGACGCCATGTACGCCATTCATAACGGCGTGCGCATCAATAGTGTTGAGAAATACCTGGCTGATAGTCTCACCACGGCCGGGCACAAGCGAGGCAGAGACGGATCCGTGAAGCGAGAAATGTCCCGAAATATCGACGGGCAATAATAAGCGCGCATCACTGGTAAATTGACCGGCATGCGGGTCATCGCAAGTGGTTAGCGCGCTAAAATCATCCAGATTCAGCTCCTCGGCAACGATTTGCTGCAGTCGAACGCCCAGTGGTGCAAACGTGTGCTGGTCAAACGGCACCGTGCCGGCCACGGTGATCGATGTGCCGTGGTAGCGTAACGTCGTCTCTTTCTCGATAATGACTTTATCATCCTGAATCGCGAAGTGTATATTAGCGCGATCAAATTCGATAGTTCGTGTTCCAATAGTAAAACAGGGATGACGCAACAACAGTGTGCCGTTCGGATGCGCGGTGTCCTTGGTAAAATCCACCACGCCTTCTACCACTCCTTGCAGTGGGATGTCGTTTCCTATTAGGAGATGCAACGCGGCAAACGTCGTTGGAAGCAGCACTAACTTGCCCGTCGGCGCCCAATGTAAGTGCTCGAAATCCGTGAGGGTAACTCCACTCAGTTGTAAATGATTTCCATCGACCAGCATCTGGAGTTTGCGCAATTGCACTGTGGGGGAAGCGCCCAGGTTGGCCTGCACTTCACTGGTGATTTGTGTGAATTCATGCCCGGCCACACTACCATTTCTCGCCTCTAACGATCCGGTAAACGATGGGTGCATAAATGATCCGCACAATTCACCGCTTACATAACCGCTGCCGACTAAATCGTTGCGGTGCAAACGCGCGCCGAGGATTGGCAAACTCAACTTATCGCCGTGCACCTGCAACTGCATGCCGTCTTGTGAACTGATTGTGCCTTGTAGCTGAAAATATCCTTCGGGAAGCAGCACAGAGCTGCGCGAGATGAGCGCTTCAACGCTTTGCTGCGTAATATTCAGTTGCAAGTCGCTGTCCACTTCACCCTGAACGAGATTAGACCAGGCTACCGTGCCATGACTGTGTGTTTCCACGGTAATCCGCCTATCCGTCGTGTAACTTATTGTCACCGGACCGGACACCACGCCGCTCAAATCACCCAAAGTTTTCCATGGTGTGCTCTGAGAAGACGAATCGGTATTTGAAGGAGTAAACTGGGTGATTATCCTGTGCAAATCAACACCCTCTGTCTGCCCATCAACGTATACCGATGGGGGTTGCAGGGCATGCAGGGCAATCCAGACATTACCGGAAAAGTTACCCTCGAAGCATCGTCCGGTCAGGTTCGTAAGGGTAATCGCATGCGCGTAATAGGCAAAATCACCATTCAGATCAGTGTAATTCCCAAAGCTGGCGCTGCACGAAGGCCCGCGGATATGTCCGATAATATGCAAACCACCCTGTGGACCAGTAATTTGTACGATTCCCGCTGACGTGCCTCCCCAGGTATACGGAAGGCGCTCAAGCGCAGGCACCTGGTGGACGAGAGTATTGGTATCAACGCCGGAAGATTCTATTTGCAAGGCGAAAATCGGCGTAGGGAAATAGGTGATTTCCCCGTGAAGATTCACCGGGACGCCGCCGACTTCCCCGTATACTTGCATCAACTGCAATGTATGATCCGCCAGGCTGAGATGTCCCTGTTTAATATGATAGGGTATGTGATTGTTCAGTTTCAGTATGCCGCGTACTTCACGTAATTCTGCTGCGAGCGTCATGCGGAACTTCGGTTTCCCCGTGTCGCTTTCATGCATGAGTGCAAATTGCCAGCGACCATCTGCACGACCGGCGTCCAGCGTGAGTGGAAGTTTGACCGGTAGCACACGTTGGATAAAAGCCAGACTAATATCGGCACATCGCACTTCGCAGCATATATCATCGTGTTCGAGGTGAACGCCACCAGTGATGTTAATGCGGCGCACCTCTGCATTTGCCAATGTCCCGGTAATCTGAAATGGAGAATATCCGCCACTGGCTGGTAAAAAATGCGCGGTGAGATGCAGCAAATGCTCATGTTGCGGCTGTCGCTGCCAATCCCACCCGTGCGCATCCTGGTAGTCTACTTCGCCATTGCGCACCAGCACCTCGCCGTGGAATTGATCTGCGGAAGGCTGGTGGTGTCTGAGCAGATCGTCTATGTTCCAGGCGCCGTTGGCGCGCCGGGCCAGCGATATAAACGGCCTTTCGACCACCATCTGGTGCACGGAGCTGATTGGCATGCCGGGATCTCTCAACAACCGGGCTGTATCAAAATAAATTGACACTTGGTGTGCGGAAAAGAAGATATGGTGCGGAGAAACCGCATCCATAACGCGTAAATTGGTGAGTAATACGCATCCGTGCGGATCGAGATCCAGATGTGCCAGCGTAACTTCCCGTTGCAGAGACATCTGAAGCTGCGCGACTGCCAGCCGTCGCAACAATTCCGGCCAATTCGAATGCCACAGCGAAACGAGTGCCGTGGCAGCAAGCGCTATAGCCAGAACCAGGAGCACGAGAAGGTGGGTGAGCCAGAGCGATAATACGCCATGCGCAGGTTTATCAAAGGCTGAACGCAACGTGGTCTCCAACGGTCTTGGTACCTTATCAGGTAAATTCGACACAGGATGTATCGAATTTACCTGATAAGGTACCAACAAGAACAGAGCCGAAAGCAAAAACAATGCCAGCTATCTTTGATTCAATAAGAGCTGCTGGTTGGGTTGTGGGCACTGCCCGCGTTAGTTTACCCATAGATTGTCCTGCTAATCCGGATTAGTCATAAAACGTAAGGACTGCCGGGCTAGCTGAGCATTATTCGAAATAGTTATGAATAATGCAGGCTAATCGCTGAAAGCCGAATGAGAGTGATGGGATGAATAGGAATGATGAGCACCATATTTCCCATTCTTTCCATAATTTCCAAACTATTCTGGTCCATGCGGGAAAAGGTAGTCGCTATACCGTCCCACTTTGTGTATAATAGCATGATTGCGTGTTGGCATGCATTTGCCAATCTTATAATATCGATAATGGCTCTGCTTATCGCACCGGGTGGTTTAAGACGGAGCTTCGTTAGCCCGGATTAATCATGAGACGTAAGGACTGCCGGGCTCAGTGGGCATTATTCGAAATAGTTATGAATAATGCAGGTTAGAGGTGCTGTGTGAGTAAACTGTGGGAAATACTGAAGGATCCAAAGATGCAGCGGTGGTACATCATCGCGCTGATTGTGGCGGCGGTAGCCGTGATCGCCTTGTTGGATGTGCTGTTGTTCCACTCCGGGTCGTTATTTGGCATTAGTTGGGGATGGTTGTTCCTCGGTCTGATTGTCGGAGTGCTGGCAGTGGCGGCCGCGATTGTGGCGCCACAGCTCATCAAACTTTATCGCTTCCAGAAACATTTTAAGGAACACGAAAAACAATTGCAGACGCTCCCCTCGCTGATGCAATCCGGGCATACGCAGGAAGCGATTGCGCGTTTTGAGCATATGATGAAGGATGCTCCTGATAGCGCTTTCCTCCACTATACGCGCGCATTCTATATGCAAGCAGCCGGGAGAAGTGCGGAAGCATTGCAGTCGGCGAATAAAGCCCTGGCATTGGCGGCAAAAGACCCACTGCTGTTGCCGCAACTACAGCAAAACGGCGGTCAAATGGGACAACCCACGACCATCGAAGGCTTTAAAGAGAAACTGGAAGATCTGCGCCGTTCACTCGAACCACGCGTGCGCCAGATGCGCGAACGCCGGGAAAAAGCGGTGAAAGAGCGCAAGAAGAAATCAAGATAAAAGGATGAAGGCTGAAGGATGAAGCGCTTTGGGCAAGCGCGCTTCCATCGGATACCCCACAGGGAGGGCGCCTGTCCCAGGCGCCGCGAATACTCGAGCGGTACGAAGGCAGAAGGCAAAAAATAGCGCGCTTCAGCGTGCTTGCAGTTGTTAGCCACCTCCTTCAGGGGGTGGGCTGAAGGGTAGATTAGCCATTGCCGTTGATGGCGCTCAATCGTTGCACGACCTGTTCGATAAGCCAGGCTGGAGTTGAGGCGCCGGCAGTGACGCCTACGCACGCACACCCCTGGAGATCAACCGGCACAATTTCCTCGGCAGTCTCAATTAAAAATGTTTTGGGACAGGCTTGACGGCAAATCTCGGTGAGTCGGTTGGTATTCGAGCTATGCCGTCCGCCGATCACATATACCACCTCCACCCTGGCGGCCAAACGCAATACCGCCTCCTGGCGTTCGCGTGTGGCAAGGCAAACGGTATTATGCACCGTCGCCTCCGGGTAGCGTGAGCGCAATTCTGCGACAACTTCGAGGAACAGTTGTTCATTAACCGTTGTTTGCGCCAGGATGCCCGGCTTGATGTCCGCGGGTAATGCGGCAACTTCAACGGGCTGTGAGACGACATAGGATGGGCCGGTCGCGTAGCCGCGAATCCCCTGCACCTCCGGGTGATCCGGATGGCCGACAATGACCAGTGTCTGTCCCTGTTGCGCGAATTCACGCACCAGGCCGTGGGATTTTTTCACGAAGGGACAGGTAGCGTCAACAATGGCAAGGTTGCGCCAGCGTAGTTCGGCGAAGATCTCCGGACGCGCGCCATGCGCGCGAATAACGACGGTGTCTCCGCGCACTTCCTCCGGATGAGAAACCGCATGAATGCCGGCAGCGTCGAGACGGGAGATCTCCTGCGGATTATGCACCAATGGTCCGAGAGTATTCACGCGATGCCCGTCATGCAATGACGCTTCCGCTAGTTCAATAGCCCGCCGGACTCCGAAGCAAAATCCCATAACTTCCGCGAGAATTATTTCCATCGAGTCGAGTACCCCGAAATAGTCAAGCATTCGATTTTTGAACCACAAAAACGCGAAGACACAAAGACTTTTTTATGCCTTCGGGCATCAGCTCCTTTGAACATG
>Ga0118677_10012359_pt1 | contig 12551 bp, 8 predicted proteins | sample AliMusrvi5mmetaG_FD_86154 | JGI IMG/M metagenome (GOLD analysis project Ga0118677, IMG submission 86154)
GAAATCAGGCGTGCCCGAAAGGGTACCGTGGGTTCGAATCCCACCCTCTCCGCCATTTCGCCAGCTTGGACAGGGTTGGCCAACCCCGGCCAATTCGAGTCCTTCACTCTCTGAATCAGGCGTTTCGGTGCAATCTTCCCTAGCGTCACTTTGGACAGGCTTGGACGCCGTTAGACGCGCTTTTCCAAAATTTAGTGAAGCTCCTAGTGAAGGTGCGGGGACCTTCCGCATTTCGGCGCTAAGCGGGAGAAGCCGAGCGTCGGTGTAGGTTTTGGCAGTTAGCCTGGAATCGCTGTGGCGCATCATTTCCTGCGCCGCTCGCTGGGACACGCCGCTCCGATGCATGGAGGTGCAAAACGTGTGGCGCAGCGCGTGGAAATCGACCCGCTCGCCAAGTTCATTGGCAAACGGAATGCCGCATGCCGCCAGGTCCTGCTTGAGCGTGGACACCCGCGGAAGTCCGTTGCGGAACACCTTGCCCTCCTTTGCTCCGGCCTCCTTCCGATAGGCGCGGAGAGCATCGGCCAGCTCCGGCAACAGGGGCAGCATTCCCTTTTGCTTGTTCTTCGTGGTGGAGGCCCGCGCGACCACGAATGCCTCCGGTCCATCAAGATGAAGATCACCCCAGACGAGGGCTTTCAGTTCGCCGCGTCGCAGGCCGGTGTAGGCTGCGACGAAGTAGGGGAGGCCACGTTTGCCAGATGAACGGATGAGAAGATCGATTTCCTTATCCGACAGGGCCCGGCGCAAGCGGACCTCTTTGCCGCGCGTCTCAACTTTTGTCACTTGGCCGAGCGGATTGATCGCAACTTGGCCTTGCCGCACGAGCCAGTTGAAGAACGCCGACGTTAAGCCGAGGTAGTCGTTTGCGGTCTTCTCACTTCCAGAAGTAGCAGTATCCTCGACGCTTGGCGGAGCGGGTGGGTGCCGGCGCAGGGTTTCGATGAGAGTGCGCAGGTGGAGCAACTGGGGGCGTTGAGGGTGGCGTGTAGGTAAATGAGGAAGCTGCGAGCGTTCCGCTTCTTTAGCACCCACGGTGCGAACTATGACAGCCCAGGGCATCGCCCTGGGTTTTGGGTTCCGTTCCGATTGAGCCCTGTAGGGGCGGACCAAATCCGGGCGCGGCGCTTGGGCCGCGCCGTCAGGGCTTGGTTGTTCCCGGCGGCTTACCCAGGGCGTTGCCCTGGGCTGGCATCGGGCCGGGCCGTTGGCCCTCAACAAGCGCTGGCGGAAGGAACGGTTTGACAACGGGTTCATTTGGCGCTGCCCTCCACGATGGCGGTTTCCTCCGGCGTCAGTCCATAGAGGGCGTAAACCTGTTGGTCGATCTTATGCTCCAAGGCGCTCGTGTCGGCGGCGGGGTTTGTGATCTTCTCATTGATGATCTGTTTCACAATGCCTTCCACGCTTCCGGTCCCACGTCCCGTTTTTACAGGCACCGAACTCAAAACCGATGCTGAATATGAGTAATATCCACCACTCTTAAGAGGTGCCCGTCTATGTAGGTAGAACTCAATGAGCTTCGAGTTAAGTAGGCCCAATAGCAGTTCGAGCGAGACTACCCCAGCAGTTTCTGTGATGGCGAAAACGCGGGCACAACTGAACGCCGCCCCAGACCTATCAATAGAAAATTCGTTTCCGCGCACTTCGCCCGGAGAGACAATTTTTGTCTGTTCAAATACTGCCTTTTTTCCGAAGCGCACAAGTCCATACCACGCAGATTTCTCTGCCATTGTTTTTCTTGAATCACGTCGATTAGCCAATGCTGTTTTGTGGGATTTGAGATATGCATAAGCCTTCGGATACTTCCTCTTGAGTTCATCCTCGCATAATAACACCGTGCGTCCGTTTATCTCTTTGTATGGATAAATTGTCAGCTTCGTTGGTTCCGCTTCTATATATCGATGGCATCCCTGAGCGCGAAGAACTGGCATGAGTATGTCATTTTCTAATTCTCGCACACGGGGGTCAGTTACGTCAAAAAGTAACACCTCATCAAGTCCGGTGAAGATGCCCGCCCAACTCTCAGCCAACCTTCCGAGAGGCTTGGTATCCTTGGAGAGTTTGTCGAAGAGGGCTGCCTCCAGGTTGTCGCCTAGCACCCAAGTTTTGCCCGACAACCGTGCTGTGTCGATCTTCTGCCAAGAGAGTGACGTGGGTTCGAACGGCAAGTTTCCACCTTTGGCATATTCAAACTCCACGGTTGGACGCCTACCGAAAAAGAAAACGCTTACATAGGTGAGGGTGTTGTCGAATATCGGCAAATCGGCAAAATCAACCATTCGAATAAACCCCGCTTTTTTCAGGAAATAATCCCGGAGCTTTTCGCCATACTCGGTGACCAAAAACTGATTCGAGCTAATGAACGCTGCGACCCCATTCGGACGCAATGCCTTTGTCGCAAACTCCATAAAGAGTGCGGAAATATCAACACGCTTCCATGCAGTCTCCCAACGGATTTTATAAGCGTCGATCATCTCGTGCGAGAGATTCTGAACTCTAACATAAGGTGGGTTTCCGATTACAACATCGAAACCTTCTTTCATCTCAGGGAAGAAGTATCGTTGGCCGAAGAACTTTACGGGTGCATTGCGGAAGGCGAAGAGATTGCGGTAGGCGAAGTAGCCATCGTCACGGAAGCCATCGTGGACGAGCTGGATGGGAGCGAAGCCCATGGTGGCCATCAGGTCAACGGTCTCGGAGCTAGCGACCAGCGGGCCGGTGGTGTCCACCTCGACGTGGGGTTGGGAAACGACCGGTGCGAGTTCCTTGCTTTTCGGATTGATGGTAAAACCTTCGAGCCGATAGGCGGTTTCCGGAAAGAGCACCGCATGGAGGCGCATGCGGACGAGGTAATCACCAAGCGTGCTGGAGTTCACGCCGTGGTAGAGGCGCTTGAACCAACGGCCGGAGTCCTGGTTGTAGTAAACCTGATGTTCGGCACCGCCGCGTTTTCCTTGTGCGTTCCAAAGCGCGAGGAAGGAGGTTTCATCCACGACATGATGATGAGCTTCCGCCCATTTCCGGAGGGCCTTGCAACCGGCGCGGTCAACGGAGTTGCGCCGGCTCAGCTCGCGGAGCTGCTGCGGGAGCTGCGGGATTTCAGATAGTCGTAGCCCTTGAGCGCCTGCTCGGTAGTGAGCTTCGGCCTGCTCGAAACCGCAGCCGCCGTGGCCTTCTTCGCCGGGGATTTCGGCTTGGGCACGGAAATATTGAAGAGCGGCTGTGACGGGGTGTAATGCATAGCGACCCAAGGAGCGTAATTGAAATGCCGAGGAAATCAAGTCTGATGTCACGGGACCGCAGGAAGCATCGCCACCCGCATCGCCGGAAAGGCGGCGGGGAGGATCGGCGGGGTTGGGTGGCTCGGAGTCAGGCATGGGTGAGAGTTGGAAGTGATCATTGATCCGTAATCAGTGACGGATGATTTGCCTTCAACCAGGCGATGACATCGGCGCGGAGTTTCTGGGTGAAGGTGCAGATTTCATTAGTCTGTCATTGCTGCAAGCGCATCGGGACCTCCTTTCAACCAGAGTTTTTGTTCGTTAGAAACCTGGGACGCGAAGGCGTCGCCGAGGCGGAGTTTTTCCCGCCATTCGGCCGGGGTGAGGCAGACAGGGTTGATTTCGCGGCCGAGGGTTTCCGAGATGCCACGGAGCGCGGGACTGATTTTCCGCAGGCCGGCGCTGCCAAGAACGAGAAGATCGACGTCACTCCGGCCACCCGCCGTACCGGAGGCGGTGGAACCGAAAACCAGGGCGAGTTCGATGCCAGCGACCGGGAGCAGGGCGCGGCGGAGTTCAGCAGCGATACCGGCGGTCTTGATGACAATGCCATGGAGTTCCGGGTAAAGCGGGTGGGAGGTGTTGGCGCGGAAGTAGAGCCGGTTGCCATCGCGGCGGGCGATGACGAGTTCCTTGGCCGCAAGGGCGGTCAGTTCTTTCTGAAGAGACGCCGGACTGAGCTTGGCCAGGCGGGCCAGATCGCGAAGGTGGATTTCCTGATCGCCAGTCTCGAAGAGCAGCCGGAGGATTTCCGCCCGGGTCTTGGGAAAGAGATCGGAGAGCGTGTTCATTGTTCGCTATTTGTGAACGAATGTTTGCCAGAGGTGAACAATAAAATCGGGGAAATTGAGTTTCAGGTTTTCGAATCGAGGACGACGAGCCAGGTGACGAGTTCCCAGTCGCCGGCGTCGGCCTTGGGTGTTTCCGCCATGGTGGGCAGGAGCCCGTCGCGACTGGTGAGCAGGCTGGCGGCGGCACGCTTCTGGAAGGTGCTTTCAACAGAGCGCAGGGCGCTGTGGGCGAGGCCGTCGTAGTGGTTCATGTCCGCACCACCCTGGGTACGGGAGTCGAAGAGGTCACAGAGTTTCTCGAAGGCTGTCGGGTGGCCGGCGGCGAGTCCGCGCAAGAGCAGAAGGGTTTCCTTGGGTTGGGTGCGGTCGTGGCGAACGGCCTGGAGCCACTCTTCGAGCTTGAGGTGGGCCAGATGGATGCGGCGGCGCCCGCCGATGGTGAAATCCTTGGTTTCCTCATCGGGATCCTCGATTTCGTCGGGAGTGAGGTTGTCCCAATCAATTTCCGGATGGTTCTCCGCATGTATCTCAAATTTGGCGATACGGCCTTCGAGGGTATTGATCTTGCCGATGGTGCGATGAAGCGTGAGGCGGAACGAATCCACCGAGCTTTCGAGGCGCTTGAGGAAATTCACCTTCATCATGGCGATGAGGATCTTCTCACGGCCCTGTTGGGTGAAACTACCGAGGATCTTGTCCTCGTATGCGGATTTCACATCCTGGGGAAGATCGTCGCGCAGAAAACTCGTCGGATGGTAAAGAGCAAGCCGCAGATCGGTGATTTCCTTGTCGAGTTGCTCGAACGAGAGGAAGCCATCCTTGAGATCGATGGGTGTATGCACCGCAATGGGGGGCGGGCGGTTCGGAAAGCCGCCAAGTCGCTTCATCTCATCCTTGTAGTAGGTGGATATCTGTTTGCGGGAGCGGGCGATGCTGAGGCCATCAAGCAGCTTGAAGAAATCACCGCCGATGCTTTGCAGGAGATCGCGGGTGGTGCGCCGTTCGGGCGGCCTCCTGGACCATGTGGTGAAGTGCCCCTGGGCGATGCGGGTGGTTTCCTTGACGGATGGGATTTCCAGATTCCTGGAAAAGGCGGCGTCCGATTCGGCATCGCGCGCCACATCTCCGCCGGCAATGAAGGAGATCTGGTTGCGGAGGTCGGCGAGTTGGTTGTTCACCGGCGTTGCGGACAGGAGAAGGACTTTTGTTTTCTGCCCCTTCCGCACAACTTCCTCCATGAGGCGCTGATAACGGCTGCGTTTCACGGGTTCATCAGGGCGCTGGGTTGCCTGCTTGTTATTGCGGAAGTTATGGGACTCATCGATCACCACGAGGTCATAGGCACTCGAGTATAGACGGGCGAGTTCCTTGAGAACCTGATCCCTGACGTCGGTGGTCAAATCGTCTTTGTCCCAGAGTCCGTTGAACCACTTCAGCAGATCGTCGCGGTCGCGGTCGTCGGAAACGACAAGGTTCAGTTCAATGTTGTTCCCCGATGCCTGGAGTCCGAGGCCGGGAACGGTGAAGTTGGAACTTCCGAGCAGGGCCTGCGCGACTTTGCCATCCTGAATGTGATACATCTTCCCGTGGAGGAAACCGGCGCGGACGATGGACTTGATCTCAACCATCCGGGAGATCCAGTCGGCGCAATCCTTGGCGACTTTCTTTTGGGAAAGCTGGTTGGCCACCGACAAGCCCTGATCCCCGAGTTGGAATTGGCGGCTCTGCTTTCCATCCTTTTCAATGCTGCGGATGAAGCTGGGCTCACCAAAGAGGAAGCGTAGTTTCGAGGCGCCTTCCAATTCATCCCGCAGGGCTTGGTAGGCGTGAACGGTGAAATACGCGGATACAAAGGACAGCACAGAACCGGGCGTGATGTTTCCCTTGAGAAAATCGCCTGCTTTCCCGCGGCTGTGGTTGTCGCGGAGACCGGAGTGGGCGCTGGGATTGGAATCAGTAATGGCCATCAGGGAATAAAGTATTCTTATGCGATCAACTTTTCAGATCTCCATCTGAGCCCCTCTGGGTCCGGGTGGAAAGCCTGATCCTGCGGAAGCAGCAGGGATTTTCCGGATAGACGCTGAAGTTCCTTCTCACCGGTGGATCGGCGTGGGTCGAGAACCGGCGAGACGTGCCACTGGTGATCAGGGCACGGGGCGATCAAATTCCGATCCATGGCCCAGTGGTGGTTTTTGCAGAGGGCGAGGCCGTTGGTGGGGTGGTCGTTGTGGCTTTCGGCGAAAGGAATGAGGTGGGCGGCATCGATGAAGGAGACATCCTGGGCGGCGGGAAGCTTGATGCGGAGGCCGCAGGCGGCGCATTGGTGATCGTAGATTTCCAGGATCTTGCGGCGGAATGCGGGAGAGCGGCCGAATTCCGGTTCGTCGTCGGCGACTTTGGCTGAGGGGTACGGTTCCACAGGAGTAGGGACGCCTGGCAATAAAACGGCTGCATGTTGCGGAAAATAGCGGGCAACGAGGGCGTCGCGCATTTTCCGGCGGTTATCGGGGATGGAGGCCAGAAATTCGAAGCCATCGGTGAAGCCGGCGAAGACCATGCCAGTGTCACCGACGAGTGGCTGAGTTTGCAGCGATTCGATTCCCGAGGGTCCCAGCTTGGTCGCCAGCCAAAATCCGTCGTTGCGGAGGTATAAGAATGGATTTTCAGGGCTGTTCTGATCATCGTGTTTCCGGACGAGATCGAAGCGGGCGGTGAAACGGTCCCGCAATTCCCGGCACCAGGGGATGTGGTCCGGGGTGGCAAATCCCTCGTCGATGAGGTCGAAAACCGCGAGGAGCAGGAGCGGTTTGTGAGGACGCTCATGGCGTTCCCCCGCGACGCCGACAACTCCGACGTTGAGGTCGTACAGACGTTCGATGGCGGCATCGAGGAGCACGGCGTTAGGAAAGCCGAAAATCTGATAGCATGGAAGGAGAAAGAGGATCGGTTCGCATGGGATCGGCACCGACGCCGTTATGTCGCGTTCGCCGGGCAACCAGTCGCGCGGGTCTGCATCGGCGACGGTCGTGGTGGTGGCCGTTTCACCGGCGGAGTTGCGCAGGGAAATTTGCAGATTGAAGGGACGATACAATTTCGCCACACCGACGTTGGCCCATTTCATTTTCATGTTGAGCGTGCCGGGATGCGACACGGATTTGTCGTGGGTGATTTCGCGCAAAACAAAACGATACCCGGCCAGTCGGGCGAGCTTCTCCAGTTCCATCCGGGCCGGGGAATCTGACACGGTGAGAGTATCGCGGGTGTTTGTACTCGGTGACGCTGACGGTGTTTTTCATGCGCGTGCGTTACCTCGCATTTCGGAGCATGGCACCCACCCGCGTAACCGCGGCAGGTGGAGTCCGGGACAAGATTGAGGCCGAGTTCGACGCAAGCGCAAACGAGGGCCTCAAGATCCCGGATTTGGGTCTTGATGGTGGTGAGATGGGACATGAGGTGAATTGTGGTTAGTTATCAGTAATCAGTTATCAGTAATCGGTGGAAGAGGAAGAGGTCGGACGCGGACATGTCTGACTGGTCCGACCTTCTTCTCTCTTTTCAGCATTTCAGCTTTTCAGCGTTTCAGCTTTTACTTCGCAGTGGACGCGGAAAGGGCGGCCCGTGGTGAAACAGGCCGCCCTCTCTGCGGAGCGTTGGTGATGTGGTTTTGGCGGCGGCTATTGGCCGTAGCGGTCCTGGGTATACTTGCGCAAGACTTCGGCCTCCTTCGCGCTGAGGCCTTTCTGCCAGACATGCTCGTCCTGGGTTAGAATGGCCATAATGCGGGCCTTCCACTTTTTCTCCATCTCCGGACTCTTGAGCTTGGCCGCCTCGACCACCGCCGGTAGGAATTTCAAGTAGAAGTTCTTGGAAACCTCGTACATGCCGTGCCAGTGCGTGTAGTCCGGTCCCATCATGGCGGCGCCGTGGCGCGCGCGCCGGCCTTCGTGATGCCAGAGTTCCCAATAGACCCACTGCACCTCGTGCTCGAAGGGAGCCTTCTGTTGGAGTACCCCGTCCTTGACCAGTTCGTCCATGATCGCCTTGGACGGCTTGCCGAACTTATCGTTGTAGAGGGTCACCAAGCTATCAAACTGCGTGTGGAAGTTGTCCACGAAGGTGTCGCCGTGGCAATTGACGCAGGCCGCCTTCATCTGGCCGCGCCGCTGGTCCCAGGTGATAATCCGGGCCACGGTGCGGGTCACCTTTTCGGACACGAGCGTGTCCCCCACGCGGACCATCTCGACAGTCTCGACCTTGTCGCCCGGTTTTGGCAGGACCCGAGGCTCGGGATAGTCTTCCTTGAAACCATCCGCGAAGATGACCAGATTGAGTTTGGCACTGACGGCGGGTCGCAAAGTCCAACTGATGCGCTCGCCGACGTCGTGACTGTTGCCCATGACCTTGCCGTCCTTCGTCATGTATCCCGAGATGTGGCAGGTGGCGCAGGTCGGCGCCGCCGAGTAGTCCTTGCCCAGAATCCACCCGTCCTTGTCGAGCGCCATCTTGTCGCGGTTGGCATTGAAGGCGATGCCATGCTTGGACTCGTTGTAGATCTCGATGTGCGGGTGGTCGGGACCCATGTGACACTTGCCGCAATTCTCGGGGCTGCGCGCGGTCTTGGCCTCGAAGGAATGGCGGGAGTGGCAGGCGTTGCACGCGCCGCGCGAACCGTCGGGATTGATGCGCCCGATGCCGCTGTTAGGCCAGGTCTCGGGATCGAGGACGGGCTTCCCTTCGGGGCCTTCCTTTACCAATCCGCCCGCGGCGTCCTTCTTGAACTTGACGACCCCGCCATGGCATTGGAGGCAGCCGTTGACCGAGTCGGCGTTGTTGCCCGGCATGCCTGCGACCTTCTCGGCCAGAATGTTGTCGAGGCTGGCGAGGATCTCGCCGGCTAGGGCATGGTGGCTGCGGGCGAACTCCTCGTTCTCAGGGGCATGGCACTTGGCACAGTCCTTGGGCGTGACAAGGATCGATATGCGTTCGCCGTGGTGCACCCATGAGCCGATCTTGTCCTTGTCCGCGCCGTGGCAGTCCAGACAGCCGACCTCTGCCTTGGCGTGCTTGGAGCGATCCCACTCCATGACGAGCGCCGGCGTGTGCTTGCGGTGGCAGTCTGCGCAGTTCTCACCGGCGCGCGCCGCGATCGGAAGGAGCGTTATGCCGGCGGCGAAAAGGATCGGAAATTGGTGTGGTTTCATTTTGGGTGTCGGGTTCTGTTGATTCAGGCGGCGAGGATCATTAAGAGGATGCCAATTGGAGGGATGGAACAAGGGGTGAACCGAACCCGGAAAGGCGCTCCGCCTCACATCCCGTCCATCAGGACCGGTGGTCCGGCCGATGAGGGTCCGACAGGTTCAAAGTCGCGCCTTTCAAATCCATGCTGCCTTTTTCCGCCCTCTAGTCAAGGCGGAGAGTCTGATAGGGTCGAAGATTGTGGGTGAGGATGTTCTGGGCATCAGCACCAAGCCCCCGGGCATCCCGCAGATATCCGCGTGATTGCCCCTATGCGCCCGGCCATCCCCGGCCACTGATCCCCGGTTCAAGGTCATGGAGTACCAGGCCGGGTGCCGTGGTTCATTATTCGAGGTCGATCGCCCTGATGGCCTTGTGCAGGAACGCGATCCGGTCCTTAACCGCCTTGGGCGTGTTTTCCTTGCTTGCGTCAAGGATGCTCTGGTCGCCGGCAAGCTGTTGCGTGAGCCAGCCCCTCACCATGACATAGTGCCGGGAATCGAGTCCCAGGGCCGTTACCGCCTCCATAGCGCCGGGCGTCTGCGGATTGGCGATGGCTTGCCGGACGGCGAGTACCTTGCGCCCGAGTTCCAGAGCTTTGCGGGCTTCCCCGGTCAAGGTCGCCGGGGTTGCAGGTTTCTCCTTGTCACTGTCCTTCGCAGGTGAGGCTGTCATTCCGGCGAAGGCCAGGAGACCGGAGAGGGCGATCATCGGAACGATCAGCTTGTTCCTTTTCATTTCATTTTCCCTTCTGTTTGCGATCCACGTTCAGGCACTGGCGGGCTGGAGTCCAGATTGAATCCGCATGCCTCGTCCACCGGATCTTCGGAAAGTCCCGTCCGGCAACTGAAGGTCTATCATACCACATTCCCGGCGGACAAGCCGTTCTTTCCCTTGGGCTGACGAAATAGTGAAACTCCTGCTCGCAAAAGGCGCCGATCCCAAGATCAAGGAAAAGAAGGGCAAAACCGCCCTCGACCTTGCCGGAGAAAACAACTGCGCCGCCGTCATCGCAATCCTCAAAGAATCCGGCAAATAGAAACCAGGAGATCTTGTTCCGCTACGGATGCCCACTCCAGCCCCGGTTCCGGCACATGGCTGAAGCTGATGCGCATGGGCGGCCTTGTCGCGCCCTCCCTGGACGCTGGGCAAAACGAGGGACAACGAAATTCTATCGGACAGGCCGCTTGTCCTGCGCCTCGGGAGGGACGTTGGCGTGGGCTTGCTCGAAGGTCAGGACCGGGCGGAAGTCCGGGTGGTCTTTGTATTGCAGGTTTTTGCGGCCGTAGTAGGTGCCGTAGTATTGGCCATTGCTGTCGATCCAGGTGGTGACGCGGATGCGCTCCCCGGGTGTCAGGTTGACATGATAGTGCTCCGGCTTGATAAACTCCCGCAGTTTGCTGGCATGGGTGCCGAGGCTGTAGGGCGGCAGGTAATGGTTGTTACCGCCCTTGGGGTGGTTCTCGCCGATGATGGGGATGAGACGGCGCTTCATGATCTCTTCGTAGGAACGATTGAACAGCATGGTCAGCTCGCCTGACAGATCGAGTTTTGCCTCGGTTTTCCCGCCCCTGTGGCAGCTCACGCAATGTTTGTCCCAGACGGGCTGGACGTCCTCGGCGTATGACAGCGGGCGGGCACCGGATTTCTCTCCCGGCTGCGGGCCGGGCAGGCTGGCCATGCGTTGCAAGGCCGTCACCTGCTTCGAGACGGTGTTGCCGGCGTTTTGGGGCTGTTCGTGACAGCCGATGCACGAGCGGGTTTCGCCCGGTCGGTAGTTGACGAACGTGCGCTCGCGCTGGACTTCCATGTAATCCTTATCGAGAGCCTGGAAGAAGATGTTCTTGTCGGCCTGCACCAGCAGATGCGCCGAGCCATCATCCTCGACCGGCACAATGCCATGCTGGATCTTGAGACCGAGGGCCGCATCGCAGGAAACAACCGAGTGCTGCTGGTCGTAGCAGTCGCCGTCCCAGAAGCGTCGCGCGGCCCAGGGCCGCGGGACATGCTCGTTCACCCGCAGAAACTTGATCGTCCCGCGCTTGACGCCATCCATGCCGCGGTAAACGTCGGTGATGATCAACCGCGCCAGGCCGCGCTTGGCCAAGTCCTCTTCGATGACGCCGCGCAAGATCGGCGGCGTGACGCACGCACGGACGGGAATCGGATTCCAGCAGGACGTCCCGGCCTCCTTGTGCAACAAGCGCCGCGGGCCATCGCCGTCTATCAGGTAAAGCCCCCAGGCGTTCTTGACGTTCCATCTTTCGGACGGGTTGAAGGCGACGAGGTGCTGGGCAAGCGTAAGCGGATAGGGATCCATGTAGAGCGGCCCGTGGTCGGTGTTGCCACTGCCGTCGCGTCCGCCCTGCTGTTCGGGCGGGATCGGTTTGGTTGCGCCGCCGGGCACATTGTCCCAGCCTATCACGTGCCGGGCATCAACCTCGGGCGTGAGGTAGGTGACCGGCATGCCGGTGCGGTGATCGAAGCGGGTGTCGATGAGCATCAGGGTGCCGACTCCCAACGGCATGTGCGGTGCGCCGATCGCCACGAAGCGGTCGTTGAAACCCGGCACGGCGCGGCCGACGTTGAAGACCGAGGGGAAGGCGATGTTCCTGCCGTAAACTTCCTCCGAACCGGTGCCGTCGGGCCGCATGGCCCAGAGCGCCTTGTTCGTACACGAGCCGTTATCGACGTATTCCCAGCGCGTGTAGAGGATGCGCCCGTCGTTCATGATGCTCGGTGCCGACTCGCTGACGGAATTGTTAGAAAGCAATGCGCTGTTGTTCCCGTTGGCGTCCATCCGGTGGAGCAGCGTGGTCGTCAATTGATCCGGGGGGTCGCAGAGGATGCCGTATTCGCAGCGGCGCAGGTCGCCCGGCCCGCCGTTGTTGGAGCCGAATGTGAACCGGCAGCCCGCATCCTTGGCCATTTTGACGAACTTCACGCCGGGTAGCTTGTAGCGATTGTTCAACTCAACCGCGACGCCATTCTTCACGGCGGCGGCGACGACTTTCCGCATCCGGTCTTCCCAACGCAGCGAATGAAACATCAGCTGAAGCAAACTGGGCCGTTTCGTTCAACGTTTTGGATGTCGACATGTCACGACCCTATTTCTTGCGGCCTCGTTTTTCTCTTCAACCGCGCCTCGGTCTGAGAAGCGCCTGGATCAAACAGCGCGACCATGCCGAATTTTTCAACGCCTCATCGAATGAGAACAAGTTGCTCAAATATGTTAATGCTA
>Ga0118677_10012360_pt1 | contig 12551 bp, 13 predicted proteins | sample AliMusrvi5mmetaG_FD_86154 | JGI IMG/M metagenome (GOLD analysis project Ga0118677, IMG submission 86154)
GAATTACCAAGAAAGGAAGTCCGAATCAGCCGGGCCAAAGAGTTGATAATTTAGCCGTCCTGCCTGGGGCAGTTTGGGTGGCCATAAGTGGAGCAGTTTGGGGTGGCCATCGGGGGTTTCTGGTTGCGCAGAGGCACCTGTTGCGGTCCCTGAAATCACAGCACCCGGGCCGCCCGCCGCATCGGTCATTGCATGCAGTTCGGTCACAGCAAGGATTCCAACCATGGCAGACACTGCGAGCAGGCCGAAGACTCCAAAGAATGCTTTCATTTCAGGACCTCCGTGAGTTTTGGATAGCCTCATGCAAAACTGATGCCAGAAATTGGTGGTCGCCGAACGCAGGGTAGTGGGCCGGGCAGAGAACTCAAGATTTCTTTGTGCCGATGCTGGCCTTGACCAGCGACCAAAATCGCAAAGGGCACGCGCACGGGCACGTGCACGTGCTGGCGATTTGATCGAACGCAGTGCCTTGATTACAACACCCAACCGAAGCACCGCTTTGACCGTTGGTCGATCTTCGTGCGACTGAGACGGTCGGTCGCCTTTGGCGACGACCTCGATTCGCCTTCGCGCATTCACAGACGAGAGTTTGTCGCGGGGAAAAGACAGTTTCATTAGTCCAATCGGACTATCGACCGCACCCTCTCTGACCCATAGCATTGAATTCGAATCCGCATCATGGGTTCAGGAAAAAAAACAATGCGTATTGAGTGGTGGCTCGAGGAGAGCGCGCCAGATTGACGGGGTCGTCGTGTGTTCAGTTGGGGCTGTGGCGCTCATGGTGGGCGCCGGTAGACGCGTGTGCGTTCAAGCCGGTGCCAAGCGGTGGGCTGATTGGTGTAATTGGCGATTGCGTTGAGGTCGTTTTCCTGCTAGCGGCGCAGTCATCTTAATCAGATGAAAAATTGGCAAAATAAAGAAAGTTCGCAACTCAATAACGTTTACCATTGCCTCAAGAGGGACGGATGTCCTCTTCTTTTTTATAAGGGAATCAACGCATCGAAGCCCACTGCGCCATGCGCTCAAGTTAGGTTTTGTCACTGATCAGTCATGGCGCTATTTTTGCCCTTTCTCTCACCAGGAGAGTTTCAGCTCTATCACCGCACGGTCGCGCACGCGGTAACGGTGCGCAGCCATCTCGATGCGCTGGTGTGGCTGCAGGGCGATATGCAACGCTACCTGCCGCATGCCTGCATGTCAGCACGGTAGGCGCGGATGGTGTTAGGGGCGTAGGCACCATCGACGTGTGCAAGGGTTTGTAGAAGCTTTGTTGTGGCGCTATCATTCATATAAGAATTTCACATCTAAACGATATAAAACACATCATACATGATGTAATAAATGATATCAAGTTGCCAAGTGAGGGCTGCTCGTGCCCTATTGCGATGGAGTGCTTTGGATCTTGCTCAAAGATCAGGCATAGGTGTCGCAACAATTAGGAGGTTAGAGCTTGTCGATGGAGTACCTTCGAGCAATGCCCGCACCCTTATGCAGATTCAGCACTCGCTTGAGGCGGCCGGCATCGAATTCATCGGCACTCCCGACGACGGACCGGGCCTCAGGCTGCGCAGGAAATAGCTGCATTGCCGCCTCACGACGGAGCGATCATCCGGCCGAGATAAAGACGATCAGGCCTTTGTGAGCGCCAGCAGTTCACCCATGGCGGTCGAGAGCTGCCGGTTGATGGTCGTCTGGTAACGCATCAGACTGTCGAGCTTGTCCAGGTCCGGCGTGATCTCGTCCTCCGCAGAGCTAATCAGCGGCACGACTTTCTTGAGCTTCTCGATGGTCATTCTGTAGTGCCAGAGCTGCAGTCCAAACCAGGAGGCCGAGCGCTGCAGGGTCTGCACGCTGACGCTCGTCAGTTCGGGCCTCTCGTACGGCTTTTCTTGCGCGGCACAGTCGAGTCCTTTAATAATCACGCGGATGTTGTGACTGAATTTTGGCTTGCCCTGCGCCTCGGGTGGTTCCACTTGCCTGCTCGACAGGTATTCCTCGAGCGTCTCCCGTCGCTCCTGTGCCTGGTCGATGATGTGGCCGCAAAAGATTGGCAATCGATCGGCAAAATCCTGATGCGTCGTCAGCATCTCGATCCGGTCGACGTCATCGAGCTCGATTGCAACATCAATGATCTTCTCGTTGAAGAACTCACCAAGGCTGCCGCGCATGTCGCGCCCCAGCATGCGCCTGGCGAGGACGGCCCTCTCGCCGTCCGACAGATCCAGGTCCAGAGCCACCTGCTTGCCAACAATGGTCCTGCTGCGAGCGGCGACAAAGGCCGCATCGATCACGCCCTGGATCCGCTCGAGCTGGACCCTGAGCCTGGCAATCCTCTCGATCTGCATCTTCACAAGCGGGTTAGGGGAGGGGTAGTGCGCCCTCAGATCCTTCAGCATGCCCTCAAAGCTCTCGCTCTCCTCGGCTGTCAGCCAGCGCTTGCTGGTCGCGCCGTGGGTCAGGGCATTCTGGGAGGAGACGGCCTTGCCCTGAGCGCTCCTGGGCCCGGTCGGCGCCGACTTGGCGCCCTTGCCGGCTACCACCTTCTGGGGGAGCGATTTCTTGGCTGTGGTCATGGGCTAATTCTGTCAAATTTTTTCCAGGGGTGGTTGCAAACTTCAAGTCGCTTCCAATTGGCAAATGATTCGCATTGAACCAAAAAATAGCTATTTTGCAAAACGAACTCCCGGTGGGACAAGGGCCACCTCAACAGCCCAGCACCCGTTTTGGGCTATTTGTTTGCCTATTAGACAAGGCCTGGACTTCAGGTCGGTGAACGCTAAATCCTCCTACCGCTCAGGCCCCCACGCCCGGCCAGACAGGGCGCAGCGGTTGCGACGGACAGTACTCGCCAGCGCATCGCCTTGCGGCTGCGACCGTGCAATCCCGCAGCGCCCAGAACAACGCGGCAATCGTGCGCGGCGCGAAGAACCTTCGCATCCCAGTCAACAGTTCGTTTCGAGCAGAAGTCGCATATGCCCCGACCGGGGCTCGGTGTCGCATATGCCCCGACCGGGGCTCGGTGTCACATATGCCCCGACCGGGGCTCGGTGTCGCATATGCCCCGACCGGGGCATATACAAGCGCGCCGGCGCGGCGCACAATGCAGTCGGTATGAAATCAGTCCAGGTTCAATATCCTTTTGATCAGGAATCCATGCCATCCACGTCGGTTCACGCCGCAGACGATGACTCCTACCGCACGATGATTGACGCCGCGCGGGAGGCCATCGCGGTCCATCGCGACGGCAAGCTGATCTACGTGAACCGCGCCGCCATCCGCATGCTGGGCGCCGGCTCGGCACAGGACCTGCTGGGCCAGCCGGTCCTGGAGCGGGTGCACCCCGATTTTCAAGGGGTGGTGCGCACGCGCCTGGCCGGCCTGTCGGCGCAGACCCCGACCACGCCCCTGATGGAGGAGCGGTTCATCAGGCTCGACGGCACCGAGTTTGACGTCGAGGCCCAGAGCACCTGGATCACCTATGGCGCGCAGCCGGCAATTCAGGTCGCCATGCGCGACATCACGCTGCAAAAGCAGCGCCAGCACCAGCTTGAGGAGCTGGCCCATTTCGACCCGCTCACCAGGCTGCCCAACCGCGCGCTGCTCTCGGACCGGCTGCAGCAGGCGATGACGCAGGCGCAGCGCCGCGGCCAGCGCCTGGCGGTCGTGTTTCTGGACCTCGACGGCTTCAAGGCCATCAACGACCGCCACGGCCACGACGCCGGGGACCAGTTGCTCACGGCGCTGGCCGCCAACATCAAGCAGACGCTGCGCGACGGCGACTCGCTGGCGCGCCTGGGTGGCGACGAGTTTGTGGTGGTGCTGCCCGATCTGGCCGATGTGGCAGCGAGCGAGCCGATGCTCAACCGCCTGCTCGCAGCCGTGGCGCGCCCGGTGCCCTTCAATGACCAGCAGCTCCAGGTCACGGGCTCTTTGGGCGTGACTTTCTTCCCGCAGGCGCAGGAGGTGGCGGCTGATCAGTTGCTGCGCCAGGCCGACCAGGCCATGTACCAGGCCAAGCTGGCGGGCCAGAACCGTTACCGCGTCTTCGATTTGGAACTTGACCGCAGCGTGCGTGAGCACCATGAGAAGGTGCAGCGCATCCGCAGCGCGCTGGCCGCGCAGGAGTTTGTCCTGCATTACCAGCCCAAGGTGAACCTGCGCAGCGGCACCATCGTGGGCGCCGAGACGCTGGTTCGCTGGCAGCATCCGCAAAAGGGTTTGCTCGCGCCCATGGAGTTCCTGCCCGTGATCGAGAACCACCGCCTCGCCATTGAGCTCGGAGAGTGGGTGCTCGGCGCCGCCCTGCAGCAGATGGCGCATTGGCAGGCCGATGGGCTGGAGCTGCCGGTCAGCGTCAATGTCAGCGCGCATCATCTCAAGCAGGAGGGTTTTGCCGCTCGACTGGGCATGCTGCTGGGCGCACACCCGCAGGTCAAGCCGTCGTGCCTGCAGCTCGAGATGCAGGAGAGCAGCACGCTCGAGGACATGGCCGACATGGCGCGCGTGATCGATGCCTGCGCCGGCCTGGGGGTGGGCTTTGCCCTGGCCCGCTTCGGCGTCGAGTCGTATTCGCTGAGCCACCTGCTGCGCTTGCCGGTCAAGCTGCTCAAGATCGACCAGATGTTCGTGCGCGAGATGCTCAACGGCCCTGACAACCTGGCCGTTCTGGAAAGCCTGATCGGGCTTGGCACGGCGTTTCGCTGTCAGATCATTGCCGAAGGGGTGGAGACCCCGCAGCAGATCGCCAAGCTGCTGCAACTCGGGTGCGATCTGGCCCAGGGCTATGGCATCGCGCGCCCGATGCCGGCAGCCGAGATGCCCGCCTGGGTGGCGGCCTGGCTGGACAACCCGACTGCGACCACGCGGCCCGATGCGCGCCGAATTGATGACGCCATCCTCTATGCCGGCGTCGAGCACCGCGCCTGGGTTCTGGCCATCGGCGAGTACCTGCGCGGTGAGCGCCAGGCGCCCCCCGGTCTTGAATCCGGGCAATGCCACTTCGGCCAGTGGCTGCAGGGCGAAGGGCTCTCGCGTCACGGTAACGCGCCGGTATTTGCCGAGATCGAAGCCCTGCACCAGCGCTCGCATGATCTGGCGGCGCACCTGTGTGCGCTCAAGGCGCAGGGCAGGGCCGAGGAGGCGCAGCTCGGACTCGCCGAACTCCAGGGCCAGCGCGAGACGCTGTTCGCATACCTGAAGACGCTGGTGTAGGATCGAATCGTCCTAATGCCATTTCCAAAGCGCGCTGCCCACTCATGATTTTTGTCACCGGCGGGGCCGGTTATATCGGCTCCCACACATGTGTCGAATTGCTGAGTGCGGGTCACGACGTCACCGTTTTTGACAACTTCTGCAACAGCCAGCCCGAAGCCCTGGCGCGGGTGGAGCGCATCACCGGCCGCAAGCCCACGCTGGTGCGCGGCGACATCCGCGACTCTGCCGCCTTGACCGCGGCCCTGCGCGCCAGCGGTGCGACGGCCGTGATTCATTTTGCGGGGCTCAAGGCGGTAGGCGAATCGGTGCAAAACCCGCTCGCCTATTACGACAACAACGTCGTTGGCACGGTTCGACTGCTGGAGGCGATGGCGGCGTGCAGCGTCAAGACCCTGGTGTTCAGTTCGTCGGCGACGGTCTATGGCGACCCGCAATTTCTGCCGCTGACCGAAGACCACCCGCTGTCGGCAACCAACCCCTATGGCCAGACCAAGCTGGTGATCGAAAACATGCTGCGCGATCTGTACCGCAGCGACCCGGCCTGGCGAATCAGCATCCTGCGTTACTTCAACCCGGTGGGTGCCCATGCCAGTGGGCTGATCGGTGAAGACCCGCAGGGCACACCGAACAATCTGTTGCCCTTTGTGGCTCAGGTTGCCGTCGGGCGCCGGGAATTCCTGAACGTGTGGGGCAATGATTACGCCACGCCCGATGGCACCGGGGTGCGCGACTACATCCATGTGGTGGACCTCGCGTTAGGCCACCTCAAGGCGCTCGAGCGCTTGCAGCGCCACGCCGAGTGCATGGCGGTCAATCTGGGCACCGGTGTCGGCTACAGCGTGCTGGAGATGGTGCGCGCGTTTGAGAAAGCGTGTGGCAAACCGGTGCCCTATCGGGTGGGTCCGCGCCGCGCAGGTGATATTGCGTCCTGCTACGCTGACCCCGCACAGGCCCTGGCGCTGCTGGGCTGGCGCGCCGAGCGTGGGCTTGAGGCGATGTGCGCGGACGCCTGGCGCTGGCAGGCGGGCAACCCCGACGGGTATCGACAGTGAGCGGGCAGTGAGCGGGCAGTGAGCGCAACAATCCAATTGTCCGGTGGCACCAAGGTGACATTCAGGGCGGCCAGAAAACGCCAATCGACCGGTTTGCGCGCGGCGCGAGACGTAAGATAACGGCTACTGACCCAAGCGTCCGATTGCGGGCCGTGCGTCAGGGTCTCGCCTGATCTGCCAACCAACTCAACCCATTCTGATCATGACCAATCCACGCCTGCTCAAGAAAGTTTGTCTCATCACGGGGGCCGCCCAGGGTATCGGGCTGGCCACGGCGCTCAAGTTTGCTGCGGAGGGCGCCACGGTCATCATCTGCGACATCAAGCAAGCCGGTGTCGACGAGGCAGTCGCGCAGTGCCGGGCCCTTGGCGCGAGTGCCGCCGGCCTGCTGGTGGACGTGACGCAGCGTGCCACGGTCGATGCGGCGGTGGCGCAGGTGATCGCGCAGTTCGGACGCATCGACGTGCTGGTGAACAATGCGGGCATCACACAGGACGCGCGGTTGCAGAAGATGACGCTCGAGCAGTTCGACCGCGTGATCGACGTGAACCTGCGCGGTGTCTTTCACTGCTCGCAGGCGGTGGCCGACATCATGGTGGCACAAGGCAGCGGCGTCATCCTCAACGCCAGTTCCGTGGTCGGCCTCTACGGCAATTTCGGCCAGACCAATTACGCCGCCACCAAGTTCGGTGTGATCGGTTTCACCAAGACCTGGAGCCGCGAACTCGGGCCCAAGGGCGTTCGCGTCAACGCCGTGGCGCCAGGTTTCATCACAACGCCGATGGTGGCAGCCATGCCGGAGAAGGTGCTGCTGGGCCTGCAGGCCAAGGTGCCGCTCGGGCGTCTGGGCACGCCCCAGGAGATCGCCAATGTCTACGCCTTCCTCGCCAGCGACGAGGCCAGTTATATCAACGGCGCGGTGATCGAGGTCTCAGGCGGCATGTCACTCTGATCGGGATCGGCCCATTGGCGGGCGATTGAGAATTCGCAAAACCGCGCTCTTGGCGAGCGCTATATTCAGGTCGTGCTTCGTTAGGGTTTCCGCAAGGTTTTCCAGTGATGCACAGTGCTGGGGGGTTCAAGCAATTGAGCCGAGTCTTGGTGCTCCACACCAAGACGGATGAGGACGTCCCCAGACGCGCCAGCCCGACAAGCTGACCTGGGTTCCTCGCCATCGCCGCCAGCCCCTGAAAAGGCTGGCGGGTCGTTTTTGTGAGGTGTGAAATGAAGCATCAGCCAAGCACGGTTCGCAGCGCAACTGCCGCTGCAGAAAAAACGAGGGAGGTGCCACGTCCGGCCTCCAGGACCAAGACCGATGACGCGCCGAAAGTCCGCGCCATGGACGATGACGAGGGGCGGATGAACTTGATCCGGGAGACGGCCTATTCCCTATATGTGGCGCGCAGCTGTGTCGATGGGCATGAGCTCGATGATTGGCTGCAGGCCGAGGCCCAGGTCAACCAGATGGCGGCACGCGGCGCCTGACCTTGGGCACCGGCGTCAGGAAAGCTGAAGCGAGTTCGGCTTGTTCATGCCCGCCATGGGTAGGCGAACCGTGAGCACGCGGTTGCTGAGGCTGGCTTCGATCTTGTCGATCTCGACATCGCAGGGCAGTGCGGTCATCCGTTCAAACGCGCCGTCGGCGCCGGCCAGGTCGGGGCTGGTATCGGCGCTGCTGTCGCGCAGCGTGCGCTTTGCGCCGCTCAGGTGCAGCAACCGGCCTTCGATGCTGGTTTGACAGTCACTTAGCTCCCGAAAATGAGGTTCGATGCATGGCTCTGTCACAGCCGTGCGCCAACTCTAGAACAAGCCACACGCCACACGACGCGATTTGCGATTGCGCAATGCCGCGCAAACAATCGCGGCCGGTCAAAGTGGTGGCGCTGGTCAGCGATTGACGAAACTGCCCGATTTGCCACCGTGCTTTTCCATCAGTTTCACATCGGTGATGGTCATGCCGCGGTCCACTGCCTTGCACATGTCGTAGATCGTGAGCAGGGCCACTTGTACCGCTGTCAGCGCCTCCATCTCGACGCCGGTCGGTCCCACGGTTTCCACCGTCGCGGTGCAGGTGATGTTGGCAGCGCTGGTCGCGCCTGCCTTCGCAATCTCGAACTCGACCGCAACCCGGGTCAAGGCCAATGGGTGGCACAAAGGTATCAGTTCGCTGGTCTTCTTGGCCGCCATGATGCCCGCGATGCGCGCGATACCCAGTACATCACCCTTCTTCGCACTGCCGGACTCGACGATGGCCAGCGTGGCGCTTTGCATCTCGATGCGGCCGCGGGCAATGCCGACACGATGCGTGCTGGGTTTGGCCGCCACGTCCACCATGTGGGCCTGGCCCTGCGCGTCAAAATGGGTGAGTGTGTTCATAAGCAGATTCGCCGGGGTTGGAATTTGTGTGCAAATGCAAGATTTACAGAACGGTTACAGTGAGCCGGCATCATACGACCATGCGATGCTTTCCTATCCTCAATCATGGCGCCTGAACGCCGACCGTCGGAAGTGGCCTTGAATCCGCACATTCAATCAAGCAGGACCTTGTTCCCGAGGCGAACAGCCCGACTCGTCGCGATCCTGTCTGCGCTGAGTGTGATGGGCCTGTCGCCCTCGCAGGCCCAGGCGCCGGCGCAGGATGCGGGTGTGGCGGCTCGGCCCGCCGGGCTGCAACTGCCCACCTTGGGTGACGGCAGCGAGATGACCAGCAGTGCCGAGCGTCGGATCGGCGACCGCATTGCGCGCGAAATCTACCGGGATCCGGACTACATCGATGACCCGGTGCTGGCCGAATACGTGCAGGGCATCTGGCAGCCACTGCTGGCGTCCGCGCGCGCCCGTGGCGACCTGTCGCGCGAACTTGAGGAACGGTTTGCCTGGGAGGTCATGCTCGTGCGGGACCGCACGGTCAACGCGTTCGCCCTGCCGGGGGGCTATCTTGGCGTCCATCTGGGACTGGTTGCCGTCGTGGCCAGCCGCGATGAATTGGCCTCGGTCCTGGGGCACGAACTGAGCCATGTCACGCAGCGGCACATTTCGCGTCTGATCGCCAAACAGGGCCAGCAGACACCGTGGATGATCGGCGCGATGATTCTCGGGATTCTGGCCGCCAGCCGCAGCCCCGATGCGGGCAGCGCCATGATCGTTGGCGGGCAGGCGCTTGCCGCGCAGACCCAGCTCAATTTCTCGCGCGACATGGAGCGCGAGGCCGACCGTGTCGGCTTTGGCGTCATGACCGAGGCCGGCTTTGACCCGCACGGTTTTGTGTCGATGTTCGACAAGTTGCAACAGGCCTCGCGTCTCAATGACAACGGCGCCTATCCTTACCTGCGCAGCCACCCCCTGACCACCGAGCGCATCGCCGACATGCAGTCACGCCAGCCATTGATCGCGGCAACACCCGCCAGCGCGCGGCTGAGCGCCGAGCACGCCATGATCAGCGCGCGCGCGCGCGTGCTGTCCAATCCGGGCGTCGACGCGCTGCATTCCATTGCGGTCGAGGCGCAGGGGGTCCAGTTGGCCACGCTGGCGCCAGCGCGCCAGGCCGGCATTCTGTATGGCGCAGCGCTGGCTGCCAGCCGCCTGCGTGACTTCGGCATGGCCAGGGACTTGCTGGCGCGCTTGACGCCGCTCGCGCAGGCCGATGCAGCGGCAGCGCGCCTGGTGCGTCTGCTGGCGCTGGAAGTGGCGCTGGCGTCAGATGATGCGGTGCGCGCGGCAGCCTTGATGAAGGCCGGTGGCGCCGGGTTGGCGGGTGATGCCGGCAGTTCCGGGCCGCAGCGGCGGCCCGAGTTGTTCCTGAGCGCGCAGTTCGTCATGCAGGGCGCACAGCCGTCCCAGCTCAGCGATGTGGCGCAGCGCCTGCAGGTCTGGGTTCTTGCGCATCCGCAGGATGCGCAGGCGTGGCAGTTGCTCTCAAGCGCCTGCGCGGCGCAGGGCCAGACGCTGCGCGCCATTCGCGCCGACGCCGAGGCCCAGATGGCGCGGCTCGATTACCCGGCAGCGCTGGAGCGTTTCAAGGCGGCGCAAGAACTGTTGCGCCAGACGCGCAGCAACACGGCGGCGGCCGACCACATCGATGCGTCCATCATCGACACGCGCCGGCGGCAGGTGGAATTACTCGTGAAAGAACAGGCGCTCGAGCGTTGAATCGATGACGATGCCAAAGCCCGAGTAGATCAGCGAGCCCAGCAGCGCGGCACCAAAGCCGCGCACATAAAACCCGTCGAGCACGCCGGAGGCGGCCCAGAACATCAGGGCGTTGATGACAAACAGGAACAGCCCGAGTGTGACGATCGTGACCGGCAAGGTCAGCAGCACCAGCACCGGACGCAGCACCATGTTGAACAGCCCGATGACCAGCGCCGCGATCAGCGCCGAGCGAAAGCTCTGCACCGCCACACCGTCGTAGAGGTAGGCGACTGCCAGCAGCGCGCTGGCGCTAAGCAGCCATTTCAGGATCAGTTTCATGCGCGAAGAATAGCATCGTTCGGATTGGCGCCGCTGCGGCCCTGCGCCTATTTCCAGCGAACCGGCTCCAGGTCCACGTTGTGGCGGCCGTCGCCGAGCATCAGGACCCCTTCCTGGATCGTGGCCTGCAATTGCATGTTGCGCTGGGCCATCGGGATGAGCGCCTGCGAGGCGCTCGTGGGGACGCGCCACACGCTGAGGTTCTGCGCGCGCGCGAGCTTGGCTTCCATGCTGCGCCACCAGATTTCGGCCGACTGGCTGAAGCTGTAGAGCACGACCTCGTCGGCGCGGCCGCAGGCCTTGAGCAGAGGCTTGTCTTCGGGCTGACCGACCTCGATCCACAGGCGCGTGAGTCCGGTGAAGTCGCGCAGGTAGACGTCGGGTTCATCCGGATCGCTCAAGCCCGCGCCGAAGCTCAGCACGCCGTCGCCGCCACATACCGATTGCAGCTTGTGCGCATGCAAGGCCAGCGCGCACAAGCGCATCATCATGCGCTCGTCGGTCTCGCTCGGATGGCGCGCGAGCGTCAGCGCGTGGTCGGCGTAATAGGCGTGGTCGATGTCGGCGATCTGGACACTGGCCTTGAAGATGGTCGACTTGGTCGCCATCAGAGTGGTGAGCACATGTTCATGCGCGCCGTGCGAGTTCAGCCGCCTTGCCGGTGTAGCTCGCGGGCGTCATCGCCAGCAGGCGTTGCTTTTCCGCGGCCGGAATCTCCAGCTTGGCGATGAAGCCCTGCATCAGCTCCCGCGTCATCGGCTCGCCGCGCGTGAACTTCTTCAACTGCTCATAGGGCTGGGGCAGGCCAAAGCGGCGCATCACGGTCTGGATCGGCTCGGCCAGCACTTCCCAGGAGGCGTCAAGGTCGGCGGCAATCGCCGCTTCGTTGATTTCGAGTTTGCCCAGACCGGTGTTCAGCGAGTGGTAGGCCAGCACGGCATAGCCCAGCGCCACACCCATGTTGCGCAGCACGGTGGAGTCGGTCAGGTCGCGCTGCCAGCGCGACACCGGCAGTTTTTCTGCCATGTGGCGCAGCACGGCGTTGGACAAACCCAGGTTGCCCTCGGCATTTTCAAAATCGATCGGATTTACCTTGTGCGGCATGGTGCTGGAGCCGACCTCGCCGTCACGCAGCTTTTGCTTGAAGTAACCCAGGGACACATAGCCCCAGATGTCGCGCGACAGGTCGATCAGGAGATCGTACTGGGCCGGCTCGGCGTAGGTCGCGCCCTTGAACAGGCCGGGCCCGGCCGGCTGCAGGACGATCACATGGTCTCGGCGCCCGTCGGCTGGATGCTCCAGGCGGGCCTCGATCTCGACCGCCGGCAACGGCGCGCCTTTGGCGTCGCGCGCGGACACCGCGAGTGCGACCGCGCCGTCGGAGGCGCGATCAAGTTTGGCGGACACGTTCCAATGCAACGCGTCCTGGTCGCGCACGGCGTCCAGCTGCGCTTGGAACTTGAGCCCCGCCGCGTAGGAGCTGCTGACCTCGACGCCGCTGAAGGTCGAGGTGGCGGCGGCGACCAGCACGGCGTTGGCGGCGGCGATGTCGCGATTGACGTAGCACGGGTCAGCCTGCGGATGGGAGCACGCGAAGTACACGTGCTCTACCGCCGTGCAGGCGATGACATGCCGGCAGCGCATCTGCCGGAAGAGATCGAGGCCGCACGCGATGAGGGTGTTCGGTTCCATGTGCTGGTGAACCCGACCGAAGTGCTAGGCGATGCGAATGTCACGGGCCTGCGGCTGCAGCAGCAGCGGGAGGGTCCGCGCGAGGCGGGCCGCTGCCGCTTCTGGGAGGCGCGCTGGGGAATG
>Ga0118677_10012361_pt1 | contig 12550 bp, 13 predicted proteins | sample AliMusrvi5mmetaG_FD_86154 | JGI IMG/M metagenome (GOLD analysis project Ga0118677, IMG submission 86154)
AGTATCGGAAACCTGAAATTCGGTTCCGAAAAGCCGACAAAGGTATGACGGGAGCCAAAAGGAATTATGAAAACCGGATTTTTTAGAGTCGTTGAAGAGTTAAGCCCGACAGGCTGCTAGGTAAACCGCTGGCGGCGGATTTCGTAAAAGAAGATTCCGGCGGCCACGGCGGCATTCAGGGAACCAATCCGGCCTGTCTGCGGGATTTTCACGACAGCATCGCATTGGTCCAGAAGTTGTGCCCCGGGGCCGACGCCTTCGTTGCCGATTACAATCGAAATCCCCTGTGCGAAATTGTAATCCATGATGTTGCCGACCGCTTTTTCACTGGCGGCAACGACCTTGATCCCTTTGGCTTTTAAACGGTCAACCAAGGCGGCTACTTCCGGAACCCGCACAATAGGCAAACGGTTCACGGCCCCGGCGGAACTGCGCACTACCATGCTGGTAACCCCCACCTGCCCCGATTCGGCAATAAAGAGAGCGTTGGCCCCGAAAATCTCCGCCGAGCGAATGATGGCCCCGAAGTTGTAAGGATCCTGGATCCCATCCAGCACAATGCAGAAAGGTGACGCCGGGAGGGTGGACAGAACCGCGGCCTCATCCGCATAAGGGAAATCGGTCATTCGCGCCAGATAGCCTTGATGCTCACTGGTGTGGCAGAGCCGGGTCATTTCATCAGGTTCGGCAATGACAGGAGCAAGCCGCAGATTGGCCGCAAGCGCCTGAGTTGCCTTAAGCTGCTCTGGATTAAGAAAACGGGACAGATAGAGATCCACGATCTCCCATCGTCCCGCTTCCAAGGTCTCCACAACGGAATTGCGCCCCCAGATCCAGCACTTCTGGTGACTGCCGAGAAGTCGCTTCTTCCCTTTACCCCGACTGTGTCGTTCCATCCGTCTTACGCCTTTTAACGTTTGGGACGTGCCGCCTCAAACGCAGGGTCAATGACGGGCATATCCTTGGCAAAAAACTCTTTGGAAGCCTTGACCACATCCTCAGTGATATCGACCTTGATACTGTAGTAGGGAAGATTCGGGCCCGTTGTCAGCACCACATCTGCCCCGCGTTTCAAGGCCACCTGATTGATATACTGCCCCAACCGTTTCCGGAAGGACGCCACCGCCAGATTGTCATACTGCTGAAGGGCATTCTGCAACGGGGCAATGCTCTGGCTGAACTGCTCATCCCCGGACTTCATCTGCCCCATGATTTTTTCCTTTTCCGCCGGAGTCTTGGCGTCAGACATCTTGTCCTGAAGGGATTTCATGCGGGTCTTGTACGCCTGAAGCAATTGAGTGGCTTTGACAAAAGCATCCAATTTCTGGCGGTCTTTTTCGATCTTCTGGAGCACCCCGACATCCTTGAATACACGATCCACATCCACCACAGCAACTTTGTGGGGGTTCATAAAAAAAACACTCCAGGCCAACAAACACAACAGCACAACCACATACATCACTTCATACCAGCGAATTTTGCGACCTTCATTATTCATTTCCATAACAACTCCTTATATGATGAAAATTACACCTGTCTAATAAGATGCGGGATGAGGTGGCGAAATTCAAGTCTCAATGCGCCCTACTTAAACTGGGCGGAGAAATCGACGTACTGGGCTTTCAATCGATTCAACTCATCCTCCAGTGCCGCCAGCTCCCGGGCCAAATCATGGGGTATACTCAACATCTGGTGCATACGCACAAAGGCACGAACGACAAAAACGCTCATCTGAATGGCCTGCGGGCTGTTCAAGACATTAGCGGCCATGATAGCACCATGCTCAGTGAAAGCATACGGTGAAAACCGAGGATCTCGATGCTTGGATGAACCGGTCGCAATTTGCGACCGGTTAAGTTTAACAAGCTTATTATGAGATTGTATTCAGCGTGGATTTCTATCGCGGAGCCAGCACCAGAGCCGGTTCCGGAAGCAGAGCCCATTACAACACCGGTGCCAGAGAACGGAACGGCTCGTGCTTCGTAGCGGAGGAAGCCTCCGCTGACTTCGCAGAGTAGCAAAGCCCTCCCTCCTGTGAAAGACCACGTGAGATAGAAGCGCCCAAGGGGCTATTTTTCCACCGGCACCACGATTCCGCGCATGATGATTTTCTGGCAGAAGATGAAAACCAGCATCGTGGGAATGGAGGCGATGATCAATGAGGCAAAGACAACACCTTGCCCACTGGTAGTCTGAAGCTGATAGAGCCAGGGCATGATGGTCCACATGCGTTCGTCCTGACACAACAGCAGGGCCATCATGAAGTTGGTGTAGGCCGCCGTAAACGCCCCCAGTGCAGTTACGGCAAGAATCGGGGTGCTTAACCACATGGTAATCTGCCAGAACAAACGGAACTCCCCGGCCCCGTCAAGCTGGGCACACTCATAGAGTTCACGCGGCAACGAGTCAAAGAACCCTTTCAACAAAAAGATCGTATAGCCATTAACCAACCCCGGCAAAACCAGCGCTGCAAACGTATTCAGCAAATGAAACTCGCGCAGCATTAAAAACACGGGAATCTGTGTCACCATCGGCGGAAAAGCCATCGTCATCATCAAAAACAACAGAATCTTATAGGTCGATTTCGGCTTGTAGCGGCTCAACGCATAGGCAGCCAAAGGATTGAAAATCAGGGCGCAAAGCACCGATAAACCGCAATATAAAAACGTATTTACAACCGCCCGGCCATGGCGAACCACGTAGTCCATCACGGTCCGGAAATTCCGCGTCAGGAACTCAATCCGTAACGCAGACATATTGGCTTTGAAAGCTCGGAATTGATACTCCTGTTGCGGGGGAAGAACTCCCAGATCAAACCGGGCTGCCCCTTTCTTGTGCAACCAATCTCGGAACCTGAACTCCACCGTGTCCAGACTGATGGCCTCGGCAGGCAACATCAGCAGGGTATCTGTCGCCGGATCACGCCACCCTTGCAGGTAAGACTCCCAATCGGACAACGCCACCCCCTCCTCCGGAGGCTGGACAGGAAAGGGAACCTGCGCAAACCCTGAATACGATGTCCCATACCGGCGGTTTAAAGTGGCAATATCGGTATATTTGGCACGCAGATAGTCACGGTAACCCGGGGTCGCCGAGGCATCCGCCCGGATCCAGACAAGATTCAGAACACCCCTGACAAACCGCTCCCAATCGTCCCGCTCCAATTGCGAATACTGATCAGGATCAGGAAGACGGCGTTCCAAATGGATATCACTCCAAGCGGCGTAGGTTGTGCCGTGGGCTCGATTGTAAGCAGCAATATCACGGGTATATTGGTTTTTCAAATATCCGGCCTTGAAAAACCCCTCCACATTGAAACAGACCCGACCCGCCAAGGGCTGATTCCGCGCAAAATTGCCCACGGCAATGTCAAAAGGCCGGCTTCCCGACTTTATGCGGCGCTCAAGTCCATTTTTAGGGAGCACAAAGAAGGCATTCCAACCTGAAAAAGTTGTCCCCATCGCCATATTGAGTCGAACAATATCATTGCCATAGGCCTGTTCCATCTGGCGCTTGAAGGCGCGGAGACCCGACGGGATTGAACCCCGTGATTGCGGGGTCGCCAAATATCCAAGCCCATACATATGGAATGGCAATTCTTCCGTCTTGAGAAACACGGCCCAATCATCCAGAAGCGCGGATGCCACATTCGTCCCCGGCAACTCCACCTGCTGGAATGTAGAAACCTCGCTTCCATAGGCCCAACGCATCTGATTGAGTGATTCATTAAAAAGCCCCTCGAGATGTTTCTGATACAGGGCTTTGTCACTATATAGAAAAGTTGGAAAGATATTCTGATCAGCCGCATCCATCGATGATTTCGAGGACCCTGCCAGCATCAGCAGAAATGGGTAAACCATGGATACTGCCCCCACCAGCAATAGCGCATACATCAGCCCGACCAGCAGTCGGGTCTTCCAATGGCGCCGTCCTATGGGGGATATGATCGGCATTTAATCCTTCCCCGTGGTGCGGAACTCTACGCGTGCGAGCAGCTTAAGTTGTTGTACGGTAAACCCGATCAGAATGACCCCTAGCATCCAGGCGGCGGCGGTGGCGGGGCCAAATTTCAGGAAGGTGAAGGCCTTGTACCAGATATGAAGCCCGGCAACCTCGGTATTGGCCGCCCCGCCCGTCATCACCAGAATATTTCCGGTGGCATTATAGAAAGACGCAATAAAGGCCCCCACGAAATTGATCAGGATCAGGGGCTTTAAAACGGGAAAAACCACGAACAGGATTTTATCCACGAACGTGGCCCCATCCACATCGGCCGCCTCATATAAATCGTCAGGGATCCCTTTCAACGCCGCCAGATAAATCAAACAGCCAGGGCCCATGCCAGCCCATATCATGGGAATGACGCAGGAAAGCATGGCCGTGTCCGGATCAGCCAACCAATGATAGGCCTCCGCCGTATGCTGAAACAACCGGGCGGGAAAATGTCCCAGCGCCATCAAGACCGGCTCACCGCCGGGAAACAAGATCGGCATCGCCAAACGCCCCATCGTTACGAATAGCAAAACGCCAACCCCGACAAATGCCCAGGTCGCTTTGCGCATATCATTCAGCCAGAGTCGTCGGGCAAAAAGCAACGATATACCCAGTAATCCCGCACCGACGGCAATCAATCCAATGGCAGGGATCCTCAGCACCACGGCATTCAACGCCCCATGCTCGGAAGGATCAAAAAACTCCTTCCACAGCAACATGGCAACAATTCCAGCGACCACAGCCGGCAGATAGTAAATTAAACGGAAAAATATTTTCCCGCGCGGAATTTCCTGAAGGAAAATCGCCAGCAGGATTGGCGGAATGAAAGTGAGGACCAACACCAGAAAACTGTAGCGAAAGGAATTCAACAAAGCCTGCCACCAGAACCCGTCAAAGAGGATATCACCAAAATTATCCAAACCTACCCAAGTTGAATCTCCCACCAAGCGATAATCCTGAAAGGCCATCAGTGACCCCCACCCGAGGGGAAAATAATGCCAGAGAATCAGCGTGAGAAAAGCTGGGAAGAGGAGAACGATCACCCAGAACTGGTTTTTGCGCCGCCGGGAATCCCCTATCCCCATTAGCCCCTTGGGGGAAGAAAAGAATTTGAACAGAAGTCGCAAAGGCCGCAAAGGGGGATTGGTTACGCTTCGCGGAATACCTTCACCCGTCGAAAACACCCGTGCCAAACGTGAAAATCCAAACACAAAAACCCCCACCATCAACGCCATAACCACGGCGGCCACGCCCCGTCGCACTGAGCGTTCCCGTGGCGTGACGATGCCCATCATCAGGTCATTGGCCCTTATCACCCCTTTGTGCAGAATGGTTTCCAACACCTCCAGTCGGCGGGACCGTTCCGGGGGAAGCTGATCCCGGAGCGCCAGGGTCTCGGCGTATTGAAGCGGCAGGGTCATCATTTCATAGGCCAGATTGCTATTCCCGCCATAGGGTTCCGGCTTTCCGGTCTCCATCGCAATATCAAATGTTTTGGCCCACCCCGGCGGAGAGAGGCGTTCAATCTCGGGATAACCGAACAGCTTCAAATATCGGGGATGAATAAATCGCCCCAGCCCACTCTCTACCAGAACACGCGTTTTGATCGCCATGGCTTCCTGGCTGTCAAAAAATCGCATATATTCCCAGGCGGCATCCCGGACCGCCGGCTCCTTAATGCCCGAAAACAGCCCCATCATCATACTATTCAATTCCGTCCCTCGCACCCCCGTTGGCCCCGCTGGAATCGGAACCATACCCGTCACGTCCGGATTGATGGTCGCCATTAATTTCTCATCAATATAGGCAAACCACATGCCGATTTGACCCCGTTCCTGCCGGGCAATAAAATCACCCGTATCTTTGCAGGAATAACCGCGCCGAATCACCCCTTTGGCATCAACCCATTTCTCGGCGCTCAATCGCAAATAAAAGTCCAATGCCTCTGCCGCCTCATGGGAATCAAACACACATTTCCACTGGCCAGTGGCTCCATCCGACACCACGGCCTCGCCTCCAAATGACCACAGCATCGGGAGCCAGTAATGCGCCTCGTGCTTGCCCCGTACCAGAAAGAATCCATAGGTTCCGGCCTCAGGATCGGTCAGTTTTTTTGCCGCCTCCATGATATCGTCCATGGTCCAATCGACCGTCGGATACGGCATGTGCCTGGCATCAAAGAGATCCTTCCTGAACATCAGGACGTTACCCATGGCGCCGCCATAAGGCAAAGCCCAGACATGGGTCCCTCCCGGACCGGGTCGGCGAATCACCGGCCATAGTTTGGAATTAACGCGAAAGTCCTGCGCCTCTTTGTCCATCGCGGAAAGGTAACCATCCTCGGGGCGGTCCAGAGGATACAGAAACCGGTTCTGGATATAGGTTTCCGATTTCCGGAAATTAACATACAGGACATCCGGGGCCATCCCTCCGGCGATGGCCAGCAAATCCACTTCCACACCCTTGACATTGATCCCGGTGAACCGCTCCAATTCAACGCTCACCTGATTCCAGTTATGGCGTCCATATCTGGCTGGGTTCGCCTGATAACGATCACGGTATTTAGCGGCAAAGATTCCGGGGAAGTCCTGCTTAAAATCATCGACCGCAGCCACCCCGGCCCGACTCGCGGCATCTGCACTTGCAGGATCAGGCAGATCGAACAACTTGACATGAATAATTGTACGCCCATCCCGGTCCTCCACCCAACCGGCACGGGATAGGATGGGGATGAGAATACAGAAAAGGGTCAAAATGATTTGGAGTGCGGCAGCTTGATGCCGTTTTTCTACGGCGCGGCTTGACGCGACGTCTTGCCTGATGCAGCCCGTCAAGCCGGTCTGCGGGAAAGCGGCGTCAAGCCGCCGCACTCCAAAATTTGGCCTGCTCGGCTGCATCGTTCCATCTTAGACATTGAATAAGAACTCGATCACATCGCCATCCTGGACTTCATACTCTTTGCCTTCAACCCGTAGCAGGCCTTTGGCGCGGCAGGCGGCTTCGCCGCCGTGTTCGATAAAATCCTTATAGGCAATCACTTGCGCACGTATGAAGCCACGCTCAAAGTCCGTATGAATCACTCCGGCGGCTTGCGGGGCTTTCCAGCCGCGATGGATGGTCCAGGCACGGACTTCATCGGGACCCGCAGTCAGAAAACTGACCAACCCCAAAGCATGATAGCCGGTGTGGACAATCTGATCGAGACCGCTTTCCACCACCTGGTATTCCTTCAGGAACTCGATCCGCTCCGCCTCACTCATTCCGTTGAGATCCTCTTCCATCTTGGCGCAAATCTTGACCGCCTCACAGCCCCGCTTCGCCGCATGATCGCGCGCATACCGGACAAAATCATTATCCGCCTGCAACCCCGCTTCATCGACGTTACAGCAGTAAATCATCTTCTTATCCGTCAGAAGTGAGCATTCCTTGAACATCAGAACGGCCGCATCAGTCTTGTGGTCCTCAAACTCGACCGCCATTTTCCCGGCGCCTAGATGTTCCAAAAGGAGTTTGGAAATATCGAGCGAGGCTTGAATGGTTTTATCACCCCGAACCTGCTTTCCCAACCGTGCCACACGGGTTTCAATGGTCTGATAATCGGCCAGGATCAGTTCAGTCTCGATAACCCCAATATCGCGCGCCGGATCCACGGCTCCGTCAACATGCACGATATTTTCGTCGTTAAAACAACGAACGACATGCAGCAGGGCATCGGTCTCACGAATATTGGTGAGGAACTTGTTTCCCAAGCCCTCCCCTTGACTGGCCCCTTTAACCAAGCCGGCAATGTCGACGAAATCGACGGTTGCATGGATGGTTTTCTTAGGGTGACAGATTTTGGCTAACTCGGCCAACCGCAGATCGGGCACAGGAACCACGGCCTTATTGGGCTCAATGGTGCAAAACGGATAATTTGCGCTTTCGGCATTTTGAGCCCGGGTCAATGCGTTAAAAATCGTGGACTTGCCGACATTCGGAAGTCCGACTATACCAATACTTAATCCCATAATGTTCTCCCAAAAAGGAGAACACAATAGCAGGTTATCGGCTATTTACTAGCACGTAACACCCTGGCCTCAAACTCGGCATAACGAGGCAGGAGTGAAGCATATACTGCCGCCGCACCCGGGACTGGCTGTACCCCACCCGTCGCCATGGTATTGGTAAACCCTTGCGCAATCTGCACCCAGGACAGGGGTTGACCTGAAGCCTTTTGCCACGCATGGGCCGCACGCAAGGCCGCTCCCAAGGCCGCCGTCTTGGATACTTCAAACTGATGCACAGGACAGCCCATCACATCGGCCATCACCTGCAAAATCGCCCGTTCCTTGGCACCGCCACCGGTAGCACGAATGGAGACAGGCTGAATCCCCATCCATTGGGAGTGGAGTTTCATACTCATCATCTGCGCTTCCACCACGGCCCGACAATTGGCGGATGCATCCGTCACATCGAGATTGACCCGGTGGACTCCCGGGGTCAACATCCTGGGCACAATTTCCGGCTCGAACCATGGCAACATCATTCCGCCCCCATTACCCGGCGCCGTTGCGTTCAACGCGGCAGCAAATCCACTCCAATCCAAGCCGTAGGCATCCTTTACCTTCTCGCGCGCCAGCGACCCATTCTTAAAACAAATCAACGTCATGTAGTCGCCCGTCGGAGAAACAAACACGTGCCCTTCCCCGCGCGGGTCAGTATGGCATTCCGCCATGGTCCCGAAATAGGTATCACTGGTCCCCAGACTGATCGCCACCATTCCCGGCTCCACCAAGCCGGTTCCAATCACGCTGCAAGGATTATCCCCCGACCACACCACGGCCAGGGCATTCGAATTGAAACCGTATTTTTGCGAAAAATAAGGACTGATTTTACCTATTGAAGCCCAGGGCTCTGCCAAGGGCGGCAATTTCTTTGCCAAGCCGGGCGCCGTTGCATCAAGCGCCTTGGCATGCCACTGGCGCTGATGAATATCCATCAGGTTCATTCCGGCGCCATCCCCATGATCAATCGGGGCCACGCGCCCGGCCACCAGCGAAGCCATGAATGAACTCACCAAGCTGATACCCGCTGTCGCCTCATAGGCTTTGGGTTCAGTTTTAAAGAACTTACGAATCTGGGGACCTGTAAATCTTTCAAACGCCGCCGAACCCGTGGCTTCCGCCATGGCGGGAGCGCCACCGAGTTTATCCTGAATTTCAATGCATTCTTTATTAGTGGAGGAATCCATCCAGACCGGCGCAGTCGGCCTGGAAAAACAATGGGCCAATTGATCTTTCAGTGACTTCCGAGCATCGAGACTTGCCAGAACTTGCGGGAACGTAGAATTCCAATAAACAGAACCATGTTGCTGGCCGGATCCCGCCACCGCGCGAATATCACCAAGAGCCACCCCGTCTTTTTTCAATTGAGCCAGCAACACATCAAGCGCCTCGGCCCACATCAGAGGGGATCCATGCACCACGGTGGGATCCTGAACACGAAAGACCCCGTTCTGTGTTCCATAATCGGGCAAGGTTTTGTCAAAGTTCAGGGACACTTCATGTACAATCTGCCGTGTCGACAAATCGACCACCACGGCGGATAGACTCTGAGTACTGGAATCCAATCCCAAAAACAGATCGCTCATGAATAAAATCTCCGTTTCGTCTTCCTATCTCTGAAAACAAAAACTCCCCGGGCACACCCGGGGAGTTTCCATCCATCACCCTTAAATATAGTCGTTGATAATCTGTTCAAACAATTCCTGCTGGCCACTGATCTGCGCCGGCTCACCCACCTTCTTGGCGTAATCACGCAGTCCAGCAAGGGTCAACTTGCCCTTTTCAAAATCACGCCCCTTGCCGGAATCAAATGAGGCATAACGCGTTTTACGCATCTTCAAGAAGTTGGATTCCTTCAATACACGGGTAGCCACCAGGAGGGCTCGTGCAAAGGTATCCATCCCCCCGATATGCGCAATAAACAGATCGGCGGCATCCGTGGAGTTCCGGCGGGTCTTGGCGTCAAAATTCACGCCCCCCTTTCCGAACCCACCCGCCTGGACGATCACCATCATGGCCTCGGCGACTTCATAAAGATTGGTAGGAAATTCATCTGTGTCCCATCCGCTCAAATAGTCGCCCTTGTTGGCATCAATACTGCCCAGCAGCCCGGCATCCGCCGCACATTGCAGTTCATGTGGAAACGTATGACCTGCCAGAATGGCATGGTTCACTTCAATATTCACTTTGAAATCCTTTTCCAATCCAAAGTGACGCAGGAAACCGATTACGGTCTCGGTATCAAAATCATATTGGTGCTTGGTCGGCTCTTTCGGCTTGGGTTCAATCAGGAATGTACCGCGAAATCCCTGTTTGCGAGCATAATCACGCGCCATGGTCAGGAACATCCCCAGATGCTCCTTCTCCCGCTTCATGTCGGTGTTGAACAGGGACATATAGCCTTCACGCCCGCCCCAGAACACATAATTTTCGCCACCCAGCGCAATGGTGGCATCAATCGCATTCTTCACCTGGGTACCGGCATGCGCCACAGCGGCAAAGTCGGGATTCGTTGAAGCACCATTCATGTAACGCGCGTTGGAGAACACATTGGCGGTGCCCCACAACAATTTTATCCCGGTGGCTTTTTGACGGGCCTTGGCCTCTTCAATCATCACGGCCAGACGTGCCTCGATCTCAAAGACCGTCCCATCCCCCACCACATCCGTATCATGGAAACAATAGAAGGGAGCCCCAACCTTGCTGATAAACTCAAAGGCCGCATCCAGTCGCGCCAGATTCCGGTCCATCACGTCACCATGTTGATCCCAGGGAAACACCTTGGTGCCTGGACCAAAAGGATCGCCTCCCGCGCCGCACAGGGTGTGCCAGTAGGCAACCGCAAAACGCAGGGTTTCCCGCATCGTGACCCCATTGACTTTTTGAGTGGGATTATACCACTTGAACGCAAGGGGATTTTTGGATTTAGGTCCTTCGTACTGGATCTTGCCGATACCGGGGAAAAACTCCTGACTGCCTTTGTAGTATTTCATATCTATCCCTTTTGGGTTGTTTCGAGGTAGTTTCTAACGTTACATAATTAAGTCAATAAAAAAGACCATTACAGAACGAGAACATTCAACAGTACTGCTAGGCTAAGCTACCGACGTGCGGGTAATCGAGGATCTTCCGGTCTGCCGTGACAATGGTCAGGTCGCGTAACCGCGCGGTGGCGACAATGAACCGGTCGGCGGGATCACGATGAAATGGGCCGGGAAGTGAAAACGCCTCCTGCACCGTGGCCAGATTGATGTCCAGCACGGACCATCCATTATCGGCCACAGCCCGGTTGAACCAGGTCCGCCAGTGGGGGGCGACGGTGATACGCCGGTCGTCCGCCAGGCAGGCGATTTCAGCGCAACTGATTGCGGAGACGTGTACACGCGAATCTTTATCGAGGAGCGCCTTACGTGCTGCCTGTGACAGGTTGCGGGGATCCGACACGCACCAAATGATGGCGCAGGTATCCAGAAGGAGGTTCATCGAAACATATCCCAGTCATTTTCAGGGATTGACGGTGCGGTCAGATCACATTTTGCGTTTACGCTCCCCGCATCCGATCCAAGTCGCGTGCGATTGCGACCATTGCCGCCCTCCAGCCGCACTAGTTCGGCCACGGGCCGGTTACGGCGGCAAACCTGGATCGTTGTTCCCTGCTCGGCCAGGGTCACATAAGCGCTGAAATGTTCCTTGACCATCCCAATATTCGCCTTCTCTATTTTACACGAATTCATGGACATATATTTGACCATATACTTGACCAAGTCAATTGGCTTTTATGAAAAAACCACCGCAGTTTTGGGGCACCACGGAAAACTGGGGACAGACGAAAAATACTTTTGAAAAATTAGTTTATTGGTAACAAATAAGTTACAAATTATGCTGCTTTTCACAACGTCACGGTAGGGACACCCGTCGCCGGGTGCCCCCCGCACAGATCCGGACTTGCGCCACTCACGCATCCGGCTCTTACCTCGAGTATTTGGCGTCGAAACGAATCGCAGGGTACGGATGAACCAGACGGGGACGTGGTAACCACTGGCTTTGCAACCGTAGAAACCGAGCCCATGTCCAACGACTCCGCGCCTTTTGACTGCGCCCCCAGATCCCCTTTAGCCACATCCGGCTAACTTGGGTGTAAAACGCCCGTGGGGCCTCCATGTTACATGGCACCGCAAAGTAGTTCGTGAACCCACGAACCACGCTTGCCAGCCATGCGCCGACACACTTCAAAGGGTCATGCTTCCGCCTGATCAGTTCCGCTTTTACCTCCCTCAACTTCCGGCGCAATCGCTTCATCACGGTTTTCCTGACGATGCAAAACTTGCCTCTCCGGCTGACCGCACAGATATGCGTGAAGCCACTCGGGTCGCGGGGTCGTATATGGACATTGGATTCCGCTGAAAAAGTCAGTCTACGCTGAACCACTTCTTTTTAAACTCTTTTCTTGGTTTTTGTCGCGGCCGGCTTTTTTCTGACGAGATGCAATTCTCGCCGATCCAGCACCTCCCACT